>Ga0209578_10003282_pt1 | contig 12545 bp, 6 predicted proteins | sample tdAd472_FD_187127 | JGI IMG/M metagenome (GOLD analysis project Ga0209578, IMG submission 187127) | Marine sediment microbial communities from the Atlantic coast under amendment with organic carbon and nitrate - tdAd47.2 (SPAdes)... | ecosystem: Environmental > Aquatic > Marine > Coastal >...
AAGAGGATCTTGTCGGGCAGCCACCAGTGAGCTACCCGCTCATCGAGAAACGAGTGCAAGTCGACCTCGGTCACGTCGGAACCGGGAACCTTGACCACGAAGGCCGCCGGGCGCTCGTCCCATTTCGGATGTTGTAGACCAACGACGGTCGCCTCCGCGACATGGGGGTGAGCCATCAACTCGTTTTCGAGATCGAGCGACGAGATCCACTCCCCGCCCGACTTGATGACATCCTTCGCCCGGTCGGTGATTCGGATATATCCCTCCGGCGTAATCTTGCATACATCTCCGGTGCGCAGCCATCCGTCGGTGAACGACTGAGCCGTTCGATCGTCCTTGTAGTACTCGGCCGCAATCCACGGCCCTCGAATCAGAAGCTCTCCGAATGCCTCGCCATCGTGTGGCAGCTCATCACCGACCTCATCGACGATCTTGATCTGCAATCCGGCAACCGGGAGGCCTGCCGTCTCGAGGCGGTCGAGCTGATCCTGAAGATCCCAGTCCTCCATGTGCGGCTTCAGAAGAGCAGTCGACGCAATCGGGTTGGTCTCAGTCATCCCCCAGCCTTGAATGACGCGAATCCCTCTCTCGGTCCAATACCACTCGATCATGGCCCTGGGAACGGCCGAGCCCCCGCATAGGAATGCCCTGATCGACGATGTATCGATTTCGGGGTTGGCTTCGAGGTACTGCTGAATGCCGCGCCAAACAGTTGGCACTCCGGCGCTGAACGTAACGCCCTCTTCGACAAACAGCTTGACCAATCCTTCCGGTGTCAGATCCGGGCCCGGATAGGTGAGCTTGGCGCCTCGCGTCACAGCCTCGAAGGGGTAACCCCACGCCGAGGCGTGGAACATCGGCACTACAGGCAAGACATTGTCGGTTGGCTCCATCGCGAAGTTGGCGAGATTCGAGATCGTGTGGACGTAGGTCGAACGCTGGGTATACGCAACACCTTTCGGATGCCCGGTCGTGCCAGACGAATAGCACAGCATCATCGGTGACTTCTCGTCGAGCAGTGGCCAAGGACCATGCTCCGGCTGATCGGCAATCAGGTCTTCGTATGCGACGGAGCCGGGGATCTCATCGGATGCCTCGTCACTCATGATTACGAAGTGCTCGACAGTGTTGAACTGATCCACGAGCGGGGAAACCAGGGGTACTAGATCGTGATCAATGAACATGACCTTGTCCTCGGCGTGATTCACGATGTACACGATTTGGTCGGCGAACAGCCTCAGGTTGATCGTATGGCAGATCCGCCCGGTGTTGGCGGTGGCCCAGTAGATCTCATGGTGACGCTGGTTATTCCAGGCGAAGGTCCCAACTGCATCACCCACTTTGAGACCAAGCGAGTCAAACGCAGATGCAAGCTTGCGGACTCGCACATCCGTTTCGGCATACGTTTGTCGTGTGACGGTCAGATCTGATTCCACGGAGACGATCTCCTGATCCGGATGGATCCGGACCGAGTGGTCGTAGAGGGTGGACATCAGGAGGGGGAAGTCGTCCTGCATGTGTGGCATCAGTTACCTCCGAGGAGCTTTGCTTTCTCTGATTCGAATTCTGCATCACTCAATTTCCCGCTGTCGTGCAAGCGGGAGAGCTTCTCCAGTTGTGAAGCGACCGATTCTGCAGGAGCACTCGATGTTGGCACTCCCCCACTCTCCATAGCCATCTTTCGTTTCTCTCGGACGGAGTAGACCAAAGACTGGACCTCCTCGGGGTGCGGAATGTCCCTGTATCGGCTCTGCCCATGCGTGCCCGCTGACTCGATGAGAAGATCGCCAGTGTTGAAGATTCGCTCAAATACCGTCTGACTAAAGGCAACGTCGTTGATCACTTCCAGGGGGATCTCTTTGCCTTGCTTCGCTATGAAACCGGCTCTGTAGATGAGACGCTCGTTCGTAATGACATGATGGGTTGTCATCCATCGAGTTACTCCCCCAGCAATGAGCAGCACTACCGCGGCAGCGATCGCCGATGCGATCCAACCGGACCAATCGTTGATGCCGATCAGACTCATCAAGACGATCCCGAGAATGACGAGCAGACCTTCACGAATGAGTCGCGACCAATGGGGACGGAACTCCCTCTCGATTCGCTCTCCATCACTGAGTAGCCGACGCGGATACCCCACTAACGAGGGCTTTCACAGCTTTTCATGAGTCGGGAGCCTAATGGCTGATGCTCGAGCGAATTCATCCAGACGCGAGAAACCCCGAGGGAGCCTTGGCCGAAACCTCAACCCTCTCGGGGATCTCTATCCCAGAGGCGTCAGGCCGGGGACCCAACTCCCTTGGGAGTCGCCGTCGGCCGAAGCCGTCGACGTGCGACCCGAAGGCCGCGGTGCGATCCGAAAATCGCGGTGCGGTCCGAAGACCGCTGCTCCCCGTTTCCGGGTTGCGACGCAAACCCGAAGGTCCGCGGTGGTCTTCTGTCCGAGTGACGATCCCGAAGGATCCCCGCTCGATCTTCCAACCGGTCCCTCATGCCTACGGTTTCCCGTCGACTTTCGGGGGTGGTCTTCCGTCACCAGTTTCCCGGCTTCTTCCAACCTGGCCTTTCCGCTGGCGGTTTCCCGCCGACTTGAGACCTGACCATCCGCGTTCGGTTTCCCGTCCGTTTCCGGTCTGACCTTCCACTTTCGGTTTCCCGTCCGTTTCCGGCCCGGCCTTCCGCCTCCGGTCTCCCTTCGGCTTGGGCCTGACTCTCCGCTTCCGGGCGAACCCTTCCACTTCGTGTCGGTGCTGGTTGGCCGGCGAACCGACCTTCCAAGCGTTGCCCTCGTCGCGGCGAACCGCTTCTCGGGCTGGACTTTCCGCCGACGGTTTCCCGCCAGCTTTCGATCCGGTCTCGGGGTCTCCCCTTCGACGTGACGGAAAAGTAGACCATCGCCTGGGCCAAGACAAGCTGAAAGCTTGATTGTTTTTCGCGACCTCTTTTTCACTTTTCGCGACCGCCAGATTCGCTTCACCACAGCCATATCTGGTGCCTCACGAATCTCGAGTCATACCGGGAATGTCAAGCGGATATTCGGCAAGTCGCGACTGGATTTGCCAGTACGGTCCCCTCAATGCTCTCGAACCCATCCGTCCGACGCGTGGTATTGGCCCGTCTGATCTCCCGAGTCGGAGGCGAGGCAGCGTTTTTTGTTGGCCTTTGGGGCAAAGCAGCCTTCGAACTTGAGGCCACTCCGTCACAGCTCGCGGTGGTCATGGGTTCTCTAGGCATTGCTTCACTGATCGGCGCTTCGATATCCGGAGTCCTCGTCGACAGGTTTGATCCAAGACGGGTACTGCTCTATGCCGAATTGGCATTCATCCCGATCGCACTGTCGCTCATCTTCGCCGACTCGATAGGCACCCTCGCTATCGCGGCTTTCCTCCTTGGTCTGGTGGGTACCCCGGTCTATACGGCCATAGCCTCGTTTGCCCCTTTCCTCACCGACGACGAAGACGAGCTCTCGAGGATCAACGGTCTGATCGAGGGCGCATCCTGGGTCGCCTTTGTTCTTGGACCCGCCATCGGGGCACTCCTCGTGGCCACAGTGAGCATCGACAGTATTTTCGTTTTTGATGCGGTCACGTCTGCGATCGGGGCACTGCTGATCCTCCCAGTGAAGGTGAAGCAGGTCGCCGACAAGGCGGAACAGCGAGAGGGAATCAAGGAACTCAAAGAAGGATTTGCATACACCTACTCCCACCAACGGCTCCGCTTCTACATATGGCTTGGGTCATCCGTCTGGCTGATGTTCGGGGTGTTTGGCGCGCTGGAGCCGCTCTTCTTTCGAGACGTACTCGAAGTCGAGATAGAGACCCTGGGGTGGGTCAATTCGATCCTCGGAATCGGCCTCGTTGCTGGCACGCTGATTGCATCTCGCTTGAAGGCGAAGTTCCGAACTGCCCGCTTCGTCACGATTCTCGTGGCTATGAACGCACTGGGCGTGCTCGCCTACGTCGGGACTGACAAGCTCGCCGTCGTCGTGCCGAGCGGAGCGTTCTGGGGCCTGATTATCGGAATGATGGCGCCACTGTTGAGAACCATGATCCAGCTCAATTCCCCAGACCAGATGGTGGGACGCATCATGGGTGTGTCACACATACACAGTGAGTTTGGCCATCTAATCCCCTTGGCCGTGGCCCCTTGGCTCGCTTCATTGTTCGGCGTTCAGGCAACCCTTATCGGAGCTGGTGTCGGCGTAGCCGTCGTTGCTTCTCTGTTCTGGCCACGGGCTACAAAACTCGATCGTACGCGGACCACCGATGTGCCTTCACCCGGATTACCCGACCCCGCCGATGAGCCTCGGACGGTGGGCCCGTGACATGGACCAAGATCTGTCACACCCCCTTCCTATGATCGAACCCGTGACAGTTGAATTGGAATCGCCGCAACTTCAAACACTCTCCCCCTCGCGGGCAGGTGACTTCAAGACATGTCCGCAGCTCTTCAAGTTCAGGGCAATCGACCGGGTCCCCGAACCGACCTCCATCTACCAAGCGAGAGGCACGACTGCCCACCTAGCTCTCCAGCGGTTGTTCGATCATCCCGATACCGAACGCACTCCCGAACGTCTCTACGACCTGTTTCGAGAGGCTTGGACCGAGACTCGAGGAGACGAGGAATTCGAGGGTCTATTCGAGTCCGTGGACGAAGAGCGCCAATGGGGAATCGACACACTGGACCTCTTGGCCAACTACTTCGCCATCGAAGATCCAACGACGTTCGAACCCGAGGACCGTGAATTGGACATGCTCGAGGACCTCGATGGCATCGTCATCCGGGGAATACTCGACCGCATCGACAGGGATGACGACGGGCGCCTGATCATCACGGACTACAAGACCGGAAAGGCGCCACCGGAGAAGTATGCGCTCGCAGCGTTCTTTGCCCTCAAGATCTATGCGCTTCTCATCCGTCAGCGGATGGGTGAAACGCCCAAAGAGGTTCGCCTGCTGTATCTGAACGGGCCAACTCTCTACCGACTGCCAATCGACGATCAGCAACTCGAGGCAATGGACGGACAACTTCGCGCACTATGGAATGCCATAAACCGCGCGATGTCGACCGAGCGTTGGCCCGCACGACGAAGCCATCTGTGCAACTGGTGTTCCTACAAGGAGATCTGCCCGGCCTGGGCAGACGACTCCGACTAGGGGAAGATCCCACGGACCAGTTTGGCGTCAGCGACTCGCCTGATTCCCTTGATGAGAGCAGCCGACCGCATATCGACCTTCTCGCTGACCGCAATCTGATGAACATCATCGAAAGCTGAGACCATTATCTCTCGAAGGCGCGCCACCACTTCGTTCTCGGTCCAGAAGTACTTCTGGATGTCCTGAACCCACTCGAAATAGGAAACCGTGACACCGCCGGCGTTGGCGAGGATGTCCGGAACGATGAAGACATCCTTCTCTCGCAGGATGTCGTCCGCCGCGATAGTCGTCGGGCTATTGGCCCCTTCGATTATCAACCTGGCCTTCACGTCAGCTGCGTTGTCCTTGTGAACGACGCCTTGGATGGCTGCTGGAACGAGGACGTCTACGTCCAACCCGAATATGGCATCGCCATCGATGAAGTCTGCGTCCGGATAGCCCTCCAGAAAGCGATTCTCGTCGACCCATCGGGCAGCGGCAGCGACGTCAAGGCCATCCCGGTTGTAGACGGCTCCAGAAATATCCGATACCGCCACGACCTTGGCGTTCATCTGATCGGCCGCAATCGCGGCATACCGACCAACATTCCCGAAGCCGTGAATCGCCACGGTCGCACCGACCGGATCCACGTCTCTTGCCATCGCAGCCTGCGGGAGGAGGAACATCAGCCCACGCCCGGTGGCTTCTCGCCTAGCGACGCTGCCTCCCAGGGCAGGAGGCTTTCCCGTCACCACAGCAGGGACCGCATGACCGACGTGCTGGGAGTAGGTGTCCATGACCCAGGCCATTACCTGCTCGTTCGTTCCTAGATCGGGAGCGGGTATGTCCTGTTCGGGACCGATGACGTTGATGATCTCCATCGTGAAACGACGGGTAACCCGTTGGAGTTCTGCTCGGGAGAGTTCCATGGGGTTGATTCGAACACCCCCCTTGGCTCCGCCGAAGGGAACGCCCACGATCGCACACTTCCAGGTCATGAGCATTGCCAGGGCGGTGACCTCGCCCAGGTCTACGTCAGGCGCGTACCGAATACCGCCCTTTGTTGGGCCCATGGTCGTCAGATGTTGGACTCGGTAACCGAAGATCGTCTCGACTTCGTTGTAGGTGTCATGTCGGAAAGGAAAGCTGACGACCGTTGACTTCTGTGGGCTGCGAAGCCGGTCCATGACGTTGTCGTCGAGTCCCATCAGGGTGGCCACTTTGTCGAACTGGCCGACTGCCTCGTGGTACATGGGTGAGTTGAATTCGTTGCCCGGTCCCAAATCGGCCTCCATCGCGAGAATGCCGGGCGCCATCCTATGCGCACGCCTCGCTGCGGGAGGGCACCACTCAGAATCTGTCAGACCCCTCTCGTATATTGTGGGTATGAGTGAAACAACGAGTGACACATTGAACACGAACGACGTTTTTGCCGATCCTGTGTCGTTCCTGGGCAGGTTTGGGATCGCGGCCGAGTTGATTGTCGAAGAACCCGCAGAGACACAACTGATCCTGAAGGTGGCCGCCTAGCTCTACGCTCTTCACGTGGATGCAGGGGAATTCCGTGTCGGGCGTGAGGACTGGGAATCGGCCGTCGCGGACACCGACGGACACCAGATCGTTGTGGCGGGTCCCGGAACCGGCAAGACCGAGTTCCTCGTTCGACGTGTAACGCATCTGGTCGAATCTGAGAAGGCCCGACGGGATGAGATCGTCGTGCTTTGTTTTTCGAGACGCGCCGCCGGCGATCTGAGAAGACGTATCGAGGACTCCATCGGTGGTACCGGAATTCCGATTGACGTCACCACTTTCCATGGTCTCGCTCTCCGTCTCCTGGAGACCGCTGCCGAAGGTCAGCGACCTGTTCCGCTGACAACTCCCGAACAGGTCGATCTCGTCCGTCAACTTCTGGCAACCGAGGAGCCCGATGACTGGCCACTCACGTACAGAGGGATTCTGACGACCGTTTCGTTTGCCACTGAGGTAGCGGACTTTCTCCTCCGTTGTTCGGAACGTCTGATGTCCCCAGCCGACCTCGCTGAGCAGGCACGAATGCGCGCAGACTGGCGGGGTCTCCCCGAATTATTCGCTCGGTACCTCTCCGCCCTAACTGAATCCGGCCGTACCGACTACGGAGCGCTCCTCGTATCGACGGTGGAGCTACTCGTATCCCCATTGGGGAAGCAACTGATCGGCCAGTTCAAATATGTCGTCGTCGATGAGTTCCAGGACACCAGCCCTGTTCAGGCTGAAATGACGAATCTCTTGGCTCAGTCCGGCAATCTGCTCGTCGCCGGGGACCCTTACCAGTCCATCTACTCGTTTCGAGGGGCCGAGCTGCGGAACATCGCTCGCTTTGGAGCTCAATCCGAAGTCAAGCGGCTTGTGTTGGAAGAGAGTTTTCGGGTCCCTCGGGAAATCCTCGATGCTGCCCTCCGCATCGTCTCATCGGGTGAGTTGCCGGGTGCTGCCGGGCCCGTAGTCCCTGCCTCCCACCACGGCAGGAGCGAGGCGTTCGTGTTCGACCAGGAAACTGCCGAGGCCGAGTGGATTGCTCGTGAGGTAGAACACTCAATCATCGTTGATGGGATCGACCCGTCATCGATCGCCGTCCTCGTCAGGTCAAAGAGGGGATTGATCAATGAGCTCTCTCGGGCACTTGCGCGCCGCAAGATCCCCCATGATCCCCCTGACGGGCGTCTTGTCGACCACCCAGCAGTTCGTTTGTTCGCTGATCTTGTGACCGCCAGTCGTTTTGGGGGACCTCCGGAGACTGTCGATCCGGGACTTCGCTCCGAGGCCGACCGAGCCATGAGACGTGCCCTTCTCGGCCCGGTCTTTGACGTTGGTTTGGGTCAAGAGAGGCAACTGCTGAGAGAGAGGCAACGTACTGGTGCACCCTGGGTGTCGATACTGGAGCGCTTGAGGCCGGACCTATCGGGCCTACGGCGTCTGTTGGGTGAATCCAACTGGTGTGAAGAAGTCGGGGCGGCGACGGGGTTCTGGGAAGCCTGGTCTGCCCTCGATCGACTCGGAGAAGTGGTGCTCGACCCCGAAAGGGCGGAGTGGCGCATGGCGTGGGCGGCATTTGCCCAGGTTCTCGCCCGACAGTCTGAGCGCGATCCAGACCTGACTCTTTCCCACTTCTTCCAGCTTGCGGACGAAGAAGACTTCGAGGCGACGCCCTTGCTGTCCCACCGGACACAAGAAGGCCGAGTGACTCTCACCACCCTCCACCAGGCAAAAGGACTCGAGTTCGACGTCGTGTTCATTGCGAACGCGGTCGAGGGTGTGTTCCCAGATCTGCGACGGGGACGTCGAATGCTCCGTCCCGAACTGTTGTCACCGGAACGAACAACCAATGGCGAGGCTCTCCATCTGTTTCAGGTTCAAGAAGAGATGCGTCTCGCCTATACCGCCATGACTCGAGCGCGGCTTCGCGTGGTGTGGACTGCGACGGACGCTGGCGTAGACCAGGGTGAGAATCGTCCATCGCGATTTCTGATCGCTGCATCGGGCGTCCCATACAACGAGCTTGGCCCTCCCCAAGATCCCGAGCGCGACCCCGTGACCTTGGCTGAGGCAGAAGTACAGATGAGACGCCAACTGATGGACCCGGAGGTTGTCGATCCCCAGCGCACTGCGATGGCACAGGTCTTGGCCTCACCGCCCAAGGAATGGTGGGACGCCGCGTCCTTCCCCGGCGTTCCTCAGAGCGGACCCGACAAGCCCATCCTCGGCGACACCATCCATCTGTCACCTAGCCAGGCAGAGAGCTATCGCCGTTGCCCACGTCAATACGCGTTGGAACGCCGTCTTCGTTTGGGGGACGCGACGTCCCCGTGGGCTCAGTTCGGATCGCTCTTTCACGCCGTCCTCGAAAGAGCCGAGGGCGAGGTCATGGGCAGTGGGCAAACCAATTCAGGGTTGGAGCGCGCAAAGGAGTGCCTCGAAGAAGTCTGGGCCGAAGCTGACTTCGGGACTCCGCAGCTGAACCTTGCCTGGCTCGAAAAGGCCCGTGAAACCTTGACGAAGCTCTATGAACAATGGCCGAAGACCGGCGGCACTCCCATCGCACTGGAGAAGAAGGTAGAGATGACTATCGATGGCGTCGATTGGGTCGGCTTCATAGATCGGGTGGAGTCCGGTCCTGACGGAACCATGATCGTCGACTACAAGACCTCGACTACTGCGATGAGTCAGGACGATGCAGCCTCATCGATCCAGTTGGGTTTCTACGCGGCCGCTATGGAGGCCGCCGGCCACAGCATCGCCGACGCCCAACTCTGGTATCCACGGACATCGACCAAATCGGTTGCTACTCGTAGCTTCGACCTGACCCAACTTGGAGACGTGAAGAACGAACTCGTTGAGATCACTGCCGAAATCCGCGCCGAAGACTGGACGCCGACTCCGGGCGGACAATGCAAGCGATGCGCCTTCAAGCTCGCCTGCCCAGCGTGGCCAGACTCGACAGGGGCATACCTGCCATGAAAGGCCTGATCCCATCCGCTGAACAGCGGGAGATCCTCGACCTTGGACTGGCCTCGGTGAGGATTCGGGCCGGAGCCGGGACGGGCAAAACGACCACCGTGGCGATGGTGATCGCCAACCTGATCGAGAATCACGACGTCGATCCGGAACAGATTCTTGGTATCACCTTCACCAACAAAGCGGCTGCCGAATTGTCGGCAAGGGTGCGGGAGTTGACCGACGTTGAGCCCGGGCGTCAAGTCGAGGTCCACACCTATCACGGTTTCGCTGCTCAGATCCTCTCGGAATTCGGGGCGATAGCGGATGTGAACACACGTGTCAGAGTCATTACGCCGACATTCGCTCGCCAAATCATGAGAGAGACCTTCCACCACACGAGCTTCTCTCATCTCGACATAACTCAGGTGCGGACTCTTGATCGGGTGAGAAAGCTGGGAGATCGACTCGGTGACCATCTGCTCGGCCCTGAGGACCTCCTCGCCACTCAGGTGGATCCTGATGACACGACGTGGGGTGCGAGAAGAGAAATGGCCAGCGTGCTCGAACAGTATTCACGCGACAAAAGGCGGCTCGGGGTGGTCGACTACGGCGACCTTGTCACGCTCTCGACCCGAATCCTGACGAGGCATCCCGATCTCGCCCTCGCCATAAGGGACCGGTATAGGGCGGTGGTCCTGGATGAGTACCAGGACACCAATCCTGCACAGCGGGTAATGCTCACCACGATCTTTGGCGGGGCGTTTCCGGTGGTCGCCGTCGGCGACGAGGACCAGACCATCTATGAATGGCGAGGAGCTTCGGCTGAGAACTTCGAATCCTTCGCAACCCATTTCGGCGGTCAGGTCTTCGACCGGGAACTGACAGTCAATCGGAGGTCAGCCCAGCCAATCCTCGACGTTGCCAACGTCGTGAGGAAGAAGGCCAACCCGTTGTCCGAGGATCTCGTTTCCAGCCTGGGCGACACCCCTTCAGAAATCGTGACCTTTTGGGCATCCGACGCCGTGGCCGAAGCTCACTGGATAGCGGCTCGATTCGAGGAACTCCACGAAGCGGGATCCAAGTGGTCGGATATGGCCGTTCTTTTCCGCAAGAACAAGGATTTCTCCCTTGTTCTTGATGCGTTGGGACGGCGAGACATACCGGTCGAGGTGGCCAACGTAGGCGGACTCTTCTCTGTGCCGGAAGTCGCCGATCTGCGGGCTTGGCTGACAATCATCGAGCGGCCCGAGGACTCGGCCGCCGTTGCACAGATCCTGTTTGGCAGCCGCTTCCGTCTCGGACTCGCTGACCTCGCCCCCCTTACGCGGTGGGTGGCCAAGTCCCGACCCGACGAGAGAACCGAAGACCCCACTCCTGTCACTCTGATGGAGGCCGCCGAAGCAGTCACCGAGATCTCAGGATTGAGACCAGAGACCGTTGGCGCCCTCAAGCGGTTCCTGTCGATCTATCGAGACGTGCTGACCGATAGTCAAGGCCAATCGCTCGTCGAGATATGCCGCACTGTTCTCGATCGATCTCGCTCTTGGCAGGACATCGACGCCTTGCCGTCAAACGCCAGACTCACCGCCCGGTTGAACCTCCACCGACTCCTTGATCTGGCTGACGATTGGAGCCCGCTGAAAGGGCGTCCTTCACTGGCAGCGTTCCTCGACTACCTGGAAGCCATGGAGGATGAGCCGACGGAGGAACTTGATTCGGCCCACCTGTCCGGAGAGGAAGCGGTGACTCTCGTCACGGTCCACCGAGCCAAGGGGTTGGAATGGGAAACCGTCGCGGTTCCTGCGGTTACCAGAGGTAACTTTCCCAGCGGATCTGGACAATTCCCCGACCCTGTTCGGTTCGCCGAGTATCTACCCGTCGACATGCGGATCGATTCAGTGCTCGACGGATTGCCCGCTGATCGAAAGGATCGAGACGCATTCCTTCGCAACCAACACGCTCTCCAGGAGTGGAGAGTCGCATACGTAGCGCTGACGCGAGCGAAGACGCGACTCCTCGTCACCGGCGCATATTGGTACGGCCTGCCGGAACCGGCCATCAAACCGAAGACGCCGTCGGATCTCTTCGAGATCGTTCGCGACCATCCGTCGTCCTTTGATGCCGGGTTCGCAGACCCCTCCCCAAGACCCAGCCTCCTACGATTCCCGGAACGAACATCAAACCCGGATCCGCTGTTTTCCTCTGGTTGGGAGGATGCGCTCAGATCGGAAGTCACTGACCCAGGATCGATTGGCGCTCTGGCCGAGGAATTGGGCTTCAGCGACGAACACACCAGAAAGGTGGATGAGACCATCGACCGGCTCTTCACACTTGCCGAACCATCCGGAGATCCTGATGCTCAATCGTCCCCTGTAGTCTCGGTTACCGGTCTCGTCACCTACGCACAGTGTCCGAAACGCTTCTTCTGGACTACCGTCGACCCCCTACCTCGCAAACCCAATCCGGCGGCGACTCACGGGTCGGAGGTCCACCGGCGAATTGAGCTCCATCAACGCGGACAGATTCCTTTCGAGGAGTTCTCCCCGGAGTTGTACGACGTAGAGACGGGTGAAGGCGACTCGGCTCCTGGCGCCTATGCCACCTATCTGGATTCCCGTTTCGCGGACGGACGTGCGGCCCTCATCGAGGTTCCTTTCTCGATCGATCTCCCCAACGGCTATCGAGCACGTGGAAGAATCGACGCCGTCTATGTCGATGACGACAACTGGGAGGTCGTCGATTTCAAGAGTGGGAGGCCGAGGGAGGATGATTCCCGCGTCGTCCAGCTGCAGGCATATGCGGTGGCAGCCAACGATGTCGACTTCGGGATCACCCATGTCGTGCGCGGCGAGGACCTGTTGTCGTCGACCCCCAAGCACATCCTGATCACCGAGGCGATGGGCACCGACGCCATCACCTACGCCCATCTCTCGCTGC
>Ga0209578_10003283_pt1 | contig 12536 bp, 15 predicted proteins | sample tdAd472_FD_187127 | JGI IMG/M metagenome (GOLD analysis project Ga0209578, IMG submission 187127) | Marine sediment microbial communities from the Atlantic coast under amendment with organic carbon and nitrate - tdAd47.2 (SPAdes)... | ecosystem: Environmental > Aquatic > Marine > Coastal >...
GACGACACGGTGAACTATAAGTCCGTGGCCAAGCGGTTAATCGCGTTCGTCGGCGACAGCGAGTACCAGCTCGTGGAGACCCTCGCGGAGCGCTGCGCGGAGATCGTAGTGAACGAATTTCAGGTGCCGTGGGTGAAGCTGCGCATCAACAAGCAGGGTGCTCTTCGCGGCGCACGGGACGTGGGCGTCATCATCGAGCGCGGCGAGCGAACCTGATGGAAAGGGTATTCGTCAGCATCGGGTCGAACGTGGACCGCGAGCAACACATCGAGATCGCCATCGATTCCCTGCGCGCGCGTTTCGGCAAGCTGCAACTCTCGAGCGTCTATGAAAGCGCGGCGGTGGGTTTCGACGGCGCCCCCTTCTTCAATCTCGTGGCCGCGTTCGACACCGACGGGGAGCCCGCCGAGATCGTCGCCGCACTGCACGCGATCGAGCGCCGCTGCGGCCGGGAGCGTGATGCCGAGCGCTTCGGACCGCGGACCATGGATCTCGATCTGCTTCTTTTCGGCGACCGCGTCGTACGCGAAGGAAAAACGGTCATTCCCCGCGGCGACGTGAGTACCCAGGCTTACGTCCTCTGCCCCCTCGCCGAGATCGCGGGGGAGCGCCGGCATCCCGTGAGCGGTGATACTCTGGCAGCCATGTGGGCGCGATTGGCGGACGGTGCGGGCCCGTTGCGCCGGGTGGACATCCGTTCCCCGAACCTTGCGCGGAATTGAACGATGAATTTTTGCAGCCACTGCGCTTCCCCGGTGACGAGCCGTGTCCCGCCCGGCGACGATCGTCCGCGGCACGTGTGTGACAGCTGCGGCACGATTTTCTACAGCAATCCGAAGATCGTCGCAGGCTGCATCCCCCAGTGGGAGGAGCAGCTGCTGCTCTGCCGCCGTGCCATCGAACCTCGCAGCGGGCTCTGGACGCTGCCGGCGGGCTTCATGGAGAACGGCGAGTCGACTGCCCAGGCGGCCGCGAGGGAGACCCTCGAGGAAGCCAACGCCAGGGTCGAAATGGGCAAACTGTTCGCCTACTTGAACATCCCCACCATGAATCAGGTCTACGTCATATTCCTCGCCGAGCTCCTCGACCTGGACTTCTTCGCCGGGGAGGAGAGCCTCGAAGTGCGCTTGTTCAAAGAAGAAGAGATCCCCTGGGACGAGATCGCCTTCCCGTCGATCGAGCGCGCCCTGCGTCTGTATTACGAAGACCGCCGTGGCGCGAGCTTCGGTACCCACATGGCGGACATCGAGCGCCGCCGCCGCTGACGAACGCCTTCGTCACGGCGCCCTGCCGTCAGCCGATGACCCGGCCGCCGTCGACCTTGATGACCTGCCCGGTGACGTAGTGCGCATCCCCGATCAGATAGTGGACCGCCTCGCCGATGTCGGCGGGATGGCCCGTGCGCCCCATGGGAATTTTTCCGAGCACCGACCCACGTACCGCCTCGTCGGGCTCGCTCTCCGGCCACAGGATGGCGCCGGGGGCGACGGCATTGACGCGAACTTCCGGGGCCAGGTCCACGGCGAGCGCCCGGGTCAGCATGATGAGTCCCGCCTTGGCCGGACAATAGACGGCGTGGTCGACGATGGGTTCGATGCCGTAGATGTCCGCGATGTTGACGATGCAGCCCCGCGCCTGGCGCAGATGCGGTGCCGCGGCCTGGGAGAGGAAGAGCGGGGCTTTCAAGTTCGTGCCCATCAGATCCTCGTAGGCGGTCTCGTCGATGCTGCCGAGAGGCGTCGCGAAATAACTCGATGCGTTGTTTACCAGTACGTCCAGACGGGTGAAGATATTCGTCACCGAGGCCACCAGCTCCCGGACGGCGGCAGTGTCGCGAAGATCCGCCTCGAAGGCCTGGGCGCTGGCGGGGCGCGCCTCGTTCAGCGTGTCGCAGAGGACGCGGGCGTCGTCCCGGGAAGTCTTGTAATGCAGGGCGATGTTCATCCCGTCGGCGTGTAGCCGGCGGGCGATCGCGGCACCGATTCGGCGCGCCCCTCCGGTGACGAGCGCGACCCTCGTCTGCTCCGCTTCGGATCCCTTTCCCATGGTTGAACTCGACGGATCGGCGTGAAGAAGGGAAGATTGTAGATCGTGTTGGCCGGAAGATGCGGTGCATGAGGATAGATCAATGAGCAGGGACCCGCCGGCGGCGGAAGGCGATCCGGACCTCGTCGCCCTGGTGCGTTCGGCCATCGACGCGGCGGGCGGCTCGATAAGCTTCGCGGACTACATGGATTTGGCGCTGTTCGCACCGGAACTCGGCTACTACAGCGCGGGCACCGTCCGTTTCGGCGCCGACGGGGACTTCGTGACGGCGCCGGAATCGTCGGCCCTGTTCGCTCGATGCGTGGCCCGGCAGACGGGGGAGGCGCTGGCCGCGCTCGGCGGCGGCGACGTCTACGAGGTGGGCGCCGGCTCGGGTGCGCTGGCGGTGGACCTTCTGGAGGGATTGGCCGAGGCGGACCAGCTTCCGGGTTGCTACCGGATCGTGGAGCGCAGCCCGGGGCTCCGCGAGCACCAGCGCAGCCGGCTCGAGTCCGGTGACGGAGCGCTCTTCGAGCGCGTGGAGTGGTGCGACGAGCTCCCGGGCGGCATCCGCGGCGTCGTGATCGGCAACGAGGTCCTCGATGCGATGCCGGCTCACCGCTTCCGTGTGCAGGCCGGGACCCTCAACGAATGCCGGGTCGCCAGCCACGGCGAGGGCTTTCATTGGGTCGAGGCCGACTGCGCCGGGAGTGCCCTCGCGCAACACGCAGAGAGCGTTCTCGGCACCCTGGGACACGCGCTCCCGGATGGTTACACGTCGGAGCTCGCCCCCGCGCGGCAGGAATTCATCAGCCGCCTCGGCGAGTGCCTCGAGCAGGGCGTGGCACTGCTCTTCGACTATGGCTACGCCCGTGACGAGTACTACCATCCCCAGCGTTCCAGCGGCACGCTACGTTGTTTCCATCGCCACCGCGCCCACGAGGATCCGTTGATACTCCTCGGGTTGCAGGACATATCCGTGCACGTGGACTTCACCGCAATTGCCGAGGCTGCACTGGCCGGCGGCCTGGACGTCGCGGGCTTCACGACTCAGGCGGAGTTTCTGCTCGCGACCGGGCTGCTGGACGCGTGCCGGGACGTGGACCCGGCGAGCCGCCGGCACGCCGAGTTGACCGCCCGGATCAAGCGGCTTACCTTGCCGAGCCAGATGGGCGAGGCCGTCAAGGTGATGGCGCTGGCGCGGGACTTCGACGGCGCACTGACGGGCTTTTCCGGGCGCGATCTGCGGGGCCGGTTGTAGCCGGGTAGAACGAGATGCACAGCTAGTGGATTGGATTCAGGTTGTCGTCCTGGCGGTGCTCCAGGGGCTCACCGAATTTCTGCCGATCTCCAGCTCCGCGCACCTGATTCTCCTGCCCCTGCTGGTGGACTGGCCCGATCAGGGCCTCGCCTTCGACGTCGCGGTCCACGTGGGCACGCTGCTCGCGGTGCTCGCGTACTTCCGCCGCGACTGCCTTCGCATGACCCGGGACTGGCTGCGCTCCCTCGCCGAGGGGCGGCGCGTCGGTGACAGCCTCTGGGTCTGGTATCTCGCGATCGGCACCGTTCCGGTGGGCGTCTTCGGGCTCGCGCTCAGCGCTGTCGGCACGGAGGGTCTCCGCAGTCCCACGGTCATCGCCGGGGCGACGATCTTTTTCGCGGTGCTGCTCTGGTGGAGCGATCGATTTCATCGTGGTACCCGGCGCGGCGCCGACATCGGCTGGCGGGATGTGCTGATCATCGGCGCCGCCCAGGCGCTGGCGCTGATACCGGGAACCTCGCGGGCGGGAATCACCATTACCGCGGGTCTCGCGCTCGGCCTCGACCGCGAGACCGCGGCGCGCTTCTCGTTTCTCCTGTCGATACCGGTCGTGATTCTCGCCGGCCTTCTGGAGGCGGCCGAAGCCTGGTCCAGCGAGGCGCCGGTTGCCTGGGGCGCCATGTTGGCGGGGACGCTGATCGCGTTCGTCTGCGCCTACGCCACCATCCACTTCTTTCTGAAGCTGGTGGAACGGGTGGGGCTCTTCCCCTTCGTGATCTATCGGCTGGTGCTGGGCGTGGTGCTGCTCGTCTTCGCGGTGTGAGCGCGGACACCCGGTTCAGCGTTCAGCGTCCCGCGGTGCGGCGAAGCTCCTCGTAGAACTCCATCCTGTTGTGGTCCCCGATATAGGACGGCACGATGCACTCGAGGCTCGTCGGTCGGATGCCGAGCTCCGCGAAGCCGTGGTTCCTGCAGACGCCGTCTGCCTGCAACGACAGGTAGTTGTCGCGGCTGAAAGGCTTGCCGGGCGCCCACTCGAGTATCCGCGCCTGGAGTCTCGACAGCGTGTCGCCGAGGGGCACGATGCGCGACTTGCTGCCGATCACGTTGGCGGCGTACTCCACCAGCTCACGCAGCGTGTAGGTCGTCGGGCCACACAGATCGTAGCGCTGGCCGTAGGTACTCTTGCGATCGAGGCTGTCGGCGAAGACCCTGGCGACGTCTTCCACGTAGGCCGGCGACATGCGCGCGTTCGGACAGGCGAGCGGAAATACCAGCGGACTCATGGCGAGCAGGCTCGCGAATCGATTGAAGAAGTCGTCCTCGGGGCCGAACAGCACCGACGGCCGAAAGCTCGTCACGCGCAGACCCTGGTCCGCCCAGCGGTGCACCGCGTTCTCGCCTTCGGCCTTGTACTCGAGATACTGGCTGGGGGCATCGGTAGACGCGCCCAGCGCGCTCATGTGCAGCAGGCGGCCGATGCGGTTGTAGCGGCAGGCTTCGGCGACCTTGACCGGCAACTCGCCATGGACGCTGGCGAAGTCCCGTCCCGCGCCTCGGTGCTCATTCAAGATACCGATGAGATTGACGACGGCGTCGCAGCCTTTCATCTGCACGCTGAGATCGGCCACCGAATGCACGTCGGCTTCCACCAGCTCGAGGCTCGGAATTACGATCAGATCCCGGCGCCGTTCGCGGCGCCGCGTGAGCACCCGCATCTGTATGTTACGGCGGCTCAGCTCGGAGCACAGATGGCGTCCGACGAATCCGGTGCCACCGAGTACGCAAATCTTTCGAATGGTCATTGGTCTTCGCTATTTTGAGCTTTAAGTTTCACGATCCCATTGCCCGGGGTCAAGAACGACGGCGGCAGGGTGTATCATCGATCCGAATATGACGGGGAGGAGCCCCATGGCCGAGTGGCTCGAAGAAATCGACTGGAACGCGGATGGCCTGATCCCCGCGGTTGCCCAGGACGCCGAGAGCGGCGACGTGCTGATGCTCGCCTGGATGAATCGCGAGTCCCTGGCGCGCACCCTGGAAGAGGGCGTGGCGGTGTACTGGTCGCGCTCCCGCCGGCGCCTGTGGAAGAAGGGCGAGCAGTCCGGTCATCTGCAGCGGGTCGCCGAAATCCGGCTCGACTGTGACGGGGATTCCCTGCTCCTCAAAGTCGAACAGAAGGGCGGTATCGCCTGCCATACTGGTCGTCGAAGTTGCTTCTACCAGGTGCTTCGCGGCGGGCGCTGGGAGAGCGTCGATCCGGTGCTCCAGAGCCCGGAGACAATCTATAAGGAGAAGTAGGGCGGAGGGGGCCCGGCAGGCACCATGAGCGATACCCTGGACAAGCTGGCGGCGGTACTGGAGGCGCGCAAGGGCGCATCGCCGGACAGTTCCTACGTGGCCGGCCTGTACGCAGCGGGCCTCGAAGCGATGCTCGCCAAGGTCGACGAGGAGGCCGCGGAGGTCATCGCCGCAGCCGGGGAAGAAGACCTCCGGGCCCTGGTCCACGAGGTTGCGGATCTGTGGTTCCACTGCCTGGTCCTGCTGGCGGCCCGCGGGCTGCACCCCCGGGACGTGACGGCGGAGCTCGAGCGCCGCTTCGGAGTCTCCGGGCTCGAGGAGAAGGCCGGCCGCCAGACCGGGGAATGAGTTTCCCTGGTTGGACCTGGCTGGCTGCCCCCCGGCAAACCTTGCGGATTGTTCACGGCGGGTCGTAGTGGCGGGCTCGGAATTCCGCTAAAGTGTCCGTCTTGGCTACGCCCACGGGCGGCCACAGTCCATGGGGAGAGAGGAAATATGGGTCCAAGTCTTTGGCAACTGCTGATTGTGCTGGTCATCGTGCTGCTGTTGTTCGGCACGAAGAAGCTGCGCAACATCGGTGGTGATCTGGGATCGGCCATCAAGAGCTTTCGGGGCGCCGTGAAAGACGGCGGCAAGGAGGAGACTACCGAGGAATCCGCCAAGCTCGAACAGGAGCCGGCCGGCACGGTGATCGACGGAGAAGTCACCAACAAGGAGCGGGACAGCGCCTAGCAGCCCGCCGCCATGAGCAGGTGCGGGCGCGTTCTGGTGTGCGTGACCGCGACTATCCGCTTCACTGGCGAGCGACGCGCAAGCTGCTCGCTGCAATCTCAGAATCCCGATGTTTGATATTGGCTTTTGGGAGCTGGCGCTGATTGGCGTCGTAGCGCTTCTGGTGGTCGGTCCCGATCGCCTGCCGGGTCTCGCCCGCACGATCGGCCTGTGGGTGGGCCGCATCCGTCGTTACGTGTCCACGGTGCGTGACGACATCGAGCGCGAGATTCAGGCCGACGAGCTGAGGAAGATGCTCGACAAGCCCGACGAGCTGAATCCACTCAAGGACATCATCGACGAGACGACCGGCAGCATCGCCGATGCGAAGAAGGAGTTGGCGGATGTCGAGAAGAACGCCGAAGACATGATGTCCGAGGATGCAGAGGTCGAAACGACCGACTCCAGTGCAAGCTCGTCCGGCGCGTCGGAAACGATCGACGATGACGAGACCGCAGCGGATGCGATCACGCCGCACGCGGCGGCGACTACCCTCGGCGAGGCGGTGACCGGAGGCGATGATGAAGCGGTGCCGGAGGATTCGGCCGCTGGCGACGAGGAAACGGAAAGTCATGAGCGACGATCCGGATAAGCCCGACCAAGCCGGGCCCGACGACCCGGCACAGGCTCAGGGCGAGATGACGTTCGTCGAGCATCTCGTGGAGCTGCGCGATCGGCTGCTGCGCGTCGTGCTGGCCGTGCTCTGTTTCCTGGTCGTGTTGTTTCCCTTCGCGAACGATCTTTACGCGATTCTCGCCGAGCCGCTGCTGCGCCATCTTCCCGAAGGCACCAGCATGATCGCGACGCAGGTGGCATCGCCGTTCCTGACTCCATTCAAGCTGAGTATCGTGCTTTCGATATTTCTTGCTATGCCCGTGGTGTTGTACCAGGTCTGGTCGTTCGTCGCGCCGGGACTGTACAAGCACGAGCGCCGCTTGATTCTTCCGCTGCTCGTAACGAGCTCTATCCTCTTCTACCTGGGGATGGCGTTCGCCTACTTCGTGGTATTCCCGCTGATGTTCGCATTCTTCCAGGCGGTCGCTCCGGAAGGCGTGGCGATCATGACCGACATTACGGCCTACTTGGATTTCGTGCTGAAAATCTTCTTCGCGTTCGGTGTCGCGTTCGAGGTTCCCATCGCGACTATCCTTTTAGTGTGGACCGGCTTCACGACGCCCGCCGCACTCGCCGCGAAGCGGCCTTACATCATCGTCGGCGCGTTCGTCCTCGGCATGATGCTGACTCCGCCGGACATCATCTCCCAGACGCTGCTTGCGCTGCCCATGTGGCTGCTGTTCGAGATCGGGGTGATCTTCTCGAAGATGTACGTAGGGAAACGGGTGACGGGTCCAGGGGAAGACGAGGCCGCCGAGGTCTAGTTATTTTTCGAGTCGTGCGGCGGGAAATCCAGCAGCCGCGTACCCGCGCTCTTCGTCAGATGATACTGGATGCCGAGATCACGGCGGCCCAGGACAACCTCGTACTTGGTGCGCGCGACATCGAAGCGCAGCTCCCCGTCGGCGCTCTCGACGACGATCTCGTCGGTCCACTCGAGGGACGGCTCGTAGGGACGCACGGCCGTCGCCTGGGCGCTACGCCACGCATCCGCCAAATCCGTGACGCCATCCGCGGCCGCGCGTTCCTTCGATAGACGAATGCTCCGGGGGCTCGGGTCGCGGCCGAGCAGGGCGGGGTTTACGTAGTTGGCGGCACTGGAGCTCAGGTGCGAGAAGAACGCGTCGTCGATCAGCGCGACGCTGCCGTCGTAGAGAAGATAGCGCCGCCCATGGATCGGCTCGGTGTTCCCGAACAGAATCTCGTCCTGATCGAACCGTACTCGCGCGTGGGGGGTGGCGAGACCGAAGCGATCGAGCTGTCCCGCGTCCGCGGCGATGCGCGCATGCACCGGCGCCTCCAGCACGCCCAGGAGCGTGTCGATCCGAAAGTCATTCGCCGCGATGGCTATCGGTTCGACCAGATTCCAAACGCCTTCGGATCGTCGCAGCGCGATTGTCCCACCGGCATCGGTTTCGAGACGAATCCTGGAGACGGCGCGCGCGTCGGTGTCGCTGAGAGGCTCGAGGCCGATCCCGCGTTCACCTTCGCCGGGGGCGAGGACGATGACAATCGCGAGCCCGGCTGCCAGGGCCAGCAGCGCGACATTGATGAGGGTGCGCGATCTCACCCCGGGGTCAGAGTCGGCGACGCCGGTGCCAGATGAACAGTCCGATCCCCACCAGCAGCGCGGGCAACCCGAACGCCAACGAGAAACGAATGAGACCCGCCGTGGTGCGGGACATCTCGAAGACGATGTCCGGGGCGCTGCTGACCGGAATGTCGATCAGGGTCTCGTCGTCCGCCAACCAATTGAAGGCGTTCAGCGCCAGCTGCAGGTTCGAGCCGCTGCCGAGGTAGGCGTTGGAGAGAAAATCACCGTCGCCGATGACGATCACCCGCTGCTCCCGGTCCTCGCCGGCGGCCATCTTGCGCTCCATCGCGATGCCGATGTCCAGCGGCCCGGAGCCATCGGAATGGTCGTCGTAGCGCAGCTCACCCGCGAGGTCGCCGGTCTCCGACCATGCCCGCAGCCCCGTGCTCAGAATCCCCCGGGTCTGCCAGCCGGGCGGCTGGCTCCAGGAGATCCCTACCGCGTGGGGATACACCGATACCTGATCGAGGTTCTCGGTGACCGGATGCGCCGGATAGGCCGCGACCGGCACGAAGGCCGGGTGTGCGATGCCGAGCACCTGGGTGGTCGGATCCACGAGGACGCCCGGCTCGAAGGCGATCCCGAGGGCCAGGGCGAGCGGCTCCGTGCCGCGCGCGGGCCCGGGCTCGGCGAGCCACAGGAGATTACCGCCCCCGTCCAGGTAGCGCAGGATGGCATCGACTTCGCCGGGTGGCAGATCCTGCCGTCCCGGCGAGATCACGAGCACCGCCACCTCGTCGGGAATCTCACCCGCCTCGGCGAGGGACAATTCGTGCAGCTTGAACCCCTGGCGTTGCAGCTGCGCGCCCAGCTTGCCGAGGTCGTAGCTCGCCGTGCCGAGAAGATCACGCTCCCCGCGTCCGCCCATGTAGGTGACCCAGCGCGTATCCGCCCGCGCAAGCTTCTCGAGCGCGGTTGTCAATGCCTCCTCGGTGGCCAGCTTGGCGTGTTCTTCACGTTGCCGATAACTGATGACCATTTCGCCGTCGGCGGAGATGTTGCGCGCCCGCACCTCGTCGGGCACGAGATCGGGGTTCACGAAATGCAGCGTGATGTCGGGCTTGTAGCGTTGATAGCGTTCGAGGAGCTGCACGATAGACTGCCGGATAACTGGCTCTTCACGCACGTAGGCGGTTATCTCGATTGAGTCGGTGAGACGTGTGAGCAGTACCCGGCTCGGTTCCGTCAACGTGTTCCTGCCGGCCGCGGTCCAATCCCAACGCACTTTGTAGTGTTCGCTCAGCCAGGCAAGCATGCCTGCGACGGCGATTACGAGAACAACGAATACCGCGGTCTGGATGCCGGCAACGATTCGAGTGCGTGAGTTGATCTGCATGGCCGCCGAATCAGTGTCCGAGTCGCATGTTGTCCAGTCGCCGTATCGCCAGGAGCAGAAAGACGGCGACGATAAGCAGCGAGTAGATGAGATCCGCGCTGTCGACGACGCCTTGGAGCAACGCGTTGAAGTGAGAAGTGGCGGCAACATAGGAGAAGAAGGGTCGAACGCCCTCGGCGGCCCCCGTGCCGGCCCAGTCCATGTTCCACAGGAGCAGAAGCACGCCGAACGTGCTGATGGCCGCCACCGGCGGGTGCGCCGTCAGCGTCGACATGAACAGTCCAATGGCCGCGAAGCTCGCCATGAGCAGCAGGAGACCCAGCGCGCCGGATGCCAACAGGCCGACGTCGAGATTGCCGCCGGCGAGAAGCGACAATGGTGTGATAAGGATTACGAGCACGACGACGCAGAAGAAGCCCATCACGCCGAGAAACTTGCCGAGCACGATATCGGTCATGGAGATCGGTGCGCTCAGCAGCAGGCTGAGCGTCGCGTTTCTGCGCTCCTCGCTGATGAGGCGCATGGTGACCAGGGGCGCCGCCAGAAGCATGACCATGCCGGCCGCCTTCAAGGCCGGCGCGACGACGATAGCGGTAAGACCAGGAGCCCCGGGGAGTCCCGGCAGGTGCGGCTTCAGCTGCAGGAAGAGCTCGAGCTTCACGAGGAAGGCATAGGCGACGAAGGCCTGAGTGATGGCGAGCACGGCCCAGGGCAGCGGCGACACGAACAAGCTGCGCAACTCCCGCACCGCGATGGTGACGACATTCATGAGCCTGCCTCGCGGTTGCCGTCTGCCTCGCCCAGGGTGAGCTCGACGAATATCTCCTCCAGTGAGCGCGATTCCGGGACGAGCTCGTAGAGTCCCCAATCGCCGGCCACCGATGCGGACACGATGCGCTCGGCAAGGGACTCGTCCGGGGCGTGGTGCAGGCGCAACGCGTCCCCGTCCAGGGATTCGACCCTCTTCACGCCCGCGACTCCCGTTAACGCGGTGCGGCTCGGCGGGCGGCGGAAGCTGACGCGCGTCGAGCGTGGCTGCTGATTCTTCGATAGCTGAGCCAGGTCTTCGTCGAGCACCAGCCGGCCTTCGTGAAGAATCTGCACCCGATCGCAGACGGCCTGCACCTCCGGCAGAATGTGCGTCGACAGGATAACCCCGTGGTCGTCGCCGAGCTCGCCCATCAGCTCGCGTATCTCGCGGATCTGGATCGGATCGAGCCCTACGGTGGGCTCGTCGAGCACGACAACCGCGGGGCGGTGCAGGATCGCCTGGGCGATGCCGACCCGCTGCTGATAGCCCTTGGAGAGATTCCCGATGAGGCGCGCGCCGCTGCTCTGCAGGCCGCAGCGTTCCTTCGCCTCTCCCATGGCGGTGGTGGCGTCTTGCTTGCGCAGGCCATGCAGGTGCGCGCAATAGCGAAGATACTCGTCGACGGTGAACTCGCGGTACAGGGGCGGTTGCTCGGGCAGGTACCCGAGCTGGCGCTTGGCCTCGATGGGACTTTCGAAGAGGTCGACGCCACCGATGCGCACCGCGCCCTCGCTGGGTGCGAGGACTCCGCAGATCATCTGCATGGTGGTCGTCTTGCCGGCGCCGTTGGGCCCGAGGAATCCCAGCACCTCGCCGCGGCGTAACTGAAAATTCAGTCCCTGAACGGCATGGACGTCGCCGTAGCGTCGATGCAGGTTCGCGACCTCGACCAGGCTGTCTTCGCCCATGGCGCGCTATTATTTGCGGCGCACGCGTAGATTGCCAGAGTAGTTTTGTCCGGCTCCGGGCCCCGACCGGTTGAAATCGTGGAATTCGGCCCCAGTTTCACCATGTCAGGGGCGTCAGCGGAACGTGATTCCAGCAACCCTCTGAACCATTCCGCAGACGCCAGTTTGTTGTCCTCTGTCACGTTCCACATTAACGAGCGTGACCGAATTGGCACCATTGGATGCGCCTATGGGGCTTAGATGCTAGACTCGCCGAGGCTGCGAAGGGTACGCAGCAGTGGTTTCACTGGACCCTCGAATTGGTACAAACATGCTTAGCGGACTGATTGAACTACCCATCTGGGGATACATCGCGGTAACCCTGGCGGTGACCCACATCACCATCGCCGGCGTGACCATCTACCTGCACCGGGCGATGGCCCATCGGGCCGTGGATCTGCACCCCGTCGTCGCGCATTTCTTCCGCATGTGGCTGTGGCTGACCACCGGACAGGTGACGAGGCAGTGGATCGCGGTGCACCGCAAGCACCACGCCAAGGTGGAGACCGAAGAGGACCCCCATAGCCCGCAGGTGTATGGGATCGGCAAGCTGCTGCTTACCGGCACGGAGCTCTACCGGATCGGCGCGCGCGACCCGGAGACCGTCGAGCGCTACGGTCACGGCGCGCCGGACGACTGGTTGGAGCGCAACGTCTATACGCGCCACTCCGGCCATGGCTACTTCCTGGTTCTGGCGCTGAACCTGATTCTCTTCGGGCCCATCGGACTGACCATGTGGGCCGCGCAGATGCTGTGGATCCCGGTGACCGCGGCAGGCGTCATCAACGGCCTCGGCCACTGGTGGGGCTACCGCAACTACGAGACCGCGGATGCCTCCACCAACATCCTGCCCTGGGGCATCGTCATCGGCGGCG
>Ga0209578_10003290_pt1 | contig 12510 bp, 7 predicted proteins | sample tdAd472_FD_187127 | JGI IMG/M metagenome (GOLD analysis project Ga0209578, IMG submission 187127) | Marine sediment microbial communities from the Atlantic coast under amendment with organic carbon and nitrate - tdAd47.2 (SPAdes)... | ecosystem: Environmental > Aquatic > Marine > Coastal >...
GGTTCTGATCGTCTCCTCGGGTGCCATAGCCATCGGCAGTACCGTGCTGGGAATCAATATACGACGTGCAAAGCTCGAGGACCTGCAAGCGGCTGCAGCAGTCGGTCAGGTACAACTCGCCCATGCGTATCGCGAAGCATTGGCCGAGCACGACGTCACGACGGCGCAGATCTTGCTGACGCGCGACGACACCGAAAACCGGCGCCGCTTTCTCAATGCACGCGGTACTCTGGGCCGGCTCATCGAACGCCTGGTTGTGCCCGTTATTAACGAGAACGATACGGTCGCCACGGAGGAAATTCGCTATGGTGACAACGACCGCCTCGCGGCACGTGTTGCGCAACTGGTCATGGCCGATGCGTTGATTCTGCTGTCGGATGTCGACGGCTTTTACACGGCCGACCCAACCAGCGATGAGAATGCCGAATACATCCCGGAAGTCACGGCGATCAGCGATGAAATGCAGCGCATGGCCGGCGAGACCCGGTCCGACATCGGCAGTGGCGGCATGGCGACCAAGGTACAGGCTGCGCGTATCGCGACGCATGCCGGTTGTGCGACGGTTATCGCGAGCGGCGTCGTGGAGCGGCCACTGAACGTACTGGCTGCTGGCGGCCGCTGCACTCTTTTTCGGGCGCCGGGCACGCCGGCAGCGGCGCGCAAGCAGTGGCTGGCTGGCGCCCTGGAGGTCAACGGCGAATTGCGCCTGGATGACGGCGCTGCGCAAGCATTGCGCAAGGGCGGCAGCCTGTTGCCGGTTGGTGTCGTCGAAGCCATCGGCAACTTCCGCCGCGGTGACGTCGTCACGCTCGTCGACGTGGCAGGCCACGAACTTGGCCGCGGGCTGGCCGAGTACTCCGGCGACGAGGCCAGGCAACTGGTCGGATGCCAATCGGAGGCCATCGAGGACGTGCTCGGGTATCGTGGGCGGTCAGTGATGGTGCATCGGGACGAACTGGTGATTATCGAAAGTGACAGCTAATTCTGAAACGGTCATATCGGTAGCGGCAACGATGGATGAACTCGGCCGCTCTGCGCGGCAGGCTGCCCGCCTGCTGGCGATGTCTGGCGGCGATGTCCGCGATCGCGCGCTACTGGCCTCCGCTGCCGCACTGCGCGAGCGTGCCGCGGACATCCTCGCGGCGAATTCGATCGACATGCGCGCGGCAGAGGAGCGCGGCCTGAGTGGCGCAATGCTCGACCGACTGATGCTTGACGAAGCACGCATCGAGGGCATGGCGGCAGGGCTGGAATCGATCGCGGGACTTCCGGATCCGCTCGGCAAGGTCACAGCCGAGTGGCAGCGGCCGAACGGCCTGCAAATCCAGCGCGTTGCTGTGCCACTGGGTGTGATCGGCATCATTTACGAGAGTCGGCCGAACGTTACGGCGGACGCCGCCGGCTTGTGCATCAAGTCGGGCAATGCCGTGATACTCCGGGGCGGCTCGGAGAGTTTTCACTCCAGCGGGGCGATTCACGCTTGCCTCGTCACCGGGCTCGCTGCGGCCGATATTCCGTCAGCAAGCGTTCAAATGGTGCCGACGACGGACCGCGCAGCGGTCGGTTACCTGTTGTCGTCGATGGGGGAGTGGCTCGACGTGGTCGTGCCGCGTGGCGGCAAGAGCCTGATCAAACGCGTGCAGGACGAGGCCCGTATCCCCGTTATCGGTCACCTCGAGGGTATCTGTCACGTTTACCTGCATGAGGCGGCCGATGCGGCGATCGCGGCCAATGTCGCTTTGAATGCAAAGATGCGTCGCACGGGCATCTGTGGCGCGGCGGAGACCTTGCTCGTCGACCGCAAGGTCGCGAACAGTCTGTTGCCACCCGTGTTGACGGCGTTGTATGAAGCCGGCTGCGAAATTCGCGGCGATGAGACGGTCGTGGGCATCTTCCCGCCGGTGAACCCGGCCACGGACGAGGACTGGGACACGGAGTATCTCGATGCAATTCTGTCCGTGCGAGTTGTTGATGGCATAGACCAGGCTGTTCAGCACATCGCCGAGCACGGCTCCGGCCACACGGAATGTATCGTCACCGATGACGACGATGCGGCGAATCGTTTTTTCAGAAATGTCGACAGTGCCATCCTGCTGCAGAACGCATCCACTCAGTTCGCCGATGGCGGTGAGTTCGGCATGGGCGCAGAAATCGGCATTGCAACGGGACGCATTCACGCGCGCGGCCCGGTGGGTGCCGAGCAACTCACGAGCTACAAGTACGTTGTCCGGGGAAGCGGGCAAGTCCGGCCCTGATGTCCGCGGACGCTCGCCACTACGATCTCGCCGTCATAGGAGCCGGAATCAACGGTGCCGGCATCGCGCGCGACGCTGCAATGCGCGGGCTTACGGTCGTCGTCTTCGACCGGGCTGATATTTGCAGCGGCACATCGGCGATTTCCAGTCGGCTGATCCACGGTGGGCTGCGCTATCTCGAGTACGGCGAGTTGCCGCTCGTTTACGAGTCCCTGCATGAGCGCCGTAACCTGCGCCGGATTGCGGGACATCTCGTCGAGCCATTGCGCATCTGCATTCCGATATACGAGGGCGCGCGACGGGGACCGCTGTTGATCCGGCTGGGCATGATTGCCTACGACCTGTTGTCCTGGGGCAAGGCGTTGCCGCGACACGAGATGCTCGGCGCCCATGCCATTGCCGAGGCCGAGCCCGGCTTGCGGCAGAAGTCCCTGCGAGCGGCCGCACGTTACTACGACGGACAGGTAACATTCGCGGAACGCCTCGTGCTCGAGAACCTGCTCGCAGCGCGGGCGGCCGGTGCCGATGTATACAACTACCGTGGCGTCACCGGGTTTACAATTGACGGCGGTCGCGTCACAGGGCTTCGGGTCGAAGACAATCTGACCGGCGCGTACTCCGATGTGAGTGCGCGCATGGTGATCAACGCGTCCGGTCCCTGGGTCGACTCCGTGTTGACGTCGGCGGATCTGCCGTTCAAACGCTTCATCGGCGGCACCAAAGGCAGTCACATCATCGTTAGTCCGTTTCCGGGCGCACCCACGGATGCATTCTACGTTGAGGCGACATCAGATGGTCGGCCATTCTTCATTATTCCCTGGAACGGCTTGTATCTCATAGGCACGACCGACATCCGTTACGAAGGCGACCTTGCCGAGGTACGAGCGAGTCGCGCTGAGGTAGACTACCTGCTGAGAGAGACAAATCGAGTCTTCCCGGATGCCGGACTTTCGTTGGGCGAGGTGCATTACGCGTATGCGGGCATTCGTCCTTTGCCACGTCGTACGAAGGGCCCGGAGTCGGCGATTACCCGTAAGCACATCATCCAGTCACATCGCCGCGTCGTAAAAGGCCTGTTCTCGATTATCGGCGGCAAGCTGACGACCTATCGCAGCCTGGCTGAACAGGCCGTTGATAAGATTGGTAAGGCGCTGGGCAGGAAGCTGCCGCCCTGTCGCACGCACGACACACTGTTGCCGGGTGCCTGGGGTCTCGACGAGGCGAAGGACGCCTTGCATGACTGGCAGGGATTGTCGGAAGCGGGCGTCGAGCGCTTGCTCGGTATTTATGGCGGGCGCGCAACGGGGATCGCTGAGCTCGCCCGGAAGCGACCAGAGTTGGCTGCGTGTATCGACGAGCACGACACGATTCCTGCTGCCGAGATCGCGTTTGTCGTGGCCGAAGAGATGCCGCGAACGCTGGTCGATATCGTGCATCGCCGCACGATGATAGGGCTCGACGCCGATCAGGGTGTTCCACTCTACGACAAGACTGCCGCCATCGCGGCGGCGGAATTCGGCTGGGACGAAGAACGGGCGAAGACCGAGCTTCACGCCTTACGCGAATTCAGTCAGTCTTTGCGGGTATAGGTTCCGGCTGCTTTTATGGGTTGCCGACCGGCACGAGTGTGTGGCCGCGGTGTTCGGTTCGATTGCGCACCATGTAAGGCAGCAGAACTTCGAATATCTCGCCGGCTTCGTGCCGGTGCTTGAGATCGATCCAGTATTCGGGCGTTAACAAGTCGCCGTGATGTTCGATGAAAGCCTGTTTCGCGTGCGCCTTGAAGCCGAGGAAATCGATGAACTGTTCGGGAAAAATGTCGTTCGGGCCGACGTAAAACCAGGCTCCTGCGCGCATCTCGTCGACCTCATCCTGTGGGTCCGGCATGCGGCGAAAGTTGCAGTCCGTTACGAGGCAAAGTTCGTCATAGTCGTAGAAAATTACCCGGCCATGACGAGTTACGCCGAAATTCTTGAGTAGCAGGTCGCCGGCGAAGATATTACTCAATGCCAGGTCCTTGATCGACTGGCCATAGTCGATGGCGGCTGCCACCATCTGGTTGTCACTTGCCGTTTCCAGGTACAGGTTGAGCGGGTAGAGTCGGCGCTCAATATACGCGTGCTCTATGACCAGGTCATCGCCGTCCATACGGCAGGCGATGGCGCATTCCTTGAGCAGGTCATCGAGCAGCTCCGGCTGGAATCTTCTTTTCGGGAAGCGCAGGCGCCTGAATTCCTGTGCGTCTATGAGCCGGCCGGCGCGGTCGCGCTTGAATACGAGTTCGTACTTTTGCATGACTTCCTCGCGACTGCCGGTCTTGGGGTACGCGAAATGGTCTCGGATTACCTTGAAGACAAGGTCGTAGGACGGCAACGTAAACACCTCCATTACCATGCCTTTGACGCCGCTGGCACGCTCGATCAGGTCGCGGGACGTTCTGAGATGCTGAAAAAAAGATCGGTAACGTTCCGTCTTGCCCTGCTTGGCCCTCCCGAGAGCCGTGTATATTTCGTCCATCGGCTTGTGCGGCATCAGCCGCAGCAGGAATCCGACTGTTGCGCCGACGTGCCGCAGATCGGCGTGGAAATAGGAGCGCGTAAAGCTGAACAACATGCTGACGTCGCTGACGGACAAGAGCACTGCGTCCGCAACGATGCCGTCGTCCGAGTTCCTCAACGCGATGACGAGCGGTGTTACCCAATCTTCCCCACCGATGCGGCCGACGATAAAGGCGCGTGTCGCGCGATAGAAGACGGGGCGCAGCAATTCGAGGATTTCGATATCGCGATGCGTTGCTCGCGACTTGCAGTACGCATCGATTTCCGCCGCGACGAACCGGACTGTTATGTCCCTGTCGCGGTATGGGACGCCGAAGCGAAAGTCGGACAAAACCTGGTCGATGAGCAGGTCGGTCGCCCCACGATTGTGATAGGTGCGTATGTCGTTTTCGTCGAGCGGCTTCTCTTCGACCAGAACGTCGGCGGCCAGGAATTCGACGTCCGGGTCGACACCGACCGTCTTGAATACGCGACGAGTAATCGAGCTGAAAAAGGTCTTGAAGAACGCATTATCCGGATACTCGGATATTCCCTCGGCATATTCCCGCTTGACGGTGGCCCAGAATGTCCTGTCGGTATTGGCAGCATCAATACTGGAACCGAGTTCTGCAATCGCTCGCAATACCGAGCGATCGTAGAGTTCGATGCGTTCCACGGCATCGCGCCGGTTTCGCTGCCAGTCGCATTCCTCGAAGCAACGCGCTGACCGTCGCGTGATCTCGCGAAAATCGTCGTTGTATTGGACGAACGCCGCAACGAGCTGTCGTGCGACAGCCGTCGCTTCTTCAGGCGAATACGCCGGGCCCTGCATTTCGCTTACATATTCGAGATCAGGGCGTCGCCGAACTCGCTGCATTTGACCTTGGTCGCTCCTTCCATCAGGCGGGCGAAATCGTAGGTTACTTTCTTCTGCCCGATCGTCGCGTCCATGCTGTTGATAATGGCATCAGCGGCTTCGGTCCAGCCCATGTAGCGCAACATCATCTCGCCGGACAGGATTAACGAGCCCGGATTGACGACGTCGAGGTTCGCGTACTTGGGTGCTGTGCCGTGGGTTGCCTCGAAGACGGCATGTCCGCTCGTATAATTGACGTTGCCGCCGGGCGCTATGCCGATACCGCCAACCTGTGCGGCCAGAGCGTCCGAAAGGTAGTCGCCGTTGAGGTTCATCGTTGCGATGACATCGAATTCCTTCGGCCGCGTCAGCACCTGCTGCAGTGTGATGTCGGCGATCGCATCCTTGACGAGGATCTTGCCGCTCGCGAGGGCCGCATCCTGTTCGTCGTTGGCCGCTTCAGAGCCTTTCTCGGCCTTGGTGCGGTCCCACTGGTCCCACGTGTAGGTCTGATCGGCGTATTCCCTTTCAGCCAGGGCATAACCCCAGTTGCGGAACGCGCCTTCCGTGAACTTCATGATGTTGCCTTTGTGCACGAAAGTCAGGCTCTTGCGGCCATTCGCGATGGCATAGTCGAGCGCCGCACGCACGAGGCGTTCAGTGCCGTCCTGCGAGACGGGCTTCAAGCCGATGCCAGAACTTTCGGGGAAGCGAATCTTGCTGAACTCGGCCGGAAAATTCTCTTTGAAAAGTTTGAGGAATTTCGCGTTTGCCTCGGAGCCGCGTTCGAATTCGATGCCCGCGTAGATGTCTTCCGTGTTCTCGCGGAAGATGACCATGTCGACATTGCCGGGGTCGCGGACTGGTGATGGCACGCCGTCGAACCAGCGCACAGGCCGCAGGCAGACGTACAGGTCGAGCAGTTGCCGCAGTGCGACGTTCAGCGAGCGAATGCCACCGCCGATGGGCGTCGTCAACGGGCCCTTTATGGAAACGAGGTAATCGCGGCAGGCTTGCACGGATTCATCGGGCAGCCAGCTATCGAACAGATCGAAGGACTTCTGCCCGGCATAGATTTCCATCCAGTGAATCTTGCGCTTGCCACCGTAGGCTTTTGCGACAGCCGCGTCGAGAACGCGAACCGTCGCACGCCAGATATCGGGACCCGTGCCATCGCCTTCAATAAACGGCACGATCGGGTTGTCCGGAATTTGCAGTTTGCCGTTGTCGATCGTAATCCTGGCACCACCCTCGGGTGGTGTCGGTGCTGCATCAGCCATAGTGTGCTCCGATTTTTCTGCTTGTTCGTGCCGCTCAGGGTGCGGCGAGGGCGCATATTATGAGGGATTTGTCCGCCAGTCCCAAGAGTTTCCAGTGATGAATTAGTCGAATATCGCTACTCGATGAACATTCACGGCCGCTTCCCGGAAGATATGGACAGTTGCGGGTCGCATGGTTCCGGCGATCGGTATTCGTCGTACCGCTGACACTATAATTACGCCGAATCGGATCAGGACATTGAACATGAGATTCAAGCCATGAATCAAGTATTGACGCGTCCGTACGCCATTATCGTCGCCGCGCTCCTCGCGTGGTCCACGGCAGTTGATGCAGATGAGACGCATTCGGATCCGGCGGCGGCGGACAGACCACGTATTGGCCTGGTCCTCGGCGGCGGCGGCGCCCGCGGTGCTGCGCATATTGGTGTGCTGCGAGAACTCGAGCGAATGCGTATCCCGATCGATGCGATTGCCGGCGCAAGTATGGGCGCGTTTTTCGGCGGTCTTTATGCCTCGGGGTCGAGTCCGGCCGAACTGGAGCAAATTGTCGCGAGCACGGAATGGGCAGAGGGGTTGTCAGATGAGCCAAATCGCGGCGACCTCCGGTTGCGCCGCAAGCAGGATGAGCAGCACTATCCGATCAATCCGGATCTCGGGCTGCATCGCGGTGAACTCAAGCTGCCACTGGGCGTGGTGCAGGGCCAGAAACTGGACCTGATACTTCGGGAACTGACGGTCGACGCCTCTCACATCAATGATTTTGACAAGTTGCCCATCCCGTTCCGTGCCATTGCCGCAAATATAGAGACGGGAGAACGGCACGTCCTGGGGCAGGGCGATCTTGCGACAGCGATCCGGGCCAGCATGTCGGTGCCCGGTGTGCTCGCACCGGTGAGCGTCGATGACGGCCTGCTGGTGGATGGCGGGATCGTCGGCAATCTGCCGATCGACGTCATGCGTGAGATGGATGTCGATATCATCATCGCCGTCAATGTCGAGTTTCCGCTGTACGCGATGGAGGATCTCGGATCGGCGATTGCGATTTCGGAGCAAATGCTCACGATCCTGATTCGCAGGGAAACGGTGCGCCAGATCGCGTCGCTGGGCGAGGGCGATGTGTTAATAGAGCCGCAACTCGGAAACTACGGATCTGCCAACTTCGCCGACATTCTGACTACGATCGAACCGGGTGCGGTTGCTGTACGCGATGCAGAGTCACACCTGCAGGCACTTGCGGTCGACGAATCAGCCTATGCGGCATGGTTGGAACGACGCAAGACGCGGCCGCGGATCGACGGCAAGCTCGCGTTTGTCCGTGTCGAGCAGGACAGCGGCCTCGCCACCGAAGTCATCAAAGCTCGTCTGCGTGTTGAGGCCGGTGATCCGATCGATATACAGCAATTGTCCGCCGAAGCCGCGCGACTGCACGGGGTGAACGTGTTCGAGAAGGTGAACTACCGGCTCGTCGAAGAAAATGGTGAAACGGGTGTTATTTTCGATGCCCGTGCAAAGTCCTGGGGGCCGAATTTTCTGCGTTTCGGACTGTCACTCGAAGACGACTTCGAGGGGGCGACTACCTTCGATCTGCGGGCACGTTTGATCCGGCCGGCAGTCAATCGATACGGTGGCGAATGGACTGCCGATCTGCGCCTCGGCACCGAGCCACAGCTTTTCAGCGAGTTCTACCAGCCATTTCGATTCGACCAGCGTTTCTTCGTGGCACCCTACATCGACTTAAACCAGTCGAATGTCAATCTTTTCGCCAATCATGAAATCATCGCGCGGCTCAGGCTTACCGAACTCACCGGCGGTATCGACCTCGGAGTCGAATTCGGCAATATCGGCGAGTTGCGGCTCGGCGCTTTTCGTGGCGGTGGTGAATCGCACGTCATCGTCGGTGACCCGTCGATCCCCAACCCGGATTTCGAGACCGGTGGGCTGCGGGCCAGGATGCGATTCGACACCCTGAACACGGCCTGGTTTCCGCGGCGCGGTTTACGTGCTGACGTCGAGTGGCGAGCATCACGCCCCGACTTCGGCGCAGATGAGAGTTACGACACGATCAATGTTGAGTTCCAACAATTCGCGTCCAGGGGCAAGAGCACATTCGGCTTCGGTATCGATTTTGCGACGACCCTGAGTTTCGAGGGCGCGTTGCAGGACCTGTTCCGGCTCGGTGGCTTCCAACGGCTGTCCGGATTCGAGAACGGTGTGCTCAGCGGCCCGCATGCAGCGGTAGCGAAACTCGATTTTTACCGGCGCATCGGCACATCGGCCGGCGGGCTCTTCGAGGTGCCGATGTATCTCGGCGCGTCGCTCGAAGCCGGCAACGTCTGGCAAACACGGTCAGACATGTCGTTGGACTCAGCGCTGATACATGGCAGCCTGTACCTGGGCATGAATACCTATATCGGACCCGTGATTATCGGTGCCGGCCTTGGTCAGAACGGATACAGCAACTTCTATCTCCTAATCGGCGCGCCGCCGCAACGATAAGGCTCTAGCGAGAGATTTTTTCGAGAATCTGAGTCGGTGTGTCGCTGATCCGGTAGAAGCCGTGCCGGGTCGCCATGTTCTCGAACGCGCGATCCCGATCGGCCTCGCTCGAGTACCAGTGGAGTCGTTCCCAATCGTCACCGATGATCGTCCGCAAGGTATCGCCCGGGGGCAACGTGACACGAATACCATAGTGGCATTCGGTGCCAGTGGCATGGGGATCAACGAGGTTGTGTGAGTGACAAAAGGTCATTTGCGCGGGCTCGGCAGCGGAAATGGCGCGAGTATACCGAATCTCCCGGCCCCGATTTGCGACCGTGGCGGCGAACTTCGCCAAACAGGTCCTTCTTCCGCGGCCCGGAGTCGCGCATGATAATGTCGGCAGACATTGCGCCGGACCGGCAAAGGCTGGCGGTACGTCGATTAATTGCCGAGAATACATCAGCATGAGTCCACGGATTACCGGGTGAGCGGCAAAACCAACGAACAGGCGCCGGGACACGAGCAAGCACCGGCCAATTCTTCAGACGACTTTTTCAGCGTCGGCGCGCCCCTGCATGCCGTTCGTGCAGGTTATGTGCGGCGTCGCGCGGACGAGTTGCTCTACGAGTCCCTCGTTGCCGGGCGCTACGCTCACGTCATCGCTCCGGAGCGCAGCGGCAAGTCCAGCCTGATCGCCGCGATCGCGGCCAAGCTGGAGGCGAATGGCTTCAAGGTGGCGATACTCGATCTGGATCAGATTGGTACTCGAGACGCTGGCAGCGATGCTGGTCGTTGGTACTACAGCGTCGCCTACCGGTTGTTGAGGCAACTGCGTATTCGTTTCGACCTGCAATCCTGGTGGCAGGACAAGTCGATCCTGGGAAATCGGCAACGCCTGCTCGAGTTCTACAACGAGATCGTGCTGCAGTTCGTGCAGGAACGCGTCGTAATATTCGTCGATAACATACAGTGCATCGATCACCTTTCGTTTGGCGAGCAGCTGTTGTCGAGTGTTCGTTCGGCACATAACGCGCGTACCACGGACCCCGAATTTTCGCGCCTGACATTCGTGTTGCTCGGTGAATGCGACCCCGTGAGCCTGATCAACGAATCCGAGTTGTCACCGTTCAATGTCACGCAGGCGGTTCCTCTACACGACTTCGCGCGTGATGACCTGAACCTGTTTGCGGCGGAGCTGAATCTCGATCCGGACAATGCCGAACTTGCGCTGGATCGCATCTACTACTGGACGCGAGGTCAGCCTTACCTGACGCAGAAACTTGCGCGCGCGACAGCCAGGGAGAGATTGTCCGGAGACATTCACGAAAGTGTCGATCGGATCGTCAAGCAGCAGTTGACCGGCCGGGCTGCGCTGCGCAATGAACCTCAGCTGAGCCATATTCATCGTGAAATCCTTCGGGATGAAAAGCAAAGTGAGGCTCTGCTGAATTTGTACGGTCGCCTGCGCAAGGGCGTCGAGGTCGCAACCGATTTGGGCTCAGCGCTGCAGCGTCGGCTGATGGCAGTTGGTCTCCTCAGGGTGGATGACAACGGCGACCTGTGTGTTCGCAACAGAGTGTACGAGACCGTATTCACGGCGCGCTGGGCAAACGAGAACCTGCCGACGCGCTGGCGCGTACCGCTGGTCGCGGTCACAGCGTTACTGCTGATCCTCGCCGTACCATTCTGGTATACGCAGTGGCTGCCGGCCGCATACGTCGATGTGCTGACGTCTTCGACGGTCGAGCTCAACATTGCCGAAACCGCCTGGCGCAACTTGCGATCGTTCCCGGGTCATGCCGCGACGGCCGACAATATCTACCGGAATTTCCTGCAGGCGCGCGCGACAGGTACCGGTGACCGCAGCGAGATCGAGACGATCGCCACGCTGTCAGCGGCGTTGCCGCTGGCGGGCGACTTGCCCGATGAACTTCGGGCGGCGTTCTGGGATCGCCGCCTCCGTGATGCGACGCGATTCGAACAACGGGACAGTGCGTTGATAGCGGCACTGGAATCCCTGGTTCTGTCGACATCGAAACGCCGGCGTCTTGCCGCGATGCTCGTCGGCGACGACTATCCGTTGCTGCTTGCTACCCTTGCGGCAGAGGAGGTGAGCAATGCGGTATTCGATCCCGACAGCCTGCTGCTGACCTCGACCGAAGGTTCGCAGGTGCTGCAATGGTCGCTCACGCCGCAGGGTCTGCAACGATCCCCGCCGTGGACGATGACGGCCCTGGAGGTCTCGCCGCTGGTACGTCGTGTCATCGTGGATCGCGAAGGGCAGGTCAATCGCATCGGACTGACGTTGAATATGAGCCATCCCCGACTGACGGACTTGCGCATCAAGGTCATAGCGCCATCGGGTCGCGCCGTCGAGATCGAAACCGGGTTGGAGCGTGCTTCGAGCAACGACGATATACGAATCCCTGCCGCTCAGTTGCGCGACATTCTCGGCGAGCAGTTGAACGGAACCTGGACCCTGTCGGTACGTGACGAGGCGCTGGGCGTCGCCGGACACCTGGTCGGCTGGAACCTGACACTCAACTCGCAGGGTGCCGTCGAGGACTTTCAACGTGGTCTGCACATTCCTGATCCGGTCGAGAGAGACACCGACAATCTCTGGATCAGTCCGGATGGTCGCTACGCTATTGCGCGGTCAATGCAAAGCGATAGTGCGCGTGTTTGGAATCTCGCGTTCGCGAAGCCGGTCCGTGCAATCGCGGTTGGGCAAAACGAAGCGCTGGTCGGCCTGGACAATGGTGCACGGCGCCTGGTTACTGGTTGCAGTGATTACCAGTATCGTGATGTATTACACCGGCCGGCACTATTTTTCAGGTGCTTTCCAGTCTTTAAAGTCCGGCGCGGCGACCATGGATACATTGATTGCCCTGGGCACCGGCACCGCCTGGCTGTATTCCACCATCATTGTCCTGTTCCCCGCGCTGGTGCCGGAAATCGCCCGCCATGTCTATTTTGAAGCGGCTGTCATCATCATCGGCATAGCTTGCTCGAACATGGCCGCAGCATCAACAACAGCCTTATATCCAGCCAGATTTGCCTGACTTGAAAGCACGTCCATCGACTGCGCGCGCGTGATGCGCGGC
>Ga0209578_10003292_pt1 | contig 12502 bp, 3 predicted proteins | sample tdAd472_FD_187127 | JGI IMG/M metagenome (GOLD analysis project Ga0209578, IMG submission 187127) | Marine sediment microbial communities from the Atlantic coast under amendment with organic carbon and nitrate - tdAd47.2 (SPAdes)... | ecosystem: Environmental > Aquatic > Marine > Coastal >...
AGTGTTCAGATACGTGTCGATCTCGGTGGCCGTACCCGTCAGCGTCAGCGTGGCCGTGCCCGAACCGTTGACTTCGACGCCACCAGCATCCGAGGCAGTCAGCACACCGCCGCCTACCTTGATTTCAAGAGCGATGTCATTCGCTCCTGAGTCCAAGTCCCCGAATGTCAGCGCTGACAGATCCACATTGGACGCGACGTCCTCGATGACCGTGACATCTGAAGGCACCGATACGACAGTCGGATTGTCGTTGACAGCCGTAACCGTGATGGTGAACGTCTGATCAGCGCTCGTATCGACACCGCCATTGGCCGTACCGCCATCATCTGAAATACTGACCGTGACAGTGGCTGAGCCATTGGCATTGGCCGCCGGGGTGTACGTCAGAGTACCATTGGCTGCAATCGCTGGTTGTACAGCAAACAACGCATTGTTGATGTTCGAGACGTTAAACGAGAGCGTCTGCCCGGCCTCGTCGGCAGGCCCCTTGGACAGATTCGTTGCCCACGTATTGACCGTCTGAGCTCCTGCGTCTTCCAGTACGGTCTGGTCCGCTCCCTTTGTGAAGGAAGGCACGTCATTGACGGCCGCAACCGTAATGGTGAACGTCTGATCCGCGCTCCTATCGAGGCCGCCATTGGCCGTACCACCGTCATCTGAAATACTGACGGTGACCGTGGCTGAGCCAACGGCGTCATCGGCTGGCGTAAACGTCAGCGTACCATTGGCTGCAATCGCCGGCTGATTCGAGAACAGAGCATTGTTGTCGTTCGAGACGTTGAAGGAGAGCGTCTGCCCGGCCTCATCGGCAGGCCCCTTGGACAGATTCGTTGCCCACGTATTGACCGTCTGAGCTCCTGCGTCTTCCAGTACGGTCTGGTCCGCTCCCTTTGTGAAGGAAGGCGCGTCATTGACAGCCGTGATATCGATGTTGATTGTGGCCAATTGAACGTCCGTACCACCTCCCGCTCCTACATGACCCTGGTCATTCCCGGTCAGCGTGATGGTCGCGGCATCATTGCCGTTCACATCTCCAGCGCCCGTGTATTTGATGGCCGAGGCCGTGTTCAGATAAGTGTCGATCTCGGTAGCGGTACCTGTTAGGGTCAGCGTGGCCGAGCCGGAACCAGCAACCTCGACACCGCCAGCTTCGGAAGCGGTGAGTATCCCGGCGCCGACGGTAATTTGCAGCTCGATATCGTTCGCTCCCGCATCAACATCGGCAAGGGTCAGCGCCGAAAGATCCACATTCGACGCCACATCTTCGATGACCGTCACATCCGAAGGCACAGCTACTACAGTCGGATTGTCGTTGACAGCCGTGACGTCCACATTGATGCTCGGCTCGGAAGAGTCCAGAACGGAATCGTTCGCCTTGATCTTGATCGTAGCCACGTCATTGCCGTTCACATTGAGCGCCGGCTTATACAAGATGTTCGTCGCCGTGTCGAGGTAGCTGGTAATGTCGACCGCAGCGCCTGCGAGCGTTATAACAGTTGCGCTCACGCGCGTCGCCGTCACGCCACCTCCTACACCTGCGCCACTGGCAGGCGAAGCGAACGATCCGGCCGAGGCCGTGAGGGTGACCGTCAAGGCGTCGTTCTCTGCATCTGCAACGACGACGGATGAGAGGTCCACGCTACCAGCCGTATCCTCGGTAAACGGAAGATCGGTTGGCGCTCCGGTGATCGTGGGAGCCGAGTTCGAGGCTGTCTGGAAACTGAAGAGGCCTCCTGATGATGCATAGGTATTGCCAGCGGCATCCTTGATCGCGGAAGAGGCCATTGCTACGGTGTAGTCAGTGGTCAGGTCCAGATTCGTAGCCGGATCGATGGTCAGGACTGCTCCCGTAATTGAGGCCAGGGCTCCAGGATTCGTGACATCGACCGTCGTGTGAGTCTCGGCACCCTTCGCCACCGAGATAACTCCCGCGGTGCCGAATGAGACGTCCTCGCTGAAGGTGAGGACCAGGTCGCTGTCGATGGCAACACCGGTTGCGTTGTTTGCCGGCAACGTCGACGAGAGCGTCGGCCGGTTGGCATCGATCGGATCGCCCGCCTGGGAGATGGTCGTCGTGAAGGCGCTGCTTGCTTTACCGCCCGAGTCAGATAAGGTAACATTCACCGGAATGTTGGCTCCAGCCGCCACGTCCGTACCACCGTCTGTGACCGTGAACGAGGCCGTGTAGCTGGTTGCGCTCACGCGCGAAAGACTGCCCAGCGTGAAGCCGCCGATCGTGCCGCTGATGCCGCCCGAGCCGCTCGTATAGTCATCCGTATCGCTTGCCACGGTGATCGTGGCCGTGACGCTGCTACCCACCTTCATGGCCGTGGCCGGAATGGAGACGCCCGTGATCGTCGGGCCCACGGCGCTCGAGACAACGGTAGTCGTGTTGTCCGACGTATCAGCTGTACCATCGTTGATCGTGATCGTTAGCGTCGTCGTCTCATTGGTCGCACTGCGATTGGGAGCCGGCGTGAAGGTCAGCGCCCGGATGGCCGTCTGCATGTCGGCCGCTGACTTACTGGCAATCGTGTACGGGCCGGTTCCGCTCAGGTCTGTCCCTGACAGTGCACCCTTGGCATTGTCATCCAGACTAATGGTCGCGGTGAGATTATCACCGTCCTGATCCGAAATCGTGACCGCCGTGAATGGATCAACGGTAGCCGTGTCATCGACCGTCTGCCCGGCCGACGTGCCTGCAATCACCGCCGGATCATTGACGGCGTTGACCGTGATCGAGGCCGTGTCGGTGTTCGAGGAAAAGGGTGACGTACCGGTACCTCCACTCGATGCGTCGGCGGTTCCGCCCGCTGATCCGGTACTTCCGTCCCAGGCTCGGAACGTGAAAGTCGACGAGCCCGAATAGTTGGCGTTGGGCACGAAGCGGATCTTGTTCGTCGTTGATGCGCCGCCTTTTGAAGCCTGCACAGTATGCTGAAGGAGTCGAGCGGACGAGCTGATGTCAACACTCGATCCCGTGGTAGCTGAAAACGCGCTCCAGTTTGTGCCGTCATCAGTCGTGTACTGCCACACGCCATTCGTATTGTCGACGTTTGTGACGGCAATCGCCTTGGTGGCCGAGCCAAGGTCTACATCGGTGATTGATCCTGTGACGACGATATCCCCAATAGATGTGCCTTGGTTGTTCGTATTTGCCGTGGCGTCGTCATCGCCATCGGCGCCGCTGCCATCGTCATCACCCGAATCCTCATCAATGGCCGTCAGCGCAGGAGACTGCGTGGCATCCAACACGGGTGGGTCATTGACGGGCGTGACGTCCACGTTGGCGGTGTGTTCTGTGGAGTCAACCGTTCCGTCGTTCGCCTTGACCTTTATGGTCGCCACATCGTTGCCCGCAATGTTTGATGCCGGCGTGTACTGAAGGTTTGTTGCCGTGCCCAGATAGGCATTTATTGCTGCAACCGTACCTGCAAGCGTCACGACGGTGTTACTGACCTTGGCCGCAGTCACTCCCGAGCCAATTCCAGGTGCCCCGAAGACCCCAGCACTTGCGGTCACTGTGACGGTCAGTGCATCTCCGTCTCCGTCCGCCACCGTCACTCCAGAAAGATCCACATTACCCTGGGTATCCTCTGTAAACGAAAGATCAGAGGGTACGCCGGTCACGGTCGGTGCCGCGTTAAGAATAGCGACATCACCCTCAAGCGTTGGCGCCGGTGCGGTCCCGGACGCTACAGACCATCCTGTTGACGGCGGCTTGGAGCCGCTATAGGACGCTGTATACAACGTCGTCCCCGAGGCATCGTTGATCTTCCAGGTCGATCCGTCCTTGAACACCCGCTGTGGTCCGGTGGAATCTCCCGTTCCAGCACAGAAATTGGCATTAAAGATCAGATTGTTTTTGTCGGACAACATGTAGACTGAATTCACCGCCGACGTACCCGCATTCTTCACCTGCACCATACCGTCCTGGGCGTGGGCCGTGACTACCGAAACCAGAGCCAATACACAAAAGGAAGCAACAAGTCGAACTCGAATGATCATCCTGGAGAAGAGAGAATAGGTACTGATGCCCATGTTGGCTGACTGAGGCGGTTGGCCGCTCTGACGCTACAACGCTTGCAAACGGGGATGCGAGTGGATCATTGAAACGAGACCACGCAACGCTGACACACCATCGACACAGCAGGTCTAGGGTCGGTCACCGGACCATCTAGATTGACCACACCCTGTAGATCGTCACCCTTGAAAATCGTCAGGGTCAGAGCGGCGGGATCGTACGTAAGTATGATGAAATCACCTTCCCCGTATGGCTCTCCCCATCCTTCATCGACGCTATCCTTGTGGCGGAGGGCTCCGGTTACACTTTCATACCCCCAATCGTCTTTGGATCCAAGCGTTGCAAAATCTATTGGCGTTGTCTTGGAACCCAATCCGATCGATAGGGCGCTAGGTTTACCCGACAAAGCCGAATAACTTTCAACATGGATTTTCCACGTGTAAGTCTGCCCATCCGGCAAAAGAGGACCGAAATACGTTCTTTCCAACGCAAAGAAAACGGAGCCACCAACCGAAACAGTAGTGAATCCCCCCTCAAACTCCATGAACGTATCACATGACGCGCTTCCAGCGTACCGTGAGTGGCACACGCAGGCATCGGTCCCGGTACACGTCCCATGTCCGCTGCACACATTGGCCGCCGTATAGACGATGTTGTTGCATGTCCAACACGTCTGACTCACGCCTCGCACGTAGAAAGAGAACGAGCCGTTCGACGGGTCGTTGCTCGAAATGGTGATTCTGGCAAACCCGACGCCATAGGATTCGGCGTCGAACGTGATCTGAAGCGATGTTGAACCTCCTGCAGCGACCGTGGAAGCTGGTTGGGACGTGATGGAGAAATATCCACCCGCATCATTGATCGCAACGTTGGATATGGTCAGGGTGCTGCTTCCTGTGTTCGTGATGTCGAAGGAACGCACGATATCGGCTTTCTGCGAAGTACTACCGAAATCCGTCAGATTAGAAACCGAAAATCCGGTTGAGCCATTGGCCACAGTATTCCCGTTTCCAGTGACTTGGATAGCTGCTGTCCGAAACGCGGCATCAGAGGCCGCGGAATGCGTTGGGAATGCGGACAAGGCTGTGGATACGAGAACCAGCGTCATCACGCGGTCGAAGGACGTACGAAAGCGGTTGATTGAAGAGAGGAATTCACTCATGGCGTCAGGGAGTCGGATAAATTCGAATCGACGATGTCTTCCCGCGGTTCGTGACCACAAGGCCTTGTTCGATCCGATACAGGCGTTGGATCGCTCGAGCAGGGTTCAGATCTGATCGGGCTTTCCGGGATGGATCGGGAAGCTCGATTCTGGGATAGTGCTCTCAGCTCGAGGCGGGTCGCCTCTCCGGGCTTGACGGAGTTACAGCGCGTTTTGGTCACAGAAGTGCAGACGTGTTGATGACGTCATCCTGATCTGCACATCCCTTGTGCAGCTATCGGATCACGCTGACCAACCTATCTGAAACCATGTGCCGAAATGGGACGATCACGTCTTGAAAACGGACATGGCCGCCCAAGAACCGCCTATTCCACGTCAGACGGACGCATTCCGAAGAACTCCTGGAATTGCCGAGAGAATTGGGAGCGACTCTGATATCCCACCCGGTCCGCAACTTCCTTGACCTGGACTCCTTCATCCCGGAGCAGAGTCAGGGCGGCGTGCATGCGACGCGAGAGGATCATTTCCTTGGGCGCATTTCCGGTCAGTGCCTTCAACTTCCGGTGAACCTGCCTTCGGCTCAGGTGCAACTCCTCAGCCAATTGGTCCACTCCAAAAGACGCGCTGGCAAATGAATCACTTATGATCTGGGATGCCTGTTCCAGGAAGGCGCGATCCCGGGGCGTCAACATCAGTTCGTCATCAGGTTCGACCGGAGCACCTAGTTGCTGCTGTCCATAGACCTCATGTAGCCGTTGGCGCCGCCTGTCCAGGTTCGAAAGGACGGCTCGCAACTCGTCCACCCTGAACGGCTTGGCGAGATAGGCGTCGGCCCCCGCTTCCAGTCCCTGGATGCGATGTTCGACGTCCGATAAGGCGGTCAGCAGCACGATTGGTATGTGGGACGTTTGCAGCTCGGTCTTCAGCGCATCGCAGACTTCGATGCCATCCATGTATGGCATCATGACATCGCTGATGATCATGTCCGGCATGGACTCTTTTGCGATCCGGACCCCGGCTCTTCCATCAGGTGCCACTGTTATATCATACTTCTCTCGAAACCGTTCGGACAGGTAGTCCTGCAGATCCGGATTATCCTCGATGATCAGCAGACTGGGTCTGTCCGAAGCCGTCTCCTCGGCATCTACATGGTCATCGTGCAATTTGTCGCGACGTTCCATGGACGATGCGTTGGCATGAGCCAGGGCGCGAACGATGTCGTCCGAAACGGTCTCGGACCTATGAGTCTCGTCAGGTTCCGTCAGGGGCAACGTCAGAGTGAACACCGCGCCCTTTCCGTACGCCGACTCGAGCGTGAGATCTCCATGCATGGATCGAGCCAGTTCACGACTCATGGCCAAGCCGATTCCCATGCCATCACGTTGACGGACAGACGAATCGTCGACCTGGAAAAATCGTTCGAATACCCGCTCCTGAAGCGGTTCCGGAATGCCGATCCCGTTGTCCTCGACTTTGACAACGGCAGTGCCATTCGTCTCCCCCACCGCTATCGTGATATGGCCACCTTCCGGTGTGAATTTCAGGGCATTTGAAAGGAGGTTGACCACGATCTTCTCGAGATGCTCCGGATCGCATGTAGCCCATACGTGAGGCGGTTCGGTTTCGACTCGGAGTGTCATCTTCCGTTCGACGGCAACCGATTCGAACAACGAGACCAGAAGACGGATGGAGTCGGTCAGATCGATGCGATCGGTCTGCGCCTTGAGAGTCCCAGCTTCGAGCCGAGCCAGATCGAGCAACTGATTGATCAGCCGATGAAGTCGATCCGCGTTCCTGGAGGCGCGTTCGAATGCCACGATTGCAGCATCACTGAGGGGTCCAAACTCTTTGTCGAGAGCGTCCTGAATGGGAGCTGAAATCAGAGTCAAGGGTGTCCTGAATTCATGAGACACGTTGGCAAAAAAACGTGATTTGGCCTCGTCCAGCTCACGTAGTTTCGCTGCTTGTTGCTCCGATTCTTCTTTCGCCTCCCGCAACTGGAGCGTGCGTTTAGCTACGCTTGCCTCCAGTTCCCTAGTACGCTGGATCAGGACCCGATTCCGATATCCTTGCCATCCTATCGATGAACCTGCTACGACTCCAACAGCAAGGAGACTCCAGGCGATCCACGCCCATGTAGTCGCATACCAAGGTGCCAGGATCCGGAAGGGCAATCGCAGTACGGAACTGACCTGCGCCTGGCCATCCAATCCACGGACCTGAAGATCGTATCGACCTGGATCGAGGCGCGAAAACGAAATGGCTGAGACGGGCTCCCACGAAGACCAGACATCGGATTGACTGGTCAATCGGTATGACATATGGGAGCCACTGGAGGCAGTGAATCGAGGAATGGCGATCTCGAACAGGAGATCTTGCACACCCGCTTCGAAGCTCAGTTCGGCATTGGAGGAATACGATATGGGGAGACGCTTGCCGTCAGCAAAAACACCCGTAACAAGCACTTCCCAATCTGTTGGCGGTTGAGCCCTTTCAAAATGGTCGACCCGAATGAGTCGGCCGTCTTGAACGCCCCATGCGACGGCTGTGCCATTGCGACGCTCAATCAGCCCCACACGCACACCTCCGGTTTTGGGAATCACGCCCGGAGATTCGCCGGAGACCAACCCCGAAATCAGCCCGCGTTCCGTCTCGGTCAAAATGGAATAGGCGCCATCCGCGTGAACTGCGGATTTGCTGCCGAACCGTTGACGCCATTGTCCTGCCTCCGGTACCACCGGTCGAAAGAACCTCGCGTGGCTTTCATCGAATCGATAGACACCTTGATCCGACATGAACAGGGGTTCCTTCTCGTGCCAGACAACGTCTATGATTTCGGGGTCGAAATCTTCTGCATGATGCCAGATGGCTGAATGGTCGGGATGATCGCTTGAATACCTTCGGTCGATGCGGACGATTCCGGCCGGCTCGAACAATCCCCAGACAACCCCGGTGGAATCGGCGATCAACTCTGAAAATGCAAATGGCTCAGTGAAGAGCTTCCGGGACATCAACTGACCGTCATCCGCTCTCACCTGCCATGAAGCAATACCATGAGAGGAAGCACTCAGAACCCGGTTATCCACCCAGGGGTCCTTCATCATCGTCCCCCCTTCAATGGAAGTTTGCGTGAGACGGCCACGGTTCCACGCCCACCACTCGTTGGACGCCCGTATGTATAGCGTCTCTCCAATCGAGACGGCCTGTTCTATTCGTCTCAGGCGCATATCCACCTGGTCAAACGACGAACCGGACGGAACGGATGTCATCACCTCAAAAAGTCCTGCATCCCCGAATACGAAAAGACGTCCGTCATGTCGAACCAGCCCGGTTATGTCACCCACACCGCCGGGCAGGCCGCCCAGATCATGCACGGATCCCTTCAAATCTGTCCGGACTAGACCTGTTGACGTTGAAATCCATGTATTCCCGTCCCGATCCTGGTATGCGTTATTGACAACACCCGACGGAAATCGATCAATGTCATCATCGAGAACAGCGATAGGGATGCCCTCTGATGTCGACCATATAGCACCTTTGCGCCACGTACGGAAGAGCAATGTGCCATCTTCGAGTGGTACGACTCCTTCGATGAGGTGCGCAACGAGGTAGTCATCAAATGGCAATGGTCGGGCGACCGGGATGGTGCCAGGTTGCCACCAGAATACGCGCCCGTCGTACAGTGAAAGCTGATATCGGCCATCAACCGGAAGAATGGAAACCGGAAATGACGTCATGAACCGGGTCAGCTCCCTCATTTCCTCCAGCGAATCTGCCCGCACCCGGTAGACATGACCCGTTTGCGCCACGACAAACAGATTCTGTTTGTCGCTATAGATCCGGGACAATCCGCCAGGCGCCCGCCATGTGCGTGTCTGATCCCCGAGGCGACCAATCAGGACGGAATCCGCGAGGAAATAGACGCCTTCCTCCCGAACAACAATGTCCCATACCGACGAAGTCAGTGGCAGCGGCGGGTCCAGGATGTCCATCATTGAATGGAATTCTGTCAGACCATTCTCGCCCCGCTCCAATCGGCCAAAAATCCCCTGGCCTCCAGCATAGAAGACCCCGGCACTATCCCGTTCCACGGCGTGGAATGTGCGGCTCCCTTGGAACGGCATGTCCAGCATCCGCCACTGCGTTCCATCGAATTCAAGCAGACCTTCCGCATTCGCGATGAAGAGGACTCCACGGTCGTCCTGAGCAACGTCGTAAAAACTGCTCCCCCCGGGATGATCCCCGACTACGTATGTCTCCGGTACCGGGCGACGGACCTCGAATTCGACCTGGGCGCTGGCTGTCCACGGCGTAGACAGCCAGCTGACGATCAACAGGTAGTACGCCAAGGATGATATGTTGATCAAGCGTCTTGACACTTCCGAAATGTTCGTAGACTGCATGATCAGATGCAAGGTCCTGGTCAAGAACCGGCTTCCCGAAGTCTCTCTGTAGAGATAGCCCCCCATGGATAGCATGCCCATGTCGATGCGTTCGCGGTGCACACCCTGGACTACCGTCGGCATGTTTTCTGGATCAAGGTCATTCGCCTTTGAGTCACGCGCCCGTTACATTCGCGGAGCCATTCTGAAGGATAACCCTGTTTCCATGGACACAACCGCACAGGCCAAGCCCGGCTTCGTCGAACGGGCCCTCAACCGCATCGAGGTGATCGGCAACAAGCTGCCCGATCCGGCGATGCTCTTCCTCATCTCCCTCATTGTCGTCTGGATCCTGTCCTGGCTGATGTCCGGGATGAGCTTCGCCGATATCGATCCGCGCTCGGGCGCGCCCATCGTGATCAACAACCTCCTGGCAGGAGATGCGATGGCGACCTTCCTCTCCCAGATGGTGACCATTTTCACCGGATTTGCCCCGCTCGGAGTGGTGCTGGTAGCCATGCTCGGGGTGGGTGTCGCCGATGAGGCGGGCTACTTCAATACCAGCATCAAGATGACCCTGTCCTGGACGCCCAAGGCGCTCATGACACCGATGGTCGTCCTGGTCGGTCTGGTCTCGCACAGCGCCATTGATGCGGGCTACGTTCTCGTGATTCCGCTTGGCGGCATCATCTTCTATGCCGTTGGGCGCCATCCTATTGCAGGTATTGCGGCCGCTTTTGCCGGTGTTTCCGGGGGCTTCTCAGCCAACCCGCTGCCCGGGGCACTCGATCCGCTGTTGCAGGGCTTCACGCAGCCAGCCGCACAGATCATTGACCCGTCGGTACTGGTCAACCCGCTGGGCAATTACTACTTCACCGCCATCTCGTCCATCCTGATTGTGGCGCTCGGTTGGGCCATTACCGACTGGATTATTGAGCCGCGCCTGAACCGGACCACACCGGTTGACGAGGATGCCGAAAAGGCGGAAGACATGGACACGGTGTCGCCCGTTGAAAAGAAGGCTTTTGTCTGGTCGACGCTGACACTGATTGCCGGTCTCGTCATCCTCGTGCTGGTGCTCCTTCCTGAGGATTCCCCGATGCGCGATGCCAGCGGCAGCCTGAACAGTTTCCAGGCGCCTATCATGCAGTCCATCGTGCCATTGATCTTCCTGCTGTTCCTGATTCCGGGTGTGGTGTTCGGATACGTGACGGGCAAATTCCGCAAGTCGAAAGACATGGTGGACGCCATGACCAAGGCCATGCACGGCATGTCTTACTACATCGTGATGGCATTCTTCTGCGCGCTGTTCGTGTATGCCTTCGGCCAGTCGAACATCGGCGCGCTGCTCGCTCTGAAGGGAGCCGCCTTATTGAAAGCCCTGATGCTGCCCGGCGGCGTCACGATCGTGGGGATCGTCTTCCTGACGGCCTTCGTCAACCTGTTCGTGGGTTCGGCTTCGGCCAAGTGGGCCCTGCTCGCTCCGATCTTCGTGCCCATGCTCATGCAGGTGGGCATCTCGCCGGAACTGACGCAGGCCGCCTACCGCGTGGGCGATTCGTCCTCGAACATCATCACGCCGCTCATGCCATACTTCCCGCTGGTTGTGGTCTACTGCCAGCGCTACTTCAAGAAGACAGGCATCGGGACGCTGACCTCGATCATGATCCCGTACACGGTGGTCTTCCTGGTCGTCTGGTCGATCTTCCTGTTGGTCTTCTGGGCCATCGGCATTCCTCTTGGACTGCAGGCCTTCTACAGCTACCCGCCGCCGGCGATGTAGGATGTACGGCCTGATCATGTCGCGGTGAGGCTGCGTGCCTCCCGAATACATTGCGGGGCGGCCAGACTCAGTCTGGCCGCCCCGCTCCGTTTCAGTCCGCCGTGCCTGCCTAGTCCGACTTGGCGGCTTTCTTGCGGGTCTCATCGGCCTTTTCCTTCTCAAGTTCCTTCTCCAGGAAGGGGATGCCGTCCGTAATCCAGGAGGCCGGCGCACGATCACGGAGATAGTAGTTGAACCAGTCGTGGGTGCGGTTGGCGTAATCGAGCTGGTTCTGCTTCAGACGCAGGCCGTGGTTCTCTCCATCGTAGACAAGCAGCACGAACTCTTTCTGCAAGCGTCGCATCGTGTTGTAGAGCTCCACACCCTGGTTGAAGTCCACAGCGCCGTCTTCATCACCGAACGCCACCATCAGCGGCGTATTGATGTTCTCGGCCTGGAAGACCGGCGAATTCTGGATGTACTTCTCCATGTCCTCCCAGTAGGGCTGCGGGAAGCGGCCCTGGCTGATCTCGAAGATCGTGGCATCCGTGCCGCCCGAGTTCCAGTACATCGAGTTGTACATGGAAATCATGTTGGTCAGCGGCGCGCCGGCGACGGCGGCCGAGAAAATATCCGTCTGCGTGACCACAAAAGATGTCTGGTAGGCGCCCCATGAGTGCCCAGTCAGGCCGATGCGCTCCGGGTCGACCATGCCTGTGGCCACTACAGCCTCCACGGCAGGTACGAGGGCCTCGACTGCTGACATCCCCGGATCCCGGAGACGGTACACGATGTCGGGCTCGAACACGAAGTATCCTTCGGACGAAAAGCGCCGCTGGTTGTAGGCGTTCGTTCGGCTGGGCATGGAATAGCTGTGCAGGCTCTGGCTACGCAGTTCGTAGATGTAGACAATCATCGGGTACTGCTTGCCTTCCTCGTAGTCCGCCGGGTACAGCAATCGACCCTGCAGTGGGTGGCCGTTGGCGTTGACGAAATCCACCAACTCAGTATGCCCCCATTTGTAGTCTTCCTGCTGCGGGTTCGTGTCCGTCAGCTGGATGGGATTGGAGAACGAGGCATCGACGGCGTACACGTTGGGCGACTCGTCCGCTTTCTGGGTGATGAAGGTGAAGACCTCGGCGTCCTCGGCCCGACGCAGGCTGCTGATCGAG
>Ga0209578_10003303_pt1 | contig 12470 bp, 8 predicted proteins | sample tdAd472_FD_187127 | JGI IMG/M metagenome (GOLD analysis project Ga0209578, IMG submission 187127) | Marine sediment microbial communities from the Atlantic coast under amendment with organic carbon and nitrate - tdAd47.2 (SPAdes)... | ecosystem: Environmental > Aquatic > Marine > Coastal >...
AAGGAGGAAACACGCGAGACCATCGGCACCGACGCTTACATCGGCGCATTGCTGAACATGGCGAACGGCCATCTGCATCCACTCAATCTGTGTATTGGTGAAGCACGTGCCGCCGTTTCCCGCGGCGCGACAATCTACGAGCAGTCGCCCGTCGTCAGGATCGAGAAAGGCAACAGACCCAGAGTGGTCGCTCAAGAGGGCGCGGTTACAGCCGACGCCGTCGTCATCGCTGGCAATGCCTACCACATGCTGGAGCGAAAGTTGCGCGGCATCATGTTCCCGGTCAATAGCTTTATCGTCGCGACGGAACCGCTCTCAGACGACCTTGTCGCTGCGACTAACCCGAGGGACCTTGCCGTTTGCGACCCGAATTTCGTACTGCAGTACTACCGTCTGAGCGCTGACAAGCGATTACTGTTCGGCGCACGGTTGAACTACTTCGGCGACGATCCGGCGGTCATAGAACGGCGGCATCGAAAGAAGATATCCAGACTTTATCCGCAACTTGCGGACGTCCGCATGGATTATGCATGGGGCGGTACGATCGGCGTGCCGGTCAACAGGGTGCCACAACTCGGCAGAGTGTCTCCGAATGTCTTCTACTGCCAGGGATATTCAGGGCACGGCGTCAACGTCACACACCTGGCCGGGCAGATCCTGGCGGAGGCGATAGCCGGTACGCTGGAGCGCTTCGACCTGTTCGCGAACGTCAAACCAGTCGTAGTCCCGGGTGCACATGTTCTGCGCCAACCCATGGTGGCGCTCGGAGTGCTATACCACCAGATAAAGGATCGCCTGTAGCGCATTGTCTGGCCGACAGCATCGGCGTGCCTGTGGCACATACGTAGTTCCCGAATTGCGGAAAATGCAGGGGCTAACTAGTGTGCGCCGTATAGGAGGACAATATGCCTATCGGGACACCGTTTCATCCGCGGACTTCTGCGCTTTGCACCAGCCTCTTTTATACGGACTGGGCGGGCTATCATACGGTCAGCTCATACGACACCTGTCATGAGCGCGAATACTACGCATTGCGAAATGCTGCTGGCCTGATAGATGTCAGCCCCCTTTTCAAATACGAGGTGTATGGCAAAGACGCGGCTGCGTTCCTTTCGCGCGTCATGGTCAAGGACGTCAGCAAACTAAAGGTAGGTCGCTGCACTTACCTGTGCTGGTGTGATGACCATGGCAAAGTGCTCGACGACGGCACCGTGTTCAGGCTCGACGATACTCATTTTCGTGTCGCTGCGGCGGAGCCCACGTTTTCGTGGCTCATGCGTCAAGCCCGCCGTTTCGACGTTACGATCGACGACAGCAGCGATCGATTTGGAACACTCTCGTTGCAGGGTCCGACTTCTCGCGACATATTAAAGAACGTCAGTGATGCGAACCTGGACAGCATCCCCTACTTTAGTTTGACGAAAGCAAAGCTCGACGATGTCGATGTCGTCATTTCCCGAACGGGCTACACCGGGGATCTTGGCTTCGAAATCTGGATCGAGCGCGAGCAGGCACTCAAGGTTTACGACGCTATCATGGCTGCTGGTCGTGACTACAGAATTCAGCCCGTAGGCCTCGATGCGATGGATGTCACGCGCATCGAAGCAGGTTACATCATGAATGGCGTCGACTATTTCAGCGCAAACGCCTGCCTCATAGAATCCCGCAAGTCGACGCCTTACGAGATCGGTCTGGGCTGGGCTGTCGATCTAAATCGCGACGTCTTCATCGGGCAAGATGCTCTCAAGGCGGAAAAAGCGAATGGTTCGGAGTGGGCGAGCGTCGGACTCGTATATGACTGGCCTGCTTTTGAGCGTTTATTCGATGAGTTCGGATTGCCACCCCAGTTACCGGGCGGTGCGTGGCGCATTCCGATCCCGGTCTACGACAAGAAAGGCTCGCAAATCGGACAGGCTACGAGTGGAGCATGGTCGGCCATCCTGAAAGATAATCTGGCATTGGCAAGCGTTAAGTCTGCCTACGCAGAGCCGGGCACGGAATTGCAAATCGAGGTCACGGTCGAATATGAACGTCGACGCGTGCCCGCCATCGTCACAAAAACCCCGTTCTTTGACCCCCCCAGAAAGAAAGCGTGAGGACGGCGATGAAACTCAAGACCAAAGCAGAACACTCGCGCTACGATGCAGTAGTTGTCGGCGGTGGACACAATGGACTTACGTGCGCTGCCTATCTCGCCAAAGCTGGCAAGAGCGTTTTAGTACTCGAAAAGCGACCGGTCGTGGGCGGCTCCGCCGTCAGCGAAGAGGTTTTCCCCGGGTTTACTTTCACGGTGTGCTCCTATGTTGTGAGCTTGTTCCGTCCGCATATCGTGCGGGACCTCGAGTTGGCGCGCCATGGTCTCGAGATTATTCCGCTCGAAGCCTCGTTTTCGCCGCTGCCCGATGGAGACTCACTCTGTCGCTGGGGAGACCCACACAGGACGCGCCGCGAGATCGCCCGTTTCTCAGCAAAAGACGCTGAGGTCTATCCGGAATTCTCGCTGGCGATGTCGCAGCTTGCGCGCTTCACCAAATCAGTTATCGACAATCCGGCACCGAACCCGGCCTCACTAAACCCGGGCGAACTTGTTCAGGCGCTGCGGACCAGTCAGGGCCTCAGGGAGGCGAACGCGGATCAGCGCTTTATCTATATGAAGCTACTCACGATGAGCGCCGCAGACTTCCTCGACCAGTGGTTTGAGAGTGACGTGCTCAAGGCACCGATGAGCGTTAGCGGAATCATCGGCACCTTCCTGGGCGTACGCTCACCGGGAACCGCCTACGTCTTGCTACATCATTATATGGGCGAGATCGACGGCGCGATGCGCGCGTGGGGTTTCGCCAAAGGTGGCACCGGCGGCATTAGCAATGCGATCGCGCGCTCCGCGCAGTCTTACGGAACGGAGATTGTCACCGAAGCTGATGTCAGCAACGTCATCATCAAGAACGGCAAGGCCGTTGGTGTCGCACTCGAAAATGGCGACGAGATCTTGGCCGACACAGTCATCTCCGGACTCGACCCGCGGCGAACCTACCTGGGTCTCGTTGGGAAAGAGAATCTTGAGAGCGAACTCGTCACGCAACTGGGCCACTACAAGTTCCGTGGCAGCTCTGGCAAGGTCAACCTCGCTGTCGACAGGCTGCCCGATTTTGTCAGCCGTCCTGGTGACGGACCGCACCTCTACGGCGACGTTGCCATTGCGCCGAGCATTCGATATCTCGAGAAGGCTCACGACCAGGCCAAATACGGCGACTTTTCGGAGCGGCCCTACATCAATATGGTCATCCCCACCTTGGTCGACCCGACAATGGCCCCGCCAGGTAAGCACGTCATCAGCTGCTTTGTGCAGTACGCACCTTATGACATCAAAGAAGGTGCGCCGAACTGGCCGCAGCGACGCGAAGCATTTGGCGATGCCGTCGTCGATACGCTCGAGGAATACATCCCGAACCTCAAAGAGACGATCCTGCACCGCCAGGTGCTGACACCCTGGGACCTCGAACAGGAATACGGCTTGACCGAGGGCAACATCTTCCACGGCGAGCTGTCGCTCGAGCAACTACTCTACCTGCGGCCGGCAGCCGGCTGGGCAAAATACAAAACACCTGTGCGCAACCTCTGGATGTGCGCAGCGGGAACGCACCCCGGTGGCGGAATAATGGGCGCCTCGGGTGAGTTGGCAGCGAAAGCCATTCTTCGGCGGAGCGCAGCATGAGCGAACAATTTGACGTAATCGTTATTGGCGGTGGCCACAATGGCCTCACGACCGCGTGCCTCATGGCAATGAAGGGCAAGCGTGTCGCGCTCGTTGAAAAGCGCGATGCACTCGGTGGGCTGGCAGCATCGGTCGAGTTTGAGCCTGGTTTCAAAAGTGCCGGCGTCTGGCACGAAACCGGAAACGTATCAGAATCGGTCATGGGTTCATTGGGACTGAAAGGCCTCATCCAGGATGAGACACCAACGGTGTATGCACTCGGTGCATCCGGGCTCGTTGCCCCCATTTCCGGAGCCATCGATCGTACGGCGTTCGGCATCGCGCAGCACTCTCCATCCGATGGGCGAAACTACGCGAGATATCGCGCTTTCATGAAGCGGATTCAACCGGTCCTTTCACGATTTCTCAAACGCCGGCCATTGAATTTTCTTGAGGTAGAGCGGGAGGCGCCCGTAGAAGTCCTGACACGCGCGCTCGGACTACGATTCCTGGGCTCGCATGACATGGTCGAATTTTTGCGCGTCGCACCGATGCCGGTGCGCGACTTCCTGAACGAGTATTTTGAGTCGGATTTCGTCAAGGGCGCTTTGTCGATGGACGCTGTCTTGGGGACCTTCGCCGCGCCGCGCTCTCCCGGGACGACGATGAACCTGCTGTTGCATGAGTCGATTGCAGGCCAGTCGATCAAAGGCGGCAACCTCGCGCTAACGGATGCGCTGACTGGCAGGGCGCGCGAGCTCGGCGTGTACATCAGAAATGGCAGCGCCGTAACCAGGATTCTCACTGAAAGCAAAGCGGTCAGGGGTGTGGAACTCCAGGATGGAACGGTGATCGACGCGGCTGCGGTAAGTGCCAGCTGTAGCCCGAAGACCGTATTACTCGACTTGCTACCGGTTGAGGCGCTCACACACACAACTGAGCACCGCATATCGAACTTTAGAACTTACGGCACTGCCGCACACTTGCTTCTCGCAGTCGACGGTCCAGTGTCGTTCCAGGGCGCATCTCCAGAAGAAAAGGTGTCTCGCGCCCGAATCGCACCGACACTCGATCATGTCGAGAGGGCATTCGATCCGATCAAATACGACAAATTCTCGGACGAACCCGTTCTGGATATTGCGGTTCCGACAATCGATAATCCGGCGCTTGCGCCAGATGGCAAGAGCGTCGTCAGTGTTCTGGTTGGCTACGCTCCGTACAAACTCGATGGCGGGTGGACCGATGACGCGAAAAGCGCTTTGACGAAGAACGTCATCGACACGATTTCGCGTTATGCGCCAGGTTTTGACCAAATGGTTGTCGCCGCAAAGCTCTCATCACCGGTCGACCTCGAAAACGACTACGGCCTGACCGGGGGTCACCTGCATCACGGCGAGCCCGGGCTTGACCAGATTCTGGTTCGACCAATCCCGGAGTGCTTCAATCACAAAACACCAGTCCAGGGATTGACGCTTTGTGGAAGTGGAACGCACCCAGGGGGTACGGTTTCATGTATGGCAGGTGCTCTGGCAAGTCGTGAGGTCACACACCTCAAGCGCGTCGCGCAGTAGCAACGAGGAGAACATAATGAGCGCCAATCCCACTGCCGACAGTCAGATGTCGTCGCAGCCCGAAAGCAATGCAGAAGAACAGTCGTGCTCCGCGAAAGCGCTTTTTCGCGGCGAGATTACCAAATCGGCTTTCTTTCCGTTCCCCGAGATCGATCCTCAGCGGAGGGAGATGCTCGAGATGGTTGTTGAATCGGTCGATCGCTTTCTCGCGGACCAGCAGGATAACTTTGGCGACTGGGATCGCCGCGGCGAACAGCCGCCGGAGTTCCTCGCGGCGCTACGGGAGCTAGGCCTTTTCGGCCTGATCATCCCCGAGGAGTACGGTGGCATCGGTCTGAGCAACGCCGGTTATTCACGCGTCCTCCAGCAGAGCAGCCGCTACGACAGTTCTGCCTCGTTGACCGTTGGCGCGCACAGCTCCATCGGTATGAAAGGTCTGTTGTTGTACGGCACCGACGCGCAAAAAGAACAGTACTTGCCAAGGCTGGCAAGCGGCGAGCTGATCGCCGCGTATTGCCTGACGGAGCCGGGATCGGGTTCTGATGCCGGATCTATTCAGACTAAAGCCGTCAAGGATACGAAAGGCGACTGGATACTGAATGGCGAAAAAATCTGGGTAACCAACGGCGGTATTGCCGACTTCTATACGGTGTTTGCCCGCACCGAAAGCGCGGGCGGAAAGATCTCGGCTTTCATGGTAGAGCGCAGCTTTACTGGCGTCAGCAGCGGTCAAAAAGAAGATAAACTCGGCATCCGAGGGTCGTCGACCACAACAGTAAGTTTCAGCGACGTGGAAGTTCCTGCGCAAAACCTGCTGGGCGAGGAGGGTAAGGGATTCAAGATCGCGATGGCCATTCTCAACAACGGACGCACCGGGCTCGGCGGCGGCGCAGTTGGTGGCATGAAATCCTGCATCGCCCTTGCAGCCAAACAAAGCGTTGAACGAAAACAGTTCGGGCAGAGCATTGCCGAATTCGGATTAATCAAGAAGAAGATTGCACAGATGACGGTCGACTGCTTTGCAGCAGAAAGTGCAGTCTGGATGGTTGGGCACTATATCGATTCAGGATGCCCGGACTATTCGATCGAAGCCGCGATCAGTAAGGTTTTCGCGAGTGAGGCAATGTTCCGCACGGCAAATGAAAGTTTGCAGATAGCGGCCGGCAGCGGCTACATGAAAGAACTTCCTTATGAGCAGATCTTCCGCGACTCGCGGATCTTGACGATTTTCGAAGGCACCAGTGAAATACTGCGTCTCTTCATTGCGCTATCCGGTATTAGAGACGCCGGCCAGCTGCTGCGGGAACTTGGTTCTGCCATGGGAGATATCTTCAATAGTCCGATCAAGGGATTTGGCGTGCTGAGTGACTACGCCGGGCGTCGGATAGGCAATATCACCGTGGTCGGGCAAGACAGGATTGCCGGCGAAGTGGCAACCGGACTACGCGATGATGCCCTGATTTTCGAAAAATATACGATGGAGCTGGGGCGCATGACAGACGTGCTGCTGCGCCGTCACGGAAAAGCTATTGTTGACAAACAGTTGGCGTTACAGCGTGCAGCCGATGTCGCTATAGACTTGTTCGTCGGCTTGTGTGTCCTTGCCCGGGTCAGTGCGATGACCGATGACGATAGCGAGCAATACCGCCAGGCGTTATCGATCGCGCATCAATTCAGCCAGCAGGCGAAGCGGCGCATGAACAGAAATCTTCGCGCCATGCTGCACAACGAGGACGAGGACAGTAAATCCCTGGCGGAATATATCTGCAGCGTTGAAGGATTTCCCTGGGACACTATCTGAGCAAAGCGGGACCGGATCATTAGCGGGTCCTGCCCCAGATATCCTCCGCCCAGGCCTTGATCGTGAGAGCTTCTTTCCAGCGATCGGACAGTTCGTGGCCGCGGGCATCGGTGATCGCGTAGTGAGGAGGGCCCAGTTCGCGCAGGAACATGAGTTCGGCGTCACCCTTGTTACGAGTTCTCCACGACTTGAATCCTTTCTCCCACCAGTGCTTGAACGGCGCAACCCACTCCGCGTGCTGCGGGAAGGCGATCGTCGCTCCATCGCCCACAAGGATTGATAGACTTTCAGTGTCTGCATGAATCGGGTCTCCGCAAAGACCGTTCGAGTTACTTTGCAAGTCCTGTATTCCAGGGGGGTGACCAACAATATACAGTGACAAAGAGCGAGTTTGCCGTCGAGGTCCGGGTTTTATAATCGTGGGTTCGAATGGTCCGTCATACCGAACAATGTGGTGTCGCAATGAATAGAATTGTGCAATTACTCGAGCGCGAAGGGCCGGTCATTCTCGATGGCGGACTGGCGACGCAGCTCGAATCAATGGGTTTCGATATCGGCGACGACTTGTGGTCGGCAGCGCTGCTGGCCAGCGAACCACGGGCAATCATCGACGCACATCGGGCATATCTCGACGCCGGCGCCGACTGCATTATCAGCGCCAGCTACCAGGCGAGCCGCGCCGGATTTGTGTCCCACGGCCACAGCGCGGCGGAGGCTGACCGCCTGATCGTGAGCGCTGTCGAGCTTGCCCGGACCGCACGCGACGAATTCCTGTCAGACAATCCCGATTCTCAGAACCAGCCGATCGTGGCGGCAAGCATCGGTCCTTATGGCGCCGCGATGCATGACGGTTCGGAATATACGGGCAGCTACGATGTCTCCGACGACGATCTTCGTCGTTTTCACTCGTCGCGGCTGCAACTCCTCGACACCTGCGGCGCGGACGTGCTGGCCGTCGAGACAATTCCAAATATTCGCGAGGCCCGGATCCTTCGCGATCTTCTCAACGAGGTGTCGACACTCGCCTGGATATCTTTTGCATGCCGGGACGAAAGAAACATCAGCGATGGCTCTCGACTACGAGAGGCCGTGGGCCTGTTCGCAGATCACCCCCACGTGCTGGCCGTCGGTATCAACTGCACGCCACCCCAATTCATTCTGCCGCTGATCGAGAAAGTAAAATCGGCGGCGCCGGACAAGTCGATCGTTGTCTATCCCAATTCCGGAGAAACGTATCACTCCGAAGACAACAGCTGGTCCGGTCAGGCCTGCGATCTCGACAGTGATTTCAACGTGGATACCTGGCACGCAGCGGGTGCGAAGCTGATCGGTGGCTGTTGCCGTACAGGCCCGGCAGATATCGCCCGGATCAGAGGTCGACTGGCGAGCTAACGACCGCTCTTCATCACGCTGGCGGCAGTCCCGTTCATTGCTTGTAGACCTTGCCGCCTTTCATCACGAAACGAACATCCTCGAGCAGACCCACGTCATCCAGCGGGTTACCCTCTACGGCAATGATGTCTGCGAAGCGACCTGCCTCGATCGCACCGACAGTATCGGGCCAACCGATTAGCGTAGCGGCATGCACGGTTGCTGCCTGGATCGCCTGCATCGGCGTCATGCCGTATTCGACCATATACCCGAATTGTTTGCCGTTATCACCGTGCGGATAAACCGCGCCATCACTGCCGAAGGCCATGCGAACTCCGGCCTCGAAGGCCTTGCGGAAATTGTCGCGCTGCAGTTGACCGATTTGGCGCTCCTTCTCCAGTGATTCCGGCAACATGCCGACCTCGGCACCGTGCTGCAGAATGAAGGTGTCGTTGTAGATATCCATGACAAGAAAAGTACCGTGTTTTTTCGCAAGCCGGATGCCTTCATCGTCTATCAGGCTGCTGTGCTCGACAGAGTCGACGCCGGCAATAATCGCAGTCTTGATGCCTTCGGCACCGTGCGCGTGCGCCGCGACCTTGCGCCCGTGTTGATGTGCCTCTTCGACGAGCGCCTGCATTTCCTCGAGCGTGTATTGCTGTCCGCCGACACTGTCGCCTTTTGACAGTACGCCGCCGGTTGCACAGAACTTGATGAGATCCGCACCGTACTTGATTACCTCGCGCACCTTCGCCCGCACGGCCCACGGCCCGTCTGCAACAGCCTCTGCCCGATGGTGATATTCCGGTGGCAACAGATTGTTGTCACAGTGCCCGCCGGTTATGCCGAGTGCTGGCCCGGAGACGCGCAGTCGTGGGCCGTCGATTTCGCCGTCGTTGATCGCATCGCGCAATGCAACATCACTGTAACCGCTTGCACCGACATTTCGCACCGTCGTGAAACCGGCGTTCAGTGTCTTGCGCGCATTGAGCACGCCATACAGTGTCTCGCGTGGTACCGAGATGCCAAGGCCCCGATAGCCGTGAAAGCGGTGGTCGCCCGTCAAATGATCGTGCATTTCGATCAAACCGGGCAGTACGGTGTGACCGGACAGATCGATTTGCGGTGCGTCGGCCGGTATCTGCACATCCGCCGCATTCGCAACCCTGACAATTTTGTCATCCTGAATGACGATAACCTGGCTGCTTCGAACCTCGCCGTCGAGCACGTCGATGAGTCGCCCTGCCTTTATATAGGTAAGCGCCTCGTCCGCCTGCGCACTCACCGCAGCCAGCACAAAAAGAAACAAAAAATTCCGGGCCATTATTCGCAACATCACAACACCTCATTTATGCGCCGAACATAGTACTTGCCAGTTGAGCAAACTGCGACTGTAATTGGCAACATCGAACCTGGAAATGAGGGAGAGTGCCCATGTCGCGCGAAGATATTGAAACCCGCAAAGAGCAGATGCGACCCTGGTACTGGTGGGGCGTACCAACGTTTTTCAGGTGTCCCTGGAACGAGACGCCGGAGGAATGTGATATCGGGTTGATCGGTGTGCCCCACAGTACCGGCAATGGTTCCACCGAACGGGACCAGCATCTCGGCCCACGTTCAATTCGTCATGTGTCCGCTCGCCTGCGACGTGCACACCAGGACTTCAAGCTGACACCCTGGGAAGCTGTTGTCATAAACGACCTGGGCGATGTGCCGCTACCCGAAGCGAATAACAACGAAGTATCGGTAGGACATATTCAGGATTACTACGAGATCCTGGACGAGGTCGGCACCCGGCCGGTCTCCTACGGCGGCGATCACGCAATCACGGGGCCGATTTTGAAAGCACTGGGCGGAGTCGGGACAAACATTGCCGGAGGCCGGAAGTTGTCGTTGGTGCACTTCGATGCGCACCGGGATGACTACGAACACCGGCCGCACTGGTTGGGGGCGAAGCGGTCGGCAGCGCATTGGGCCGCATACACGGTACGCGAAGGTCATGTGGATGTTGAACGCAGTATCCAAATCGGGATTCGCGGCAACCCAAATGTGCTAAAGGCCGACGCCGCGGAGAGTGACACTGGCTATCGTGTGTTGACGGCGGACGAACTGTTCGAGATCGGAATCGATCGCACCATCGCCATTATGCAGGAGCGCATCGGTGACAATCCGGTCTATATCACTTTCGACCTTGATGTGCTGGATCCGGCGGATGCCCCGGGCGTAGCGAACCTCGAGGCCGGCTATCGCGGGCTTCGCACCTATGAGGCGATACGCATTCTGCGCGGCTTGCGCGGTCGCAATATCGTGGGCGCGGATATTGTGTGCCCCATGCCTACCGTGGATAACCCGAACCAGATAACGGCTCTCACAGGATCGGTACTTATGTTCGAAATGCTGTGCCTGATCGCCGACTACCTGCGAGGTTGATCCTGATATCCAAACCGCTGCACCCATGGCTGCAGGACCGAAGCACTGGATTCAAGCTGTTTTGAGTAATGCCGCCACCGCCCAATCGATCGCGTATACAGTGGCTGCGACACCTGTTGATAGCTGGGGGTATTGCTTGTCTCATTGCCGCCCTGCTCTCGGTACTCCAGCACCGAATCGTGCTTTTCCAGGGCGAGGAAATTGAGCAATGTCGTGAGCTGGTCTTCCGGCTTGGCCACGAGATCTTCGTAACGCAACTGGTGCAGTGGACTGCCAACCTGGTCCATGGACAGCGTCGCTACCTGCATTACAGCATTGTAGTAGTGCGCAGTTTGCTGGATATCGAGAAAGTAGGCCATCGATGCTTCAAGCTCGAACGCCTGAAAATAGCAGCTGATGCAGACGTCCATGGGGTGGCGCTGCAGGAATATGACCGGCGCTTCCGGAAACAACCGGTAGATCAGGAAAAGGTAGGCCAGGTTCAGCGGCAACTTGTCAATCACAAGAGATCGCTGCGATTGACGCCGGTGGCGCGACATTTCCCGCCTGTAGATTTTGCGGGCATCGATTATCTGTGCCTCGTTGACGTCGGCCAGCGCCTCCAGCGTACCGGGTGCTGACCAGTCCTGGTGAAGGAAGGAGAACAGGCTTTTTTCTTCCAGCACTTCGACATCCGGATGAGCCCCGAGCATGTGATCCAGCAACGTGGTGCCGGACCTGGGAAAGCCCACGAGGAACGCAATACCGCCCGCGTCACGGGTAGCCGGCTCATTCCAGTTCGCCACAGGATTTTCCTCCAGCCACTCCTGAATCCGGGCCAGGGTCTGTAGACCGTGCGGGCCTCGCGCGTCGGGGCGGGAGCCTGTGTGATGCTTCTTTAAGATCCGGTTGGATTCACTGAAAGCATCGAAGGCCTCATCCCAGTTCTCCTGACCTTCCAGGCACTGACCCAACTGATTCCAGGCGATGCTGCGATTGATGGGGTTGCCAATTGCCGGGATCAAACTCCGGAGTCCTTGTACTGCTTTCGGATATCTTCCGCCGCGCCGATCCAGCGTGGCACGCGTCATTTGTGCCGTCTCGTTGGCCGGATCTATCTCGAGCGCCTTGCCGGTCCAGCTTTCAGCTTCATCCAGCCGGTTTTCGCGTTCGAGCAATGACGCCAGGTTGGCGGCCACCTGTGCGTTGCCAGGCTGCAGCGTCAGGATGGCCTGGTAGTGTTCGATAGCCTCGGGTCTGCGCCGCAAGCGCGCCAGGCAGGTGGCGAGCTCGTAGCGGGCCTGCACTGCGAGTTCGTCCTCGCCCAGGGCCGCTTGCAGTGGTGCAAGCGCCTCTTCAGGCTTGCCGGCTGCCCGCAAAGATCGCCCTAAATGGTAGGCCGCGTGCAGGTGCTCCGGATGGTTGCCATGGACGATATCGAGGTCACTGACCGACCGGGCGATGTCGCCGGTTTGAAATGCGGCGCAACCGCGCAGATACAGCGCCTGGATCAATCCCGGGCTCTCGGCCAGGATTTCATTGCACACAAACACACATTTTTCCGGCGGGCCGGATCGCAGGTGGTGCAACGCCCGCTGCAGGGAATCTGGTAAGTCCATGCCAG
>Ga0209578_10003308_pt1 | contig 12450 bp, 16 predicted proteins | sample tdAd472_FD_187127 | JGI IMG/M metagenome (GOLD analysis project Ga0209578, IMG submission 187127) | Marine sediment microbial communities from the Atlantic coast under amendment with organic carbon and nitrate - tdAd47.2 (SPAdes)... | ecosystem: Environmental > Aquatic > Marine > Coastal >...
CACTAGCGAATATTCATCTGGGTCCGAGCTGGTAACCAGCTCATTTGAAGGCCGAATGTAGAGCTGCAGTCTATACCTTAAGGTCTAATACCATCAGCGCTTGACACTTGGGGGAGTCCATGTAGCCCGTAATAATAGGCGCAGCGTCAGCTGCGTCCTGAAGGCCCGTAGGGCCGATTGATTTGTTTGTTATGTTCCGTATGCACTATTGACATGGCCTCGCAACTAGAGACCTAAAAGATTCACGGAAGCCAGCAGAGCCACTCTCACTGTTCCAATTTGGATTAACATGCTGAAAAATCGGGGTTTCACAAATTGAACCTAACCCCTGAAGTGCTGCCTCCCAAATCTCTTCATCTAGCACGCCAATCTGATACTGATAGTGCAGATTTTCAAGGTGTCTTAGTCGAGTTCGTACCCACATTCGGGCGCGGGCACTTTCTTCGAATGTCAAAGCTTGCTCATTAGCCAGCTTATCGAATATTTCATAGATCCTAGTGTCTAGTGAAATATTCTCTAGATCAATTGTCATCTGGGCACGCATTGTGCTCGCCTCTGCATCCATTGCGGTTTGTGTTTGTCGTAATTCAAGTACGACAGCAATCAATCCAATTAAGACGCCAAGATTTGCGATTAGTACAAGCCACTGGTTGATCTTGTCGATTTTCATATGTTTTTAAGTAGTCGATTGCAGTGATTCGATCTGGTGAACATAACGCCGTTGTTAAGGTTGTGGCTCGCCGCATCTGGTTTGCGGATAAGATGGCGCAGCCATCCGCAAACCAGATGTGGTGAGGCGCTACCATTGCACACTTTGTTATGTTTCGTCTGCACTTGTATCTCGCTCAGTCAATGTCTTGTCTAGCTCCACTGGATTCCATCGGCCTTCTGTTCCTCGTAAGCCATTTATGTGATCGACAAACTCTTCACTGAGTGGTGCACTACGTGCATCCCACCATTTACGAATGATTTCTATCTTGAGTAGGTTTTTTGCTGCGCCCATTTTGGTGCCCCAAGACTCTTTGCTGATGTCACCCTTTTTGTAAAGGAAAAAGATTCCTTCATAAATATAAAATAATTCCGCAAAGTGCCATAAAACCTTGGCCGCGTCCTCGATAGACATGGCTTCTGAATTTGACACTGCCTGCTCGTAGAGGGCGGCTAACTCTGGATTGCTAGTCACTCGTCCATGCCACTCCGCGATCTTTAAGCTCAGTTCAAGTTCAGATTGGGCCTTAATAGAACTTGTATTTTGGCGGATTTGAATGGCGAGAAAACCAAGAGTAAATAGTACGCCGGCTGCGCCAACTATTTCTCCTATGGCTCCTATCGCATCCCAGTTCATTTTTATACTTTCCGGTTGCAGTTTGTTAGATCAGAAACATAACGCCCTTGTTAAGGTTGTGGCTCGCCGCATCTGGTTTGCGGATAAGATGGCGAAGCCATCCGCAAGCCAGATGTGGTGAGGCGCTACCATTGCACAGTTTGTTATGTGTCACTATAAAGACTCCGAGAGCAAACCATCTACTAGCTGAACGAAATCTGGATGGTAAACATTTTTGTTGAATTCCCATAGGTTGCGAATTGTTGGAGTACTAATAGTGCCAAGGATTTGCAATTTGTAAGCTTCAAATTGTTCGTCATCTACCAAACCATTTCTCCAGAAGTGCCATTGAGATTCATATGTACCAATTCGAGCGGAGTATATCCGTCGAGCAATTAATGCATCTCTTCCGGAAAGCTCTTCACCTCTTCGAAAACTTCCATCAATCTCGGTAAAGGAATTCGCATACTCGAAAGTGTCCCTTCTGTCCTGGGCTAACGCAAGATGCGCCGTGGCGGTGGCGATCCTGGAGTTCTGATTAATCTCAACAATAAGAAAAATAAGGCCAATCAGCACGCCCAAATTGGAGGCGACAGTTAACCATTATGAAACAGATCTAGAATTCATCTCGGTCCAGTACACATAACGCCCTTGTTAAGGCGTGGGTCTCGCCGCGCAGCGAATGCGGATAAGATGGCCGCAGGCCATCCGCATTTGTTGTGTGGTGAGGCCGACCCATTGCACAGTTTGTTATGTTTCGTTAGCACCTAATTTTCCACACATTGATCTCGAAATTCCGTAAAATTCTGCGATGTTGCACCTCTTAAGTTAGAATCTAAAGCTGGGTTGGATTCTGCTAAATCGATGGCGCAAATTCGAGAACGGAATCTCTCAAATTGTCTGCTGGTTATAGTGCCTGCTTCCCATTGCAAAAATGCTCTTTCGTAGATGGTATATAGACTTCGCCCGGGTCTTCGGTCAATGAAGGCTTGATAATCTGTCATATTCTCGATGCCTTCGTTAATCCGGGTCATCATTGCTTCGCCTAATTCATTATCAGTTGCTAGCAGCATATCCCAATCTGCTATGTCAGCAACCAATTGATCATATGTATTAATTCTAACTGCTTCAGTGTTTGATCTGATTTCTATAGCAAGAAATATTAGAGTTATGACTACTGCAAACCCGGATATGATTTCAGCTGAAAGCGCCCATCTTTGTAACTTCATAATCTTTACTCTCGAAACCCGAATGCACTCTATTCTTCGACTAGAAACATAACGCTCTTAATAAAGGGCGCAGCTTGCTGCGTCCTCTTGATTTTATTGTTATGTGTCATTTGCACGATGTTCGTGAATCTTTTCGAGGTACTCTTTGTAGTCAAAGGTATCTGGCTTCTCAGCTATTGAGTCCGCGAGTTGTACGAAATCAGAAATAAATGCAGCCTTATCGAAGTTGTGCCACCAGTTCTTGCACCAAGGCATAGACATGATACTTTTGATTATTCCTTCATTAGATATCCAGACTTCTTCGTCAACTAGCCCTTGCTTATATTGAATATACTCATTCTGTCGTGCCACCATTGCTGCGGTTAGCCACTCGCCAATTCTAAATGCCTCGACTTTAGAAAGTTTCTCTGGTTCATCAATCATTCTGATGAATTCTTCACCAAGATCACAGCTCCAACGTAGCTCGGCTTGTATAGTTTCAGTGATACTTTGAGTTGATGCACCTTTTACTGTTCTGGAGTTTTGTCTGATCTGTGCAGCCAAATAGAGCAATGATACAACTACGGCGATTGCTCCAAGTGTCTCCCCGATTGCTCCGATTGCTTCCCAACTCATCTATCAGTTTCCACTATATTCGATTGCACACATAACGCCCTTAGTAATGGGCAGGGCGCAGCCCTGTCCTTTATTGACTTGTTTGTTATGTTTCGCCATCACAGGATTCAATTATCCGATTTATGGTCGCCTGAAATTCTTTAGACATTCCGTAAAACCCCTGGTTCTTGGACCACCAATCTCTTGTGCCCTTTTCATGGATGATATCCTCAAGAAGAGCCTTAAACCAGATATCAGGAGTCGCTGAATCTTCAAGATAATACCAATCCATCTCCGCAGCCCGAATGTACGTATTTTGTATTATGGCGAAATAGTTTCTAAACAAGGCCTGAGCACGAGTTCTGTCTACGCCTTCTAAATCTGAAAAATTTGACTTTGCCTTCTCCCAAACCGTGGCGACCTCTGGGTCAGAAATTATGAGTGCTCGGAAGTCTCTGAAAGATTCATCAATAGCGTCAAATCCACGCATTCTTTTTTCTGCGCTCTGAACATCCAACTGCTTGCTAGCATGTCGTATTTGAGTAGAGAGATAGTAGAGAGTAAGGATGACAGCAAGAGCTCCAACAATTTCTCCTATAGCTCCGATTGCATCCCAATTCATATATGACTATCCATTTGCAGTTTGTCTAATTAGAAACATAACGCCCTTGTTAAGGGGCGGGTTCGCCGCGCTTGGTTTGCGGATAAGATGGCGTAGCCATCCGCAAACCAAGTGTGGTGAGGCCGTCCCGTTGAACCGATTGTTATGTTTCGTTTGCACTTAGTGGTTCCAGTTTTTCGTTCAATGTCTCTTCTACGAGTGCAATAAAATCTGGTGCGTAATTGACTTTGCCCGAGGGCCACCACTGTCGAATGCCTGGATTTTCAAGGTATACCCCAATGTTTATCTTAAGGAGTAGTTTTGATTCTTCATCGACAGAATCAATATTTTGCCGAATATGTAGCCCTTGGAAAATCCAGAATAAATCGCTAAAAAGCCAATGTGCTTGAGTTCGCTCATCAGGCGATAGGGAATCGTAATCTTCTACTCCTCGACGCCATAGTGAAGCTACTTGCGAATCGCGAGCCAAGCTATTCCGAAAATTGGACGATAAAGTTTCAGTTGCACTTAGTCCCCCGCCTTGAAGTGATGCAATTTGATGCTCCATTTGGCGAGTATTCTGTTTTATCTGGATTGCTAGATATACTAAAGACACGAATACGGCGAGAGCACCTAATATTTCTCCTACTGCTCCAATCGCATCCCAATTCATAGATTGCCTTTCTTTATCCGTTTGCAGTTTGTCTAACTAGAAACATAACGCTTTTAATAAAGCGAGTGGCGCGCAGCGCCACTTCGCCTTGATTTGATTGTTATGTTTCGCATACTCGTTGTTTGCCAGCATTTGTTTGTTCATATATTTCGCACCGCTTTGAATAGCTCAGTCTCTTCGTGACTTGGGAATGCTTCAATAATTTCAGCAAATATTGGCCTCGTCGCAGGCCAGCCAGTTGTCACTTGAATTACATCATCAAATATATTGTCGAAAGATGCCTTAGAAGCCATTCCATTATTGTAAGCGGCTTCGATTGAAATCCACACATTGACCAGTTGTGTGAGTAATACTCTAAGTCTCATATGCTCAACTTTACTGAACTGGTGATCCGGATCTTCGGCATTCACAAATAGTTGAGCTATTTCCTCATTTTCGTATATCGCCGCGTTAATAGTTGAAAAATTATCTCGAATTGAGATTTCACTAGAAGCTGTCGCTATTTTGTTAGATTGTCTAATCTGTTGCGCAAGATAAACTAGCGTTGCTAGCACAGATATTGCGCCTAGAATTTCTCCGACAGCTCCAATAGCATCCCAATTCATTTTTCATCTTCCCGGTTGCAGTTTGTGAGACTAGAAACATAACAATTGCATAACAGACTCTTTGTCCGTTAATACATTATATCTACCAAAGGGGACTTTACCTGAATCCCTCTTTAATTCAATTAGATACCGAGCATTCAATCCATATTGCTTCATTAACAGCGAGTACCAATTAGCTTTTTTCATTAACAAATTTCTTACGAAAAGAACGCTTTGCCCTGTTAATCATTAACAGGGCTTTAATACTGCTAGAAATATTGAATAAAATCAGACTTCTAATATCCGCGACGATTTTCCGATCTAGTTAACTGTACTTTTTCATGGCATTTTCTATACTGTACGTATATACAGTATATTGGGTGCCGACATGAAACTATTGGACAGAGTAAGAGCCGCAATTAGAGTCCGTCATTACTCCTTAGCCACTGAACGCATATATATCCACTGGATCAAGAAGTACATCTATTACCACGACAAGCAACACCCGGAAAATTTAGGTCCCGATGAAGTAAGTGCCTTTCTTACTTACTTAGCCGTAAAAGAAAGGGTAGCTGCCTCAACTCAAAATCAGGCTCTTTGCGCACTAGTTTTTCTCTACAAACAAGTACTAGGACAGACCTTACAGCTTAATGGAGGATTTCAGCTTGCCAAACGCCCCCTTAGGCTTCCGACAGTCTTATCGAAAAAAGAAGTTCGCTCTTTGCTGAGCAACCTTACTGGTACAAACAAGCTCATTGCAACTCTCATGTATGGTTCTGGAATGAGGAAACTGGAAACTCTTCGACTACGAATCTGCGATGTCTCTTTAGACCGGAAAGAAATCTTAATTCGAAATGCCAAAGGCGCTAAAGACAGAGTTACTTTGATACCTGACAGTTGTGTACGACCACTTACAGACATGATCGAAAAATCACGCGACTATTTTGACATCGACATGAATGATGGGGTTACCTACATTGAGCTTCCCAATGCTCTTAATCGAAAATTCCCCAATGCAGGCAAACAATTCAAATGGAGGTTTGTATTCTCTTCGTTTAAAACCTCAAGAGATCCGCGTACGGGCAATATAGGACGCTATCATGTCCATCCAAGAAACTTGGCAAAGGCGGTTGTCAAAGCCACAGAGGAAGCCGGCATCAATAAGTATGTAACTTGTCATACTTTACGTCACAGCTTTGCGACTCATTTACTTGAGAATGGTTATGATATTCGAACAGTTCAAGAACTATTGGGTCACAACAATGTGCAGACTACAATGATCTATACTCATGTTCTCAATCGAGGTGCTAATGGAGTTTTAAGCCCAGCGGACCAATTGCAATAGCCACCTGCATCACATAGGTGCTACGTTATTCGATACTTATTTTTCCAATGTCCGTTGAACGGACATTATGATCCTGCTTCGCCTTGCTGAGGGGCTACTAACTGGAGAAATAATTAGGACTGAGGTGAAGATTGACGTTGTTGAGAGAGCTAGTGATACACTAGTGTAGCTTGCTTAAGCACAGCAAAAGTCTGTGCTCTGTTGCTGCCTGATTTTGATCGTTATCTCCACATCTTTATAGCATACTCTGTAGCATACTTTGAATATACCCCTGTAATACATTGATTGTATTGAGGTTATCGTAACACATTACTCTGATAATCCTCGTGTCGGTGGTTCGATTCCGCCCCTGGCACCATACATAAAACAGCCCCCGTAGGGTGAGAACTTTGATTTAATCAAAATTTGAATCACGAATTGCGCCAGCAGTTTTCAACAAGCGCGCCAGCGCGAAGCCCGCAGGGGACAACACAAATCCGGCGAAAATCAAACTACTCTAACCCCACTTAGTAAATTTTCTAGCCAGCATATAACAAACTGTAGCCATACTCCTGTGCCCGGGTAAGCGCCATGACCCCCGCGGAGACAAAACGACCGGGCACCGTATTAGCTCTTAGCTCGTTGTAAACATCAGCCTGCTTCTGACCAGTAGCCGGTGCGATTTGGGTAGAAAGGAATTGCGTTGCAGCATCGCAGATCGCAATAGTGACGCCCATCTCATTTGCAGCCGCGATCGTGCTACCGAAATTGGGCACACGCAGCCCATAGCCATTGGATTGCAACAGATTGATGCGTGGTGCCTCATTAGTATCCGGGTCCGCAATCTGGGTGACACTAAAAAATATCCCACCATATTTTTTCCACATGGCGTCATTGAAGGCAAAGGGCGTGGAAAAATGCCGATAGCAGAGAATCAGCGCCACGCTGGCATCTTCTCCCGCATAGGCGCTCTGGGTCGCCATGTTCAGGTTATTGGCATAAAGCAAACCTTCAGCCCCACCCCGGCCCGTGGCCGTGTCGATGAAAATACGATGGTTGCCGGGTAATTCATCCATCCAGGCATCGGACGCATGCTTGGTGGGCTGGAATCGATTCCCCCGGGATTGCGCATTGGCCAGTGCAGGCGCAAGCGTCGCGGCACCAGCCAGGGCACCAAGCCCCAGCAACATGGATCGTCGGGTGTTTTGATTATCATTTTCTTTGAGCATAAGGCTCTCCTCTCGCGCGATTGAAATAGGAACGGGTTTAGTTTTTAAAAAGGAGACAGATCTACTATTTAGTCAAGAAAGCCAAGAGTAGACTTGCCTCTAGTCTGAATGAATGGGTGCTGAGGTCCCGGCTACTTTTATGCCGCCGGTTTCAGGGACTGTCACACGGATATAGCTGGGGCACCCCATTACCTCTCCCTGAAAAATGGTAAAGCTTGCAGGCACATCGATCAGGCCGGCATCTCTGAGGTAACCACCCAGAGCGGCCGCTGCCGCGCCAGTAGCTGGATCCTCGACTACGCCGCCTACCGGAAACGGATTCCTACTATGTATCAGCTCCGTACTTTCACGCCAGATCAATTGCAAAGTAGTGATATCCGCCTTAGCCATCAGTGCTTTCAGGGGCTCGAAATCATAGGCAAACGCGTCCAGCACCTGCTTCTCTTTTACTGCCAAAACCAGGTGCCAGACCCCAGCGAAAGCCAGCATTGGTGGTATGGATGAATCCAGATCTTCTTTAAGCCAGCCTAGCAAGGCGAGAACGCTTTCCAATAGCTCTTCAGGTGCCGGCTTTTGCTCCGGCGCTACCGACTCCAGCTCGACAACTACCTTACCGTCAGAATCGGCTACCTTGATAGGGATCGTGCCAATACTGGTACTCAGCTGGTAGATGGTTTCTCCAGATTCTGCACCCAATACACTGCCAGTTGCGATAGTGGCATGGCCACAAAACGCTACCTCAATCTCCGGACTGAAATAGCGGATGTCACGTTTCGCCCCTGTCTGAGGTGCGATAAAAGCCGTCTCGGCATAGCCCACTTCTGCAGCAATGCGTTGCATCGTGTCTCTGTCTGGCAAGGTGTCACCAACCCAAACACCAGCGGGATTACCGCCATCTGACGAAGCTGTAAATGCGGCGATACGAAATACTTTGCCTTCCATTTCTATTTCCTCCGATTGAATTTAGCCGGTCACTTCCGGGAATTTTGCAGCAAACGACTCGCCTTCAAGTCGTGCAGTATTGGCCACGTAGCAGACAGTATGATAGTTACCACATAGCGCCATAATTTCCAGCTGCTGCTCCTGCACCCACTCATTTTCAAACTCACTCCGGGTTTTCTCTTCAAGCCTGCCATGCATGTAAAATTCATCTACAGTACGCAACAGCAACAACTCCGCTCTATTCCATTTAGTATTATCAGACTTCTTAGAGTAGGTATTCTCAATCTGCTCAGGAGTAAATTTTGCAGCCTTGCCGAAGGCAGCAACATGCACACCCCATTCGTACTCACAATCCAGATTTGCCGTCACGCGGAGAATAACCAGCTCCCGCTCCCGAAGCGACAAGGGGCTCTCTTTGTCCAACAAGTTGAAAACCCCCTTGTTGAGAAAACGGATGCTATTGGCAAAAACCCGGAACAGGGTTAACAGATAACCATCCTGCCTGGGATAAGTGGCAAGAATCTTTTCCACTTCCTTACCGAAAGGTTCGTCCACCGGTGTCAGTTTATTGCTCATGCTCTGTCCTTAGTTTGCTTACTAACTGGCGAGAAAAGCCCCAGCGCTCCTGCCGCTCTTCATCAATAACAATGTGGGTCTCATGGGGCAACTCGCCCAGAATTTTTTCCAGGCTGTCGGTGATTTCCTCCATCAACTGCTGGCTCTGTTGATCCGTGATCCCCGGTGTTACGCGTATATTGACATAAGGCATCGGCACTTTCCGCTTGGTTTATCAGGCACGACCGTGAACATAGCCGCCATCAACAGGCATCATCACACCCGTGATGTAGCTTGTCTGTGCCAGATGAAGAACCGCATCAGTCAGTTCGCTGACCTCTCCAGCCCTGCCCAGTAGTGCCGATTGCCCAAGCTGATCTATATCTGCATCACCATAGATAGGAGTGCGAATGACGCCGGGTGCTACCGTATTCACCCGAATATTGTCGCCTCCAAATTCGCTTGCCAGGCTGGTTGTAAGCGCGTGCACACCGCCCTTGGTAACTAGTGCCGCACTGGCTGGCAGCGACGCCGAGGGATGGGAAACCAGCACAGTGCCGATATTGACAATGTTGCCCCCTTTGCCTTCCGCCTTGAAATTGCTCACCACCGCCTGGGAAACAAAATAGGTTCCCTTGAGATTGATGTTGATGTATCTATCCAGGTCAGTCTCTTCAATTTGCAGAAAGGGCTTAAGACCGAAGATGCCTGCATTGTTGATCAGTGCATCCAGCCGACCAAATCTTTCGATGGCTGCTTTGACCAGTTGCGTTCCGGTGTCTGGATCACCAATATCACCTACAACAGTAGCGATTTTTCCGGCATCATCTAGCGCCCTCGCAGCAGACTCCAACTTATCTTCGCTGCGCGAATTCATCACCACATTCCATCCCTGGTTTAGAAAACCCCGCGTAACGTCCAGGCCAATGCCACTGGATGCGCCAGTTATGATAGCTGTTTGTTTATTCTGATTCATAGCGGTCGCCTTCTTCTACTCCCTGCAATTGATTAAATGGCGCAGCTGCGGCGACCCAATTCCTGCTCGGTTGGAACTCCGGACTTCTGCAACACAAGGGCAGCTGGGCAGTAGCCGGTGAAAGCCTGCTGAATCACATTTAATCCCACAGCAACGGTCATCCACATAAAGCCCGGATGGACAAACTGGCTCAATACCACCGATAGCAGCACCATAACGCCGACCAGCACTTCAACTCTTTTCTCTACAGACATCATCACAACCTCCAATTAGTTCATTTGCTTGCTTGGTGATTACAAGATAGTGTCGACTGTGATATAAATCTAATAACATTTGAATATTTCATATATAATGAATAGTGATATTAGAAAAATAGATCTTAACTTGCTGCTTACTCTGAGCGTGCTACTGGAAGAGAAAAATGTGTCGCGTGCTGCCGCGCGACTGTCACTGACTCAGCCTGCAGTAAGCGGCATGCTGAATCGCCTGCGGGATATTTTTGATGATCAACTGTTCGTGCGAACCCAGCACGGCATGATTCCAACTCCGAGAGCTGAAGCGCTGAGCCCGAGCCTGGGCACGCTGATTGCAGATGCGCGCAAGCTGATAAGCAACGAGGAATTCAATCCCGCCAACACCGAACTCGACTTCAAATTCTCGGCCAATGATTACCTGCAATCGACGGTGCTGGTTCCGTTTGCCAAAGAACTCCGCCGCCAGGCTCCACATTCGAGATTGGCACTATTCAATTTCGAACCGAGACAACTGGAACGGCAGTTGGCGCGAGGAGAGCTGGACCTGGCTATTACAATTCCCGCCTTTGTCGATGCGACCTTAAGAACTCAACATCTCTATCGCGAAGAATACGTTTGCGTGGTGCGTAAGCGCCATCCGGTTAAAGCCAGCCGCATAAGCATGACGCAGTTTCTCAACTTTGACCATGCCATCGTTTCCCTGTCTGGGGGGCATTTCCGTGGCGCCATCGATGACACATTGGCAAAGCTAGGCAAGGAACGCAGAATCGCAATATCCGCCCCCAGTTTTCACATCCTGCTGGAGATTCTGGAAACGGACAATTTGATTGCCCTGCTACCGAAAAGGTTTCTGCAAGGCAGATCAAATCGCCTGCGTCAGCTCAAGCCACCTCAGCCCCTGGATGGTTTTGACGTCATTGCCGCCTGGCATTCCCGCTCACAGAACGACGCAGCTCATCAGTGGCTGCGGGAAACAATTTTACGGATCTTGATTCCCACAACTTAGAGCAACGAAAAGGCGATCACGCTAATACCCCCGATGATCGCCGCATAAGGCAGCTGGGTTTTTACACGGTCAGTATGATCGGAAGCGGCGCCAGTGGAAGCAAGGGAAGAGGCGTCAGATTTGTATATGGAGTTTATTAGCGGCCGGATGAGAACCATAATCTGGTTCGAAAAAATGCGAAGGCAGTTTTCAACGAGCGCGTCAGCGCGAAACCCGCAGGGGACAAATAGCCCTAAGGCTATTTGGATTCTTCCGTCCCGAGCAGCCATCTCTGATCGATCAAGAAATCAAAGTACTCTGATCCCTTTGATTTATGCGGCTGCGCTCACACGGACCTGACCGACTAGAGTTGCCCAGTCCATTCCTAGAGCTTTGTAAACCTCCTCCGCCTTAGGCGAGGCGTTGTCTCCCAGAATTTCAACGATCAGGCTGGATGCGTCCGCGGTTACTACACCGCTTTGTATCAACCTGGTAATTCCAGTTTCTCGTTTCGTAAGATTAAATGTTCCACTCGCGTCTACTGCCACATAAGCGTCAAAGCCTTCCCTTACCGCGCGCATTGCAGGAAAAGCGGCACAGACTTCCAGGGAAACTCCGGCAAAGATTAGTTTCTTGCGGCCGGTTGCTCGGATAGCGGCCTCCACCCGCGGATCATCCCAGGCATTCACAGTTGTTCGATCTATGAAGTTCTGTCCGGGAAGAACTGCTTGCAACTCCGGAAAAGCCGGGCCCCAAAGCGTTTCCGCGGATGTGGTCGTAGTCACGATAGGGAGGTCGAGTACTTGTGCTGCTTTCACCAAGCCAACAACATTATGCTTGAGTTCAGCGATTGAATAGTCGCGAATTCCCGTCATCAATCCTACCTGATGATCGACAAGAACCAATGCTGCGTTATCAGAATTCAATGGCTGTGGATTGTGAAATTGTTCATTCATAACTGTTTCCTTTAAATTAAGTTAGTTTCGTTCAATAATTCTCTGGGATATTGCCTAGCTGACCGGCTTCATAGGCCGCTTTGATTTCCGCAATTTGTTTTTCTGATCCCATAACAAAAGGACCATCCTGAATATAGGTTTCAGCGATCTGCGCTCCATCGAACAATGCAAAGTGAGCAGGCTCATCCGAGGCGTTCCTGATACTGATTTCTGCATTGCCGTCA
>Ga0209578_10003311_pt1 | contig 12448 bp, 13 predicted proteins | sample tdAd472_FD_187127 | JGI IMG/M metagenome (GOLD analysis project Ga0209578, IMG submission 187127) | Marine sediment microbial communities from the Atlantic coast under amendment with organic carbon and nitrate - tdAd47.2 (SPAdes)... | ecosystem: Environmental > Aquatic > Marine > Coastal >...
CGCTTGAAGTAGTGCTCACCGGTCGGCTGCCAGTATTTCCGAAAATCCGGCGCCAGCTGATCCACCAGCGCATCCCGCGCCACGCTGGCCCCCCGGGGGCCAAGCTCTAATAGCATTGCTGTGCAGTAGGTCACCAATTTGTCTTTGTCCCGTTTGGCCAGCGCGCAAAACGCCGCTAATCGGGCCGCCTCGTCGTCCTCGGCTAGCCAGGCGGTATTAAGTGCCTCTCGCGCAAGGCGCAGACCTTCTGCGGCGGGGCTGTCCTCGGTATCGCCCCGCTCCGATGCGCAGGGGACCTCACTGTAGCTGGCGTTGCAGTAAATGCGTCCCTCCCAACTTCGACCGGTCAGGACCTGGATACACAGGCCGTAGTGCAACAGCTCACTCGCCAGTTTGGGATGTTTCAGGAGGGTCAGTTTGGTGATCTGCCGCCGGTGAGCGGCCAGGTCACTCACGAGCGCCTGGGACAGGGGCTTTTCGGTCGTTGCAGTGCTATCACTGCCTTCTCCGGCGCCTGGCTCATCGGCACCAGATTGGCCGTCCTTAACCGTTTTGGGGATATCCTGCGGTCGCGCCCATCCTTCCAGCACCTCCAGTTCGCCCCGCCAGTTGAGGGTCACCACCACACCGGCATAGTGCCGCTGTGCCTCCGTGAAGCCGCTGTAGGTCTGTTCTATTTCGTCTTCCAGCTGCCACAGGGCTTCATTGGCGTGATCAATGGCCTCAAACAGCGCGTCCTCGCTGTCAAACCCATCGGGCAATGGCGCGTCTGCATCGAGCGCCTCCAGCTCAGCCACGCACTGCGCCAGTCGCTAGCGTTCGCTGGCCTTGTCAGGGGGGACATCGATCAGCACGGCTGGCAATCGTATCAGACCAGTGGTCAGGGACTCACGGTCGAGGCCGTGTACGACCCAGGCCCACTCGCAGCCTTTTTCCAGCTTACGGGCGGTACGACTCAGCTTCTCCAATGCCAGTCGCTCGACCAGTTCTGTGTCTGAAAAATAGACCTTCTCCTGGAACAGGTCGCGCTCCACTGCGCCACCGGCTTGTTCATAGGCCTTGATACCGACAAAGGCACCGATGCCTTGCCCCACCTCGATGGCTTCACCAATCAGCCACCGGCGGATCGCATAAGCCGAACAGTGTTCTCCCAGCGCCTGATAACAGGCCAGCTGCCGCTTAGGGTCGTCTACCAGCGCGAAGGCCTGTACGTCCTCCAGCGTTAGTCGGCCTTTGCGGTAGTCGTTCATGATGGCCTTGGCCACCCGCCCGAGTTTGAGTAGTTTGCGGACGTGGGCCTCCGTGAGCCCAAAGCGCAGCGCAATGTCGGCCTCCCACTGGAAGTTTTCGGCCAGCGACAGGGCGTCCCCGGCGCCGCGCACCGCACAGAGTACCGGGTGCACCGGGTATCTGCCCGGTCTTTGCCAGACCCTGCAACGCCTTCAAGCGCCGCCCTCCGGCGATGACCGCAAAGTGGTCTCCTTCCGGCACCACCACCAGGTTTTGCAATACCCCCTCAGCCGCAATGCTCGCTATCAGGGCGTCGTGGGTCTCGCGGTTGGCTTTAGCCATCCGCACGTTGTGCCGACTGGCCACCAGCCGGTCCAGCGTAATCATTTCAATAGACATAATCGGTTCCTCGCACCTGGATTTGGTTTTTGGGTCGCCCCAACCCCCATTCCTCTGGGGGCGAGAAGCCCCCAACCGTTCGAGGTACGAGCATCCGCAGCCGTCTGTGGCGGCGCCAGGCAGGGGGAACCACCCGCCTTGCAGAGAGCGAGCTGTAACCGTCCGGTAAACCCATCTGTTCGCGCCCCGCAAACTGCGTAAGCTAGGTGCCCACCTAATCTTAAGTGGGCACCTGATATGGATAACGAAGCGTCTCCCCCAAGGATCATCAAGCGGCGCCGTCGCTACTCTGCGGGGTTCAAAAATCGAGTGTTGGCCGAGTGCCAGCAACCGAACACCTCCGTGGCCGAAGTTGCGCTGCGCCATGGCCTCAACCTCAACCTGGTACACAAGTGGCGCCAGTTGATGACTGTCGATGACACCGGAGAGTTTGTGCGGCTACCCATGCCGGCCAAAGACCAATCCAGTCCAAGCCGGAGCGTAGCGCGAGTTCTGCCCACTGTCAGCATCCGGCTGGATACGCCGCGCGGTCCGATCACCGTCGAGTGGCCATTGAGTGAGATTGACCACTCGGTCGCTTGGCTCAAGGCGCTCGTTCAGTGATCAAGATTGACGAGATCTGGCTGTCCCGCGAGCCGCTGGATATGCGCGCCGGACCGGACACGGCGTTGGCACGTGTCATCAACCGCTTTGGCAAAGCACGTCCGCATTGCGCGTATGTCTTTGCCAACAAGCGCGCCAACCGGATGAAGGTGCTGGTGTGTGACGGCTTCGGTATCTGGCTGGCATCGCGCCGGCTGCACCAGGGTCGGTTCGTCTGGAGCCAGCTCCGCACCGGCGATCCATTGTGCATTGATATGCCGCAGTTGCAGGCCCTGGTGGTCGGCTTACCCTGGCAGCATGCCGGCGCTGGGCACTTTATGGACCGACATTAGATAACACCAGAATCCCGCTCGCAGTTCCAGAGAACGATTGCCGATGATTGCTGCTGGCACCGATTTGCTGGTGCTGGCAAAGTGTTCCCATGCAAGCGCCTATCGATCTCAATCAGCTCAACGAGACCGAACTCCGCCAGATGGCGGAGCAAATGCTGGCGCAATTGGGCGAACGCGATGCGCGCCTCGTGGCGCAGGACGCCGAGCTTGCTGCACGTGACGAGGCCATTCGCCGCTACTCTATGCGCGAGGAGCAGCTGACCCACGAGATTGCCCTGCTTAGGCGCCATCGGTTCGGCAAACGCAGCGAAGGCGTCAACCGGCAGCAATACAACCTCCTTGAAGAACTCGTTGACGAAGACACGGCGGCCATTGAACAAGAGCTGGAGCGGCTGGCGGAGAGTCGCCCGCGGCCGGAGCCCAAAACCCGCACACCGAAGCGCCGGCCCTTGCCGCCCCAGCTGCCACGCACCGAGATCCATCATGAACCGGAACACACCACCTGCAACTGTGGCTGCACCCTGACCCGGATTGGCGAGGATGTTAGCGAGAAGCTGGATTATGAACCCGGCAGCTTCTCGGTGGAACGTCACATCCGCGGCAAGTGGGCCTGCCAGCAATGTGAGACCATCACGCAGGCCCCGGTAGCACCGCACGTGATCGACAAGGGCATCCCCACCACGAACCTGCTGGCGCAGGTGCTGATCAGCAAGTATGCGGACCACCTCCCGCTGTACCGTCAGGAACAGATTTACGCCCGGGCCGGCGTTGAACTGCCACGATCCACACTGGCGGACTGGGTGGGGCGCTGTGGCGTGGAACTTACCCCGCTGGTGGAGCACCTGCGGAGCAAGTTGCTTGAGCACGCGGTGCTGCACGCTGACGAGACGCCGGTGCCCATGCTCTCGCCGGGCAAGAAGCGAACACACCAGGCTTACATCTGGGCCTACGCAACCACGCGCTATGCCCCGGTGCAAGGTGTCGTTTACGACTTCCAGCCCTCGCGCTCCGGCAAGGCCTCCAGGGACTTCCTGGCGGACTGGCGCGGTCAGCTGGTCTGCGACGATTACACTGGCTACAAGGCCGGCTTCGCCACGGGCATGACTGAAGTCGGTTGCTGGGCACACGCCCGACGCAAGTTCCACGAGCTGTTGGAGCGGAACCAAAGCCCCATCGCCGAGAAAGCGCTATCGTACATCGGCATGCTCTATGACGTTGAGCGACAGGCCAGCGGCCTGCCGCCAGAGGAGAGGCAGCGGCTGCGCGACACCGAGGCGCGGCCCGTAATAACGCATCTGCGCGAGTGGCTGACGGGCCAGCGATCCCAGCTGACCAACGGCACGCGAACTGCGAAGGCGATCGATTACACGCTTAAACGGTGGACCGCCCTGGTTCGCTACCTGGATGACGGCAATCTGCCTATCGATAACAACTGGGTGGAAAACCAGATCCGGCCCTGGGCCCTTGGCCGAAGTAATTGGCTGTTCGCAGGCTCACTACGCAGTGGCCAGCGTGGTGCCAATGTGATGACCCTGATCCAGTCGGCAAAGATCAACGGTCTGGATCCGCAGGCTTATCTGCGCGACGTCCTGGAGCGCTTGCCGAGCGCCCGGCAGTCAGACCTTGATGAGCTGCTGCCGTATAACTGGACACCTCCGATCAAGGTGTAATCACCGGACGCATACTCTTCTCGTAAATACACGGTCGGTGCTGGGTGTATGGAACGTCTTTAGATCATTGTCGAGTGATGTTTGGAAGAAATCCGACAACCTTTCGCCTGCGGTCTGTTGGTGGCATAGAACAGCCACGGACTCAGAAAGAATATCCTCAAAGTATGCCTCCAACGCGGCCAGTGCCATGACCAAGCTTGCCCGCTTTAGAACTTCAATTTCCTGCGGCGGAGGACTTTTGTTCAGGGAATCAAAGTGGGTCAGCAGATCATTCGCATCTTGAATTGTATGCTCAAATGTTTGTAAGGCTTTGGACGCCATACTCAAAACCTTAACGCCGCGCATAGCGGTGGCGACGGAACTGCGATCCGGAATTCCATGACCCCCCCAATCGATAGCCTCATCAGTAGGTCTCTCAATGCTTTGCCTCGATGTAAGGGCCGGAGAACAAGGCCGGTATGAACACCGGCACGTCGTAATCGATGATTAAGATAGTGCCTCAGATTGGCGACGCCTACAATCTCATTATCTTGACAAGCCAACGTGTGGTTGTTGGACCACCATCTTCAGTAGCATCTTCTCGCTAGGCGGGACCCAATTGGTAGACGATATTTTGTGATCATGACTCTGCGACAACAATTCTATAGCCAAGGTCGAGTTGCTCTAACCCGGTTAGTTCAGAATATCGCTCGTACCATGAACCATCAGCAAGGTCAGATGCCAAGCGCCCCATCGCCGACTTCACCAACCGCTGGTCCAGCAGCGCGAGTCCGGAGATCGCGTTACGAACCCGTTCGTCCAAATATGCATGTGGACGCCGCCAGTAAGCAGCAAAGAATCCGTCCGTGCAGCCGAAAGGGACAGGCATAGGAGTGGAGACCGCATTCCTAAGGCAATGTTGAACCGTTGATATAGTCGCTAGCCCCTGCTCCCGATTTGCTGCCTCGGGTAGGTAGTCACGAACCAGCCAAAACTCGGATGCGAACACGCTCGGATCCCAGGTAACGACGACCTGCTTCGCAGCCACGCGACTAAGTTCGGCCAACCCAGCTTCAGGGTCGTCCCAGTGATGGACGGTAAGTACTGCCAACGCTGCATCAAAGCATCGATCTGCGAAGGGAAGTCGTTCCGCTCGCCCCCGTACAACTGGAGCAGACCCCGGCGGGCGCTGCGCAATCATCAGCTCAGATGGCTCCAAGGCAACGACCATCCGGTCCATTGGCTCGTAAGATCCAGACCCAGCTCCGACATTCAGAAGAAAGCTGTCGCCGGCCAGCGCACTATGAATCTGCATAAGCCAACCCGGGTCAGCGCGCCGTCTTTCGGCATACCCTTCCCCGATCCGCTCATAAACAGGTATCGCTTCTCGCTCTATCGCCATGCAACCAGTTTATCCTCGCTGCGGAAGATCGTCTAACACCTACTCTGCCAGCAAGGGTACAGTGGCTATCCGATTACCTGGGTGCCAGTTCCGGCCAGGAGCAGACGTTCGTAGAACCCAAATCTACTAAGGAAGAGCGCATCGCGACGTGACGTCAGCTGGATAGGCGTTATGTTCTTTACGCCAGTGATTACTCTCGTTCGGTAGTATATAAATGGGTTTTGCATTTGGCACATATCGTGGAAGCTCCTTCCCATGAGTTCTTGCATATCACGCAAATATATTTCCTGACGCCCAATTCCAACGGCTCATCAACTTCTATAGCAGGATGAGACATCATCGGTTCACCTAAGACTCTTGACGGTGTAACATTGACATTTTCCATGGCTACGCCTTTTTGCTGTTGCGACCACGACTGAAGTTTGTCTATCGCAGCTTCTCTCAGTTTTTTCTCACGTGGGTGATAAACCCACGTTTTGCCATCCGTATGTTCTTCAATATATCTACGAAGGGCCTCCTTGTACTGTCCTTTTTGCTCTTTCCGAAACAAGTTCTGCACGGAATCAACATTCAGCTCCACTACACCACACATGGTCGTTGATGGGCTTCTAAGCTCGGAAGGAAGACTCCTTTCCTTGTAGGTGACATACACCACAAAGGGAACGTTCTTGACGAGCCCCAGCACATCTACAGTAACCCCACAAAACTGAACTCCAACTTGAACTTTTTCCAATTCCAGCAGAGACTCATCTGTAACCAAATAACCGATATTTTTTGAAGCACAAGAGTGCTTACCAACTGCTGGCAATAAAGGCTCCAATCGTGGTGTTCTAAACTTTAGGCCATGATCGGAGAGTTGCCGAATCATTAATCGAACAGATAGTGCGAACGAATACTCGCAGTCCCTTCTCGTCTCACTATGCACCTTTTGGCTGCGATGAGCGAAATGCCATTCCTTCTTGCCTCCATGTCTCGCTATCAGCGGCGTTTGACATGACGGGCAAATGCATCCACAGGCTTTGCCCCGTTTTACACCCCCTACATCGACCAGTTGCCCACTAGCAGCATCAAGGCCAAACGGATTGAGTAACTCTATTCCCATCACGCTCTCCCTGGAGAATAAAACGCCTGCAACAAGAGCGAGAAACCTGCCGCGTGAGGTTGTTAAGCGTGTTGTCCGAAATGCTCTTTATATAGAGATATCTCATTTTTCACAAGCTCGACCAACTGACTCTCTGTACCATTAAATATTTGAGCTCTGGTTTTGTATAGGCGCGCCGATACCGAAAGCTTTAGGGAGGCGTGTTGGCTTGCGGCACTTGAAACCGCTCGAAATATTCTATTTGACTTCGCTCCTCCTTGCTTAGGGCCAAGAAAATATGACCAGCCATCTGGATTACTACGACGCTCTGAAAACAGATCTGGAAAGCACTGGTTTATCCATTTGTGAATTGAATCCGGGGTCATTCTCGAACCTCCATACCTGTTACTGCAATGTTTTTGTCTCTCACGGCCAGGAGAGGACATTTGCTAACACCGCCATAAGCACCGCGGCCTTCTGCGCCCAATGCAGTAGGCGCTTGGAGACCCCGATTTCTAGAAACATTATTTAAACCGCTCTGGAAACTTCTTAGCAAGCCTGTCGGATATTCCTTGTAAATTGGTTCCCAGGCTAAATCGCTCTCCATCCCATACAGTAGAAAGAAAACCTTCTCCTCGATTTTCTTTGGTGTTCAGCGGGAAATCAAAATTGTCCAAGAAAAGTTGTTCTACATATTTAGCAATACGATTTTCACATTCATAGAACGTTACATACAGTAATTGCGCCTGTGGCCATCTATTTGCAATATGACTTTTTACACGACCTAAAGCGCGTCCTTTACCGGCGTACAAGCAAAGCATCCTGTGCATATTATGGTCATAACAGTCAGTGTAGTGAATCCACAATCCGTAGACACCCAACTTGCCCTTAAGGTCGGCCAGAGTCTCATGGACTGCTAGCCCTTCTTGTTCGTCTATGTGTTCGATAGACATCATGACGCAATAGCTGCTATCGAAAACATCGTGAACTGTGATAGCTTTCCGAAGCTCCCTACGTGAAACTGAATCAAATCTTTCATGGTTTAAATTTTCGCACTCACACCCTAATACGTTTGCATCAATCATCTTGAAACAACCTCGCTCTGTTCTACTCCATTGATTAGTAACTTCAGGTCTCATCTTGCAGGGCTAATCTATGGAGACCTTATTCTAAGAGGAAAAGACTGTTATCGAACTTTCAATTCTTCGCCTTCACCGCCTGAACCCGGTGGCTTAAAGTCTATAACATCTCGGGCGACGTCAGGATTCGCGTATAACACGGGCATCACAATAGGCTGGAATCCGAGGCTCTTAGGTCTAGGCCGAAGCGGTCATGCTGTTTACTGGGCCTGTATGAGAGGACCCTCCAATCGAGCAGTTAACTCATCTATACAAGATTTAACTCGATCCGGCTTATCCCCTAGCCGCAACTCCAAAATTGATTGAGTGAATGTGAACTTGGCAGTTTTTGGATCCTCGTCGGATGCTGCGGCATGTCTCAAAGCATCAGCGTATGAGAGTTTTCCCAGTCGGACCGCCTCGGACAAGTAATCCAGATCATCAATTGTCAGAAAAAAAATATTCTCCAATGGAATGTTCGCGCCCACATATTTGGCTTGAATCTTTCGGATGTCTTCATCTGCCACCGCCATGCTATACTTCAATCCATTACCCAAGTAATGCTCTTTAAAAGTCACGACTATCACATACGGGACAGTACCGTCTTCGCCTATCTGAAGTGGAAGATATTCTCGCTTCGACCAAACCGAATAGGCCTGCTCAATTGCTTTTAAAAGAGTCCCCTTAGTTCGATCCCTAACTAATCGCGGGTCCGCTGTGCTCCGCGCAATGCTAGCAATTTCGACCGCCTTTGCATCAACTAGCACCACCTCCTCCCTTTCGTGAATCAAAAAGTCTACACACTTACCACCTTCTAGTAGAGGAATGAGATCCTCCTCCCTAAGGAAACTGGCGCCAGAGTCTTCAATCGCGCGGCCAACATAGTCTTCAAATATACTGCCGAACTTATCCATGAACTCAGCCGGATCGCTGGCCCTCAGAACATCATAAATGAACGTCTCTAGCCGTCGAAATAGCAGTGTTGGATACCAAGACAGATACTGGCCACGTGAGATAAGCAGTGGCCACTGACTTAAAGGCGAATACTCGAGTAATTCTTGATGATGCTTTCCATCTCTTCCCTGGCCTGCAAGCGCTGACCTCACCTCGGGAAATTCCGCGGACAGAGTACCAAGAAAAGCGGTGATCGTGCTTTCGCCGAACTCATTGACCACTGGCCCGAAAAAACCCTTGTTAAATCTGATCGTTGGATTCTGAAGGAGCTTCGCGGCAAGTAAGAATGCGAGAGAAAGAAAGTCCCTAATACTAAGACCACAAATGGCGACAAACCGTTTTTGAAGTAAACTGTCCTCTGGTAATTGAGCGAAGAGGGCCCACTGCCTGCCAATCTTATCTAAAGCGAGTCGTTCTTGATATGGAAACTGCTGAAAAGCTATGCTCCGCATAAACAACTGAATACTCGGATATTCACTAGGAAGGCGTCCCTTGTCATTCAATTTCCACGCCTTGTTCATGATTTCAATCACTTGGCCTGGTTTTGCCACCAGTGTGCTTCTTCCGAAGTCAGGATCAGTTAAGATCCATCGTACTAGCAGCAACTGCACCCAAGGAGCTTTCCTAAGGTGCTCTACGTTATTCAGATCAAAGCCCTCGTGCAGATAGTCAATGATTGAGGAAATTAAAGCTGGAGAGTGGAACTTAGCGTACTCTTTCCTCAGTGCTCCAAACGTCTTCAAAAACCTGCGCTGAATTCTTCGCTCGGAGACTCGTCCACCATTCGTGCTCAATTAACTTTACCTCCAACATTCAATCCCATTGCAGCTTCGGAAAAGGATCTCTCCGTACGTTTACGATCCCTTCCCGATCCTTTTGCCACACCTGCACGTTCGTCCGCAGTGTAGTCATTCCACCGGCAGAAAACATGGTTTTACCAGGTGAGCATACTCAAATTACCAGCCTCCTGTGAGCAATACCTCAATTGAGCTACATAAGAGAAGGTACGGGTTTCCCTATCTGCGGCGGAGACTTCTAACGTACTTCGAAATCTCTTCGTTTGCCTCAAACATCCTTTGTACAGCATACGAATTTTTTTTGAGATAAATCTGTGAAACTTGCGATCGCTCAATATCCCAATCTAGTGCTCGCAATATTAACCTCTCCAAAATGAACTCGAGGTGATCTCTAGCGTATGACAATGCACGAGCTAAATTAGGAGGCAAGGGTTCACCATGTACCAACATACTGCGTAAATCAGATAGGCCAATCTGTCCGTCACGAGAAAATACAGGCCACAGGTCGCCTACATCTAAACAATAATGTTGGCATTGATCTTCAAAAACGCTTCTTAAAGAAATTCTATTCAGCTCTTCTAGTTTTGCGTAGATCGAACTCCGTTGAACACTGCTCAGTGACACTGCTTGAATGTTTTTAATACTTTTTTTTATTTGCTTCTGAAATATATCCCAATCCTCCTCAGGTAACGTGAACTCCAACCCCCGCTCCCTCCGATACGATAGCGCCAACGCCTCGATTCCCGAAAATAATCTTACAATTGTTGTCTCCAGAGTATGAGGCTCGAATGGTAATAGAAGATATAGTGCTCGTCGTAATGCTTCTTTGTTGTCTAACTCTTGAAATTTTCTATAAGCGCTCTCCGCAAACTCGGCGAAAAGTTCAGGACTTATAACCCCGTGGACGTACGAGAGCGAAGAGGCCTTTTCCTGAACTTGTATGTATCCCCTATAGAACTTTCTAAATACGCCATCACCGAAGGCATTAGCACCACAAACGACTGTCCTATGACGTGCAGCAAAGGAGACAAACAAGAGGAAATCGTTTAACTGAGACTGAACTATTTCAATATATTCGACTGTTGGCGCAGCTGTGCTGGCGGTTACTTTTGCTACCAGGTACGACCACTGTATCAAATCTCCATTTGCATCCTCACGTTGATCAAAGTGATGATCGAATTCGGCCACAAATTGTTCGGATAAACTGATTCGAAAGTTTCCATATCTTTCATACTTTACGGTTCCGGTAAATGAGCGTTCTACGACCATTCTGGGATTTAGAAAGGGAGACGGTGTTAGCCAAAAGATAAATTCACTATTATTGATCTCCTCAATGGCGCTAGCAGGACCTGATTGGAAATAATTTGTAATGCACAGGTTTATCGGGGACATTATGAATTTTGTCTCGCGGAGATTGCCACCCCAGTGCCGAGTCCTGCTGTTTTCAGCGTACATTTCTGGCGCATGTATAGTTGCAACTACTTCAGAATCTACCCCAAGCACATCTGCGACAAGCTCAAACTTCCAATGACTAGCCAGTATATTTGCTTGACTTTCCGTTGTTGTCAGAATTACGTACGGGGATTCTTCCACGACCTTTTTTGGTAAGTAGATAGCACATGACACGTTCTCAAGAGCCTCTTCATCAAGTCTGATGGTGGCGCTTACTCGATAATCAGGATCTCGAGTTTCATAACTGATGGGGTGGAATGTAGAAGAACTCGTCAACGGTGCAACTCTCAGAAAACCATAACGTTAGTCATTTAGATGGGACCTATATTTCAGCTAGAACACCAATGTTACTATCCGGGTGATACCCGCCACTGGACCAAGTGTGGCGGAACGTCGGCTTCGGGTCGCTAGCAGACCTCTGCTGATGTTATCTCGCGCAACTGGGAGTCGTGCATTGGCTGAGCCCTGATAATGACGCCACACTCCTGCCAGTTTGCACCAATGGTACGCGGAACGGGGCTAGTCATAGCCAGTCTCGGATACCGCCAACACCTCAAAACCAGTCGGCTAATTTCCACAATAAAGTTCAGCAGCTTGCTGAAATTCAAAATAGCTCACATCCAGATTATAGGTAATCGGATCACGCCTCTTCATGGCCGCCATTTTCCTCCGTGCGCTGCTGCACTTCTCTGCGTCGACATTGTCAGATTTAATCTTTCTCACTTCGGCCTCGGCGTTAGCAACGCGCTGGTCTAGTTCTTCCCGCTTTGCGCGTTTTTGCTGGCGTTCACTTTCATATTCGGCGGCCGTTTTGCCGAGGGCTGAAGGTTGCGCCGGCGCAGCGCGGATCTCCATCTCCTCCGACTTCTGAGAGCTAACACAAGGTCGGTCGGTAAAACTGACGTTGCCAGAATCGTCGGTGCACTTGAAGACCTGAGTATGTGCGCCCGCTGACGCCAGCGCACAAGCCAATCCGCACACCCACAGCCTTGCCCTCTTTGCCATATCTGACAGACTCATAGACTTCTTTTGACCGATCCCCAAGACCAAATCCGGCTCTAGTGCTACCGCAGTATTGAGTTTGCCTCTATTTGTGCCGTCGGCACAACCCATGTAGCCGACACCCAACAGCCGATCAAGGGTTATCGCCCCAATAGCCGCGTACAAAACGACTGACACGCACACATCTGATGTTCTGCGTCATCGCTCACCGAGGTCTACTGACCGGGCGCTGCCGAGGACGATCAGACTCCCTCGGTCAGCCCCTGCTCCAGGCTCATATGTCATTGGAGAAGGCTTCCGCTGGAAAGGAGAAGAATTCAGATCTAGACTTAGATAGTCGAATTTCCCACAAGTCGGGGGTGGGCGGAATGAAAGAAGCGCCGTTTCAAGTGGTTTTCGCTGCTATCAAAGCAGTGTGGCGGTTTATCG
>Ga0209578_10003312_pt1 | contig 12443 bp, 30 predicted proteins | sample tdAd472_FD_187127 | JGI IMG/M metagenome (GOLD analysis project Ga0209578, IMG submission 187127) | Marine sediment microbial communities from the Atlantic coast under amendment with organic carbon and nitrate - tdAd47.2 (SPAdes)... | ecosystem: Environmental > Aquatic > Marine > Coastal >...
CGCTCTTTGTATTCCTGGCGGATTGCGTCGGGTGTCATTGCGCCCCCTCAAATTCTGCCTTCTTCGCATCCTTAGCCGCGATTACGTCAGCGTGCGTGGCAATGTGGTTCATGGATTTGAACAGGCCTGTATATAGAACCTGAAGGCTGTTGAGGTCGGTGCACTTCTTCAGGTTGGCGCACGCCGATTCGATCTCAGCCGGTGTGGGCTGCGGTGCCTTTTCTTTCTCAGCCTCCCGCGTCCGTTCCTGCACATATTTGTTATCGTCAAACATGCCCAGAAAAACGTCAGCATTGAAGCCAAGCTGCGAAAGCCCCTTTGTGATTGCGTCTGTCATGGCCTTTTTTGGCGCGTCACTGTCGGGCCGGTTCCCCATCATCTCAGCGCATCCAAGAATGGGACCAAAGGCATTACCTCGCGTGCCGTGCCAGATTGTCACCGGTATCATGATGAACTTGTCATGAAACACCGGAGCGCCGCAGTCGTATCCCCAGCCCTCGCCGACCGGGCCGAATTGCTCTGTCGCCTTCATGATCTGGGAGTGGGCTGCGATGGCAGTAAACCCGCCTCGCTGGTTTACGTGCTTTGTGTGAGATGGGTCTGTTTTGGAAACAGCGTTCCAAATTTTCATGGTGTCGGGCATCAGTATTTCTCCCCAGCTTCTTTGATCGCCGCCAGGCGGTGAGCCTTGCAAACATCGCTGATGACCTCATTGATGAATGAAATCGCACCAGCCGGGAACTGTCGGCGCAGGGATTCGTTGTACCGGCATTCAGAGTCGCGCACTTCCTTGTCGTGCTTGCAAATGGCCGCTGAAATTGCGTTCTGAATATCCAGTGGGGACGGTTGCGTTTTCATGTTGTCTCTCCTTCTCTCTGCTCGACCCTATGCTAAGCTGTCGCCGGGGTCAATGGTACATTAGCTCAATTTGCATGGAATCGTGCAGGTAGTTATTCCACCCATCAACAACCCACATCCCCAGCATAAGGGATGCAAGGAAGGCGGCGACCGCAAAGGCAACTGTCACTGCATTCGATGGCCGCTTGACCGGTTTTGGCGTCGGGTACCTCCATGCGCCTGCGCTGTAATCGTGGGTCATTTGCAGGCCTCCCGGAATGCGGATAGAGCATCAATATCCGGGCGATCATTGTGACCGTTGGCGCGCATCCATTCGGCAACAACCTCAACATGCTGCGCCAGCCCCTCAGCCGCTAGAGCAATGGCCTCTAGCTGTGGAAGTCTGCAAAACCTTCTTTTGTCAGCGTCAATTTGGGCATCAAACTCCCACGCAGATTCTACGGCGATCACAGCTAGCGGGTAGGCTGGCCCGGTCCCGATCACGTAGTAGGTGTTATCCGTCCCCGTATCCAGTGACCAATCGTGGTCAGATATAGTCATTAGGTCGCCTCGCGTTCCAGACTCACGGTCTGACTTAATTGCATCAAATATATTCATTTCTCCACTCCGTCTCTTCCGTGGTTACTGTGGTACCCATGTTCTCTTTTCGCATCTTGCCTTGCAAGAATAGCATCGCTAATGCTGTCAAAAAGACCAAGATAGACATCTCGACCATTGACGCCAATTCTTGCCTGCCACTTTCCCGTGTCGCAACGAAGGATTTTCTCCAATATACCCAGCGATGGAAGATCCTTCGCCATCAGTTCTTATCCAAACATTCAATGCACATACGCGCCCATTCACCCGCTGGCTTCCACTCGTCGCAGGACCAGCATTGCTTTTTATTCTCAGCCGCCATGCGCTCCGCATGTGCATTGTCAGCCGCATCCACCAGCACAGAGCTAGGGAACAGCGGGGCGCGCTCCTGTTGCGCCAGCTTGCGGCCATGTCGGCAGGTGCAGAAGCCCCCGCAGTCCTCGCCGGCATCCTGGCACTTCCAGCAGTTATGAACGCTCATATCAATCTCTCCTCTGTGCAATCAATCTAGGGCATGGCAAAGTATTCGTCAATACCCCCTTGAACATATTATCGGCATTGTTTAGGATGTAATCATGGCAAAGCGAGACAAGTACATTCGCCTTACTCTCAGCGATAGCGAGAAGCTGGCGATTAACGAAGCGGCCAAGATTCGCGGCACTCCTGCCGCAGAGTGGATCAGGGCGGAAATGGTATCCAGGGCATGGGCCTTGCTTGATCAAGAGGAGAGGAAGAATGAGCAATGATGGTGGACCGGCTTTTCCGGGTGAAACCGTAATGAAGACAGACGAGGGGTTCGAAGTGCAGCGCGGCATGACCCTGCGAGACTACTTCGCGGGGCAGGCAATGGCGGCCCTTATCCCGGTATGTCTTCACGATACTGACGACGACGCGAACCCGGCTATTCGGAGATACCCTGAATATATTTCGAAGCTGGCGTATGCGAACGCCGACGCCATGATTGCAGCCCGCACCCCTAGCAATGATAAAGGAGAGACGTGATGGATTTCGTCGCATTGGCGCAAGCTATCGGAATCGTCGGGGCTTTGTGCGTCGGTGTCGCTATATACGCCGGATGGGTGAGGTTTGTTGTTGATAGAGTTGAGAGCGAATTGGCGTCATTAGCTTTGGCGATGTCACCGATCTTGGCTCTAGCGATTGCCGTGATGTACATGGCGCTCACAGTCGTTGAAACATAACCCCCACTAAGGAGACAGAACATGGCAGGAAGCCTAAACAAAGTAATGATTATCGGTAACCTTGGCCGCGACCCCGAGGTGCGCAGTTTCCAGAACGGAGGCAAGGTTTGCAATCTTCGCATTGCCACCTCTGAGAACTGGAAGGACAAGAACACCGGCGAGCGCAAAGAAAAGTCCGAGTGGCACAGCGTGGCGATTTTCCAAGAGGGCCTTGTTCGCATTGCTGAACAGTACCTCAAGAAAGGGTCGAAGGTCTATATCGAGGGTAAGCTCGAGACCAGAAAGTGGCAAGACCAAAGCGGCAATGACCGGTATAGCACCGAGATTGTTTTGCAGGGCTTTGGCTCTACGCTGACCATGCTGGATGGCAAGGGCGACAACCAAGGCGGCGGCCATTCTCAGCAGTCCGGCGGGTATGGGAATGACCGTGGGTATCAGGCACCAGCGGGCCAACCGCACGATATAGACCCAAGCGACATTCCATTTTGATCATCACCGGGGCGGCGCACTGTCGCCCCACCTATAGCAGAGAAGGAGAAGAGAGATGACCTGGCTTATCGCCTGTGAGTGCAGCGGAACAATTCGAGACGCCATGATTGCGCGCGGCATTGACGCTGTATCTTGCGACCTGAAACCAACCCGATCACCTGGCCCGCACATTGAGGGAGATGTGACTGAAGTTTTGCGGAAGCGCTGGGCTGGCGTAATTGCCCACCCGGTTTGCAAGTTCCTGACGAATGCAGGGGCAAAGCATTTGTACGTTGGGGGAAAACGTTACAACCCTGATGGTTCGGAAAGGCCTATGGTGACTGAGCGTGTTTGGAATTGCGTTGAGGGGGCTAAGTTCTTCAAGCTATGCATGGCTGCGAATGCTCCAAAGGTGGCAGTTGAAAACCCCATTATGCATGAACTTGCCGCAGAGCTTGTTGGCTGTCGGGCAACGCAGTTTGTGCAGCCATGGTGGTTTGGTGAAAGGATGTTCAAGGCAACGGGGTTTCACCTTCGGGGGCTTCCCGCCCTCAAGGCAACCAACAAGCTGACGCCCCCCAAGCCGGGAACGGATGAACACAAGGAGTGGTCGTGGGTTCACCGAATGTCACCAGGTCCTGACCGTGAGGAAAAGCGCAGCAACACCGCAAAAGGCATTGCGAATGCTATTGCAGAGCAGTGGACATAGCAGAGAAGGAGAAGAGAGATGACAGCACCGGATAAGATCTTTGCGATTGAAACATTCAGGGATGGCCCGGAGCCTGAAAGAACATGGCTTCCTGACACTGAGGGCGTATCGAACTACCTCCTAGCCACCCCCGCCCGTGAGATAGCCGAAGAACTGGTGGAGGCCGTCCGGTTCTACGCTTGCGGTTGCGGAGATGAGTGTGAACAGCTTAACGGAACCTGCACTGCCTCATTGCGTGACTTGGTAGCCAAACTGGAGGAAAGCAAATGACCACCGACGCGCACCGACGCCAGATCATGGCCCACTTCCGCAAGGGGCTAAGTCTAACGCCTAATGAAAGCCAGCAACTGTTTGGCAAGCGCCGTCTGGCTGCGAGAATTCTAGACCTTCGGGGCATGGGTCATGAGATTGAGACCATCCTGGAGCCAAACGAAAACGGGGGCCGTCATGCGCGCTATGTTTTGATTAAGGAGGCTGAGAATGGATAACACTGTCACCCTACCATGGCCCGACAAGAAGCTGCACCCCAACAGCAGAACTGACCGACGCCACACAACAGGCATTCGAAAGCGCTACAAGCAGGCGTGCTGGGCGCTGTGCAAGGCCTCTAAGCCAGATTACACCCTGACCCACCTAGACATCACGTTTCACCCACCAGACGGGCGCAGGCGTGATATGGACAACATGCTGGGCGCGATCAAGTACGGCCTGGATGGAATGGCGCTGGCGATGGGCGTGGATGATTACCACTGGAGCTTGACCATTCGGCGCGGCAAACCAGATCCCGACAAGGCAGGGTATGTTCTGGTTCAGTTGATGCCGGAGCCGGAGGAGCTAATCCCAATCATTGGAACAATCAGCTAAAAAAGAGGCCCCGGCAGTGATGCGCGGGGCCTTTTAGTTTGGGAGAGACAGATCAAGTCTAAGCCAAGCCTAGCACAAGTTCTGTAGTTCGCAAAGAGAAAGGCCGCCGGAAAACACCAGCGGCCTAAGAGAAGAGATAAATGAAAACCGTGAGTGGCGGTGTTCGAGTACACGTTACACCGCAACACATGTCTGGTCAATGGGGGGTTTGAGCGCAACCGATTAAGGATCAGCCTGTTACCACGTCTCCAGTGGGCCGCGCTCAGATCTTTATACCAGGCGGTCCTTTTTGCGGCAAGCGGCTATCATGCGAACGCCAGTGACGCCATTCTTGGTCAGCTCTTGTTCAAAGATACTGCCAACAAGGGGCTTGGCCATGGTGCAAATTGCTTCGTCGTCAAACGGTCCAAACTCGGCGACCTCACAGCGTTCAGCCCCATAGGCAATTCCGCAAACGACCATAATCATCTCAAACATGTTCTCTCTCCTTTGTAACCGGTCAATGCTTGCGCTTGCTTTTGAAAGCATCAAACATCAGGCCTTTAGCTGTTCCATATGCCTCCTGCGCATCTCCGAGAATGTCCTTCTTAACGTCGGCATTGAACACTGAGCTCTCAAGATCGACAGGAGCGTCATCAAAAATAAGCGCGCCTTCCCCCGTTTCAGAATTGGCAACGGCCAGCCCCTCAACGTAGATCCCATCCGGCATCATGCTTTCAAGCTCAAAAAATGCAGCGCGGAAGGCTTCGTGCTTTTCCCATTCGTATCTTGGTCGCGGGTTGTACTCATCAATCCGGCACCACGCGGCAGGGTTAACTACAAGCCCGACGCTGTTCATCCACACGCCCCCGTCGCAGATCACACCCTCATACACGTAACCAAGGCCTGGGTCTTCTTCGTCAAGCAGGATCGCCCCCATCACCCATTCCTCCCCAGCCGGGGCCATACTCATGTCATCATTCCACTGCATCATGCATCTCCTCTTGTGTGTTGCTCAAAATTATATCCGGCTCATCGGTTGTGCAAATCACAAAAATGTGAGGGATGTTTGTAAATCCTGTAAACGTTTGCTTTACAACTTTACAATTGAGGTTGGCTTAGAAAGAGCGTACACAAGAAAAAGCCCCGCAGTGCTAACAACACTCGGGGCCGTGGCAATCACGAATTTCTTGGCGGAAGCTTCGTGTGATCGCAGGACATAGGTAGCACTTCTAAGCCTCTATGCCAATAGCGAACCACCCATTCCGCCTTTACGCACCTGCACCAATTGCAGGCCGTGTCAGTTTATGTTGCCGAGGGGTTCGCCCCGTAAGTTTTCGGCTGGCAGAGAAGGTGGTAGAAGATGGGACTCCCCCACGCCACAACAGCAGCCTAAGCGGTGAAGCATGGGGGGACGGTTGGTATGGGCATACTGGTCGCAAGTTACATCGCACTCCGAACCCCGTTTTGCTCAGGGGCTAGGGCCTATAAGCTCCGGTGCTCTGAATTGAGATGCGCAAGATTGCTTATGGCGGGGATATCTTTAGCCATGTGCTAGGGACTTCCTTGCCTATGCCTAACACAACCGGATTAACTGATTGAGATATACAAGACTGCTACAGTTACAGGAGATAGAGAATGGCGAGCACAAGCATTTCAATGCTAGGGAAGACCGGCAACAACGCGGCGTCTGATGAGTGTTACACCCCGGATGAGGCCGTATTGCCTCTGTTGCCCTACCTGGAGCGCGGAAAGGTCTGGTATGAGGCAACAAGCGGGCGGTCGCAAAGCATCGTGAATTGCCTCAACAGTAACGGCCATCTATGCGCCGGATCTGAGGGTGATTTCTTTGGCGATGTTGATTGCCATGACGGGATTATAACCAATCCTCCGTATTCAAAGAAGGACAAATTCCTTCAAAAGTGCTACGCTACTGGCAAGCCGTTTGCGCTGCTTTTGCCTGTATCCTCATTGCAGGGACAGAAGCGCGGCGAGATGTTCAGCAAGCATGGTGTTGACCTGCTGGTTCTGAGTAAGCGCATTGATTTCACCGGCAACGGCGCGCCTCATTTTGGCGTTGCGTGGTTTACTTGGGGCATTCTTCCCCAGCCCCTTATCTTTGCCTAACCCCCCACCACGTCTACAGTAGAGGAGTTAGAGAATGATCGCTGCATTGTACGTTCAGACTGACGGTTGTTATTTTGGCATCGATGGGGTTGACCCGTGGGGCGAGCCGAGGGACGCACGGAGATATGACGGTCCTTATCCTGTCATCGCTCATCCACCATGTCAGAGGTGGGGCGCTTTGGCGGCGTTTTAGAGCACCCGGCGAAGACACGGGCATGGGGTGAGTACGGACTGTCTAAGCCTGTTGCGGGACGCTGGAGCAAAAGCGGCAAAGGTTGGGTTTGTGAGGTTTGGCAATCTGCCTATGGGCATCGAGCAAATAAGGCGACTTGGCTGTATTGCGTCAGTTTTCACAAGCCGTTTGACCTCATTTGGGATAGGCCGAAGGGCAGTCATCAAGTCGGATTTCAGGACCAGCGCGGTAAGTCTCGGAATAAGCCAACGCTCAGCAAGAAGGAAGCGAATGCAACGCCTGAATTATTCATGGACGCCCTTATGCGTTTGGCACGGGAATCTGGGTATAACGGCTACCAACCCCACCCCATAGACGGACAATGAAAGCCCCCATCCAGATAGCAGATAGGTGTTGACCTGTAGTGGCAAAGAAAAAGGCCCCGATCAAATTGCCGGGGCCTTGCTATTTCCGCCCTTGCGGGCTAGGGTAGCGGTGTTCAGACGCTGGGTATGTTCTAGCAAAAATCAGTAGAACTAGCAACACCCGGCCTAGTATAAGGTCGAAGAATGTCAGATCCATGGTTTAAATTCTACGCCTCAGATTGGCTGGCGGGCACTCGTGGCCTGACCGCTGCTGAGACTGGGATATATGTCACGCTGATAGCGATGATGTACGAGCGCGGGGACAGTATCCCCCGCGATGATGCGCGCCTATCTAGGCTGTGCGGATGCCCTAAAGCATCATTCTCCCGCGCCCTAAATGCCCTGATCGATGAGGGTAAAATCACAGAGGCGGACAGCTGCCTTTCCAATAGCAGGGTTGAAAAAGAGCGGCAGTGTCGCGCAGAAAAATCACAAAAAGCCAGAGACAGCGCGCTGAAAAAATGGTCGGCACACGAAGAAAAAGCCAAGCAAAAACAACGGCGGGGCGATGCGGACGCAGAACAAAACCGATGCGAATTGGATGCTAACCAGATACCAGAAGCCAGAAGTCAGATAAACGAGGATACTAACGTATCCTTGTCGTTAGTGCCTACCGACGATGGCCCGGATGAAATCACTCAGGCTGTCTCTCTGTTCAAATCGGCTGCTGAGGAAAGCGGTTGGCCAGTTCCACGCATTCTAAGCAAGGCGCGCAAGTCGGCGCTTCGAGCAAGGCTCAAGGAGTGCGACGGAATAGAGGGATGGAAGGTGGCCTTGGATAAGGCGCAGGCTTCTAAGCATTGCTGCGGAGAAGGCGGCACCGGGTGGAAAATCAGCTTTGACTTCATCACAACACAATCGGGCTTTGCGAAGCTCATGGAGGGAAACTATGACAACCGAACTGACAGTGTGGACGGGCGGGAACATTCCGACACCCACTCCACAAATCGCGCAATCGATGTCGCCTCAAGAGCTAGAAGGGCACCGCAAGAAAATATCTTTTGACGTTGAGGTGATCCTTCAAGGCTACTGGCAGGCGCTTCCGCCGGAGCAGATCAAGGCGGCGATGCTGGCGGACTGGGCGGACAGCCTGGAGGATTGGGAACACAAGCAGATCCTGTGGGCGCTGCGGAAGTGGCGAAATGAGAACCCGAACAAGAAGCCGAACCCCGGACACATTCTCAGCATCTTGAAGGAGGCACGGGGAAAGGCAGAGGTTAAGCGCGCCCAGCCCAAGGCACCACAGCCAGAGCCGCCGCGCGAGAAGATCAGCCCTGAGCGCGCTAAGGAGATTGCGGAGGAGGCTGGCTGCAAGGTTGGGCCGAATGGGCGGATTATTGTTGGATAGCACTTGACCCCGGCGACGCATGTGGTAGGGTGGGGTAGCAAAGAGGAGAGATGAATATGAGAACTGGATTTGGTTTTATTGCCGTTGTTCAACTGATTGGCATTTTGGTGTTTGGGTATCTTGCTTATGAAGTAATTCAATTGCTTCGTGATATTTTTGTCGCATGACTGACCGCAAAGCAGAGAAGACCAAGCACCGCGCCACACAGCGAGAGCTGAACCGGCAAGGGTTTGAACACGTCAAGGGCTGGGTGGCATCGGGACGGGACGTGAAGTCATTCAACCGGCTGGTGAAGAAGTCAGCCGATGAGGTGCAGCGCATTACGGAGGAGGTGAGTGATGGAGACGCTTGATGACATGGACGCCCGCCACAAGCGGGAAAAGTCGGAGCTTATTTCCAAGATGATCAAGCTCGGCGCTGGCCCCAAAAACTATGAGATTGCCGCTGGTGAGATGAAGCTGCAAACCAAATTCGTTGCTCGCAAGTATCGTATGCCGGTTTCGGAGCTGATCGGCCCTCGCAAGCACCGGGTTTACAATGAGCCGCGCCGGGAGATTTGGTGCAGTCTTAAAGGGAAGGGCTACAGCCTCAAACAGATTGGCGCGTTTTTCAACCGCCATCACACCAGCATTCTTCACGGCATTCAACAGCACGAGGCTCGCAATGGTAGCGTGGGTTGAGATTGCGCCCCTAAGCGAGCGGGCGTTAGAAGTTCCGGGGGCCTTGCTGGTCCTGGAGAGAACGGCCAAGGAGATGTTGGGGCTTCGCAAGCCTAACCTCAGTTGCATTAGTCGAAAGGGTGAGGATTCTCTAAAAAACGCAGCAGATGCTTTGATTAACGCTGGATACATTGCTGCCCACGACAGGGGGAAATCTGGTTCTGATACTGTAATTTCACTGACCGATGCTGGATGGACGGCACTTGGTCAAGAGCGTCCCATCTGGATGTAATTAATTACGCCTAGCTCAATGCAGGCGGCTCGGTTCAACAATCGCCCTAGAGATGGGCTACAAGTAACGTCACCAACTCTTAGAGTTATGTCACCGGTGCGTAAGTGTTTGGACCCTCAGACAGACGAGCTATCGAATGCGCCACATTCTAAGCTGCCGCCTGTTTTAAGCTAGGCGAAAAAGGAGAGAGACATGAGTATCAAGATTGAAGTTGGGAAGAAGTACGAACTAAACGGCGGAGGGGTTGTTGAGTGCGGCCGAATGAGTGGCGATAATGAGCTTGGCATTAATGACAATGGATACGGACCGTTTATTTTGGAGGGGATGTGCTACCATCAAGACGGAAGATTTGGCGCAGAGGATTCAAGCCATAATCTATCAGTTAAGCGCGAATGGACCGATAAACCCGAAGGCAAGACGCTGGCCGCTCCAGGAGCTATGTAAGCAGCATTCTAAAGCGCGGAAGCACTGACCGCATTGAGCGCATGGAGAAAGAGTTCCGGGATTTGGCTGCCAGAACTGCGTGACTTCATTGTGAGTGAGTGTTTGGGCGGTTGGGGATGACCCTGCCGCCTTTTTCTTTGTTTGATGTGCGTTTTTCACTTGCGCACCGGGGCGATTGCCCCTATTCTGTATATACAGCAAGGGACACAACGTCCCGCCAGATAGGAGACTGAAACAATGCAAGCCCAAATCACCAACGCCTTTACCGCACTGAATGCCAAACTGATTGCAGACGACCAGCGTTGGGGCCGCACCATGTGCGAAAATCGCCCCGCCGCATTGGAAGCCGCAAAGGCGCGTTTCGAAACTGGAGACGATACCTGCGCCAGGTACTACCGCAACGGCAACGGCAGCGTTCGCTGCTTCGACATTGACTTAGCCCTGATCGAGTACTACGGCAGCAAGGCAATGCTAAGCATCATGGAAGGTCGCACAATGGCCGACGCGCTGGCCCTGCTGGAAAAGAACACCACCATGCTGATCGAACGCCGCGACGCCAAGATCATCAAAGCCCTGACCAAAGCGGGCATTACTGAAATCCCCGACTTCGAACTGGTTGAATGCTCCGATGGTCTGGAAGGTCTGTTCGTGATCGCGGGCAAAACCGTGACCATCCGCACCATCATCGCAGGCGGTTACAACATTCAGCGCCTTCACAACCGCACATTGGTAAAAGTAAAATGACACCCACAGAAATCAAACAGGCCCGGTTGGATCTGGGCCTGACCGTCTCACAGTTCGGCAAGCTGCTGGACATCAACGACGAGCGCACGATGCGTCGCCACATGGCACCACAGGCCAACAAACCGCCCTCACCCCGCATGGTGCGGCTGATACGGGCTTACATGGCCGGTTATCGCCCCGACGACTGGCCGCAGTGAAGGATCGCAGAGAATGAGCCTAAAAGCACAGAAGCGCCGCATCAGCATTGCGCTGGATGAAATGGCCAGAGGACTTGCGCTATACCATAAGGGGCAGGAACGCCTTAACCTTATATGTGGCGACATTTGCGACGGTAATATCAGTGATATTGTGAACGATGATGTCGACCGCCAAGACGCCCTATTGTCCATCACCGAAGGCATTAGCGCCTCCGCCGAGGACATCCTTGATTGGTGCGAAGAGTTCAAGCACAAGGAGACCGACCATGACTGAACTGAAACCGTGCCCGGAGCGCCTGTTTCTCCGCGACGACCACATGGACGAAATAGCAAACTGGATGCAAGCGGATGCGGGCGACGCCGACGCTACAGAGTACATCCGCGCCGATCTCGCCCGCCCCGAACCAGCCGTTACCGTGAAGCCGCTGGAGTGGGAGGAGCAGTCTATCGGGTATTGGTTCGCCAAAGACCCGCTGGGCGGTAAGCTGGACTACTACAGAGCACACCCACATAGAGATGGGGGAGGGTGGCGGGCTTACCTCAGGGACTTTGATACCGGTATAGTCGCCGACGAAAGCACGGCAAGAGCCGCAGCTCAAGCCGACTACGAACGTCGCATTCTCTCAGCCATCCAGGCCACTCCAGCCCCAGACACACGGGCCGATGCGCTGCGGGAGGCGCTGAGTGGCCTATACAGCGCCCTTGATAGCTGCGTCGATCTAACGCCAGAGGTCATGGCAATCGCCCGCGCCGCACTGAACAAGGAGGGGGAGTGATGAGCGGAAAACTTAACCTAAGATCGGTTGCGTTGCGTAAGAGGCTAAAGGAGCGGACGCGCGTGATAAGCGTGGCTCAATGGCAAGATTTGATAAGTCATCCTGATTTCGGAAAGCCGGGGGAGCTTATAAGGATAGAGCGGAAACCGAAAAGGCCAGTATGGGAAATGCTAGGATTTCGGGCGACAAGGCATGACTAATCCCACAGGACACGGCAGGACTTACGAAAGCACATGCGAGGGGAAGGACAAGCTGACAGCCAAGGTGGCAAGGGGCATATGCAGGCGCATGAAGCGGTCAGGTCGGGCAAAGGTAGCGCTGGACACGTACAAGTGCCCTCACTGCGGGTTTTATCATGTGGGGAGGTCGCCAGATTGACCTTTACCCCCCTCTAAGCTAAACTTCACAACCACAACACACACTTGCACCCCATAGAGGACAGGTACACATGGCAAAGCGAAAGCAGCTATTCCACCCGGACGAGGTGAAGAAGAAAATCCAGGCCAGTCAGCTCATTAACCGCTTGCAGGATAACGCGTTTGCTGATGAGGAGTTTTTGACCCAAGGGCAAATTCAGAGCATTAACAGCCTCTTGGATCGCGTGGT
>Ga0209578_10003314_pt1 | contig 12439 bp, 11 predicted proteins | sample tdAd472_FD_187127 | JGI IMG/M metagenome (GOLD analysis project Ga0209578, IMG submission 187127) | Marine sediment microbial communities from the Atlantic coast under amendment with organic carbon and nitrate - tdAd47.2 (SPAdes)... | ecosystem: Environmental > Aquatic > Marine > Coastal >...
GGCGTTCAAATCGTCCGCCAAGGCGCCATTCAGCGACAGCGCCATGCCAGCGGCGACCCCGCAAAGCGCGGCAATCTTCATTCGCATGCGATTTCCTCCCAACCGCTACCCTTTCCTATTGCTGCAGCCCGCCCAGGACCAACCGGGTCTCCTGCTCTTTCCCCTCCCTCATGAAAACGATGCGCGCTTCCTCGCCGGGACGGCGCAGGAAAAGGGCGGTCATCGCGTCCGTCGGGCGGTCCATGCGGCGCCCGTCGATCCAGCGAATGACATCGCCTTCACGCAGGCCGGCCCCATCCCCCGGACCGCCCGGCCGGACAGAGCGCACCAATACGCCGCTTCCCGTCCGCCGATCCTCCAAGGAAAGCCCCGCGAAGCCGAGCCCGCTGATGCTGCGGTCCACCTTCCCGCGGGCGATGAGATCATCGGTGACGCGCCGAAGCAGCAACCGGGAGACGGCCAGATTGAAGCCGGCATCCGCATCGGAATCCTTGGTGATGATGGCGGAAAGCATGCCGACAAGCCGCCCTTCGCCGTCGATCAGCGCCCCGCCGCTGGATCCCGGATTCATTGCCGCGTCGGTCTGCACGAAATCCTCGATCGCATTGAACCCCATGCCTGTCCTCCGAACCGCGGAGACGATGCCGCATGTGACCGAGAGATCGAAGCCGAAGGCATTGCCGATCGCGCAGACAGGTTCGCCGATCGCCGGCTCCCCCGCATCCGCGAAGGCGGGCAGGTCGGCTTCGACCCTCAGGACGGCGATATCCGTCGCCAGATCGCCGGCGATCAGGGCCGCCGGCAGAATTCGGCCATCCGGCAACCGGACGGAAACCGACAGCGACCGTTCGACCACATGCAGCGCCGTCGCTATGTGGCCAACCGAATCGAGCACCACCCCGGTTCCTTCCGGGGCCGAACCCGCGGGCACGTCCGAACCGCCGCCTTGCGGCAGCCCCGGCCAAAGCGGCAGCACGCTGACGACCGATTGAAGCGCCGTGCCGATGGCGGAAATACGGTCGGCCGCGCCGGCAGGATGGGCCGCAAAACCGGCAAAGAGCAGGAAGACCAGCGCCACGCGGATCGCGGTCCGCCTCATTGCGCGGGCTTTTCGGTCGTCTTCGCCTTCAGGAACTCGACCAAGGCATCGCGGTCTTCCTTTTTCGGCAGCTTCTGAAGCGGCATCTTGGTGCCGGGCAGCATGACGTCGGGCCCGATCTCGAACAGCCGCGACAAAGTCTCCGGAGTCCAGACGATATCGGCGCCGGTCAGGGCCGGCGAATAGTCGTATCCGGGATGTGTTCCGACCTTCCTGCCGAAAATGCCGTCCAGCGTCGGCCCCGCCCGGTGCTTTCCGTCATCCACCAGGGAATGGCACACCGCGCATTTCCGGAAATGGAAACTGCCTCTTTCGACAATATCCTCGGAGTCCTTCAGGGCGGCGCTGACGCGGGCAATCGGCTGAAACGGCGTCGTCTCGCCGCCAATGGGCTCACCCGTCGCGACCACCCATCCGCGGGCAACGCTGTCGACCCCCGCCGCATAGACATGCTCGGCATCCGGCGTGAAGGCGATCGACCAGACGGCGCGGTAATACTCGACCGGCAGGCGTTCGCTGGGTTCGTCACCGCCATCCCAGAGCAGCAGATAACCGTCCGTCGCGCCAGAGGCGATCAACGACCCATCCGCGTTCACCGCGACGGCAAGCACGGCGCCCTCGTGACCCGTATATTCATGCAATTCCGTGGCGTCCGCGAGGCTGAAGGTCCGGACCTTGCCGTCCGCCGCCCCGACCGCGAGCACCTTTCCGTCGCCGCTGACGGCCATGTCGTTCACGGGAAAACCGGTGGACGCGATCAGGCGCGCCTCGCCTTCCGTCGGATCGACGGGCCAAAGCCAGACATAGCCCCCATAACCGCCGGAGAGCACGAAGCGGCCGTCCCCCGTGAAGGCGACCGCGTTCACGCTGGCGCGGTGGCCATCGAACTCCCTCACCAGCCGCCCGGTTCCGGCATCCCAGACCTTGACGAGGCGGTCCCATGCCCCCGTTGCGATGAAGCGTCCGTCGGGCGATATGGCGATCGAGACGGTCTTTTTCGCATGCGCGTCTATCTTGAGAAGAGGTTTGGCTGTCGCCGCATCCCAGATCCTGAGCGTGCCGTCATCCCCGACGGAGGCGATCCGGTCCGGGCCGAGAAAGGCGGCCGCGTTGACCGCGGCCTCATGCCCGACGAATTCGAGCCTTGGTTCGTTCTTGTCGAGGTCCCATAAGATGACGAGATCGTCGAAGCCCGTGGTGAGCGCCCGATGCCCGTCCTTGGAGATCACGATATCCCGGACCGGTGCCGTATGCCCGACAAGGTCCGCGGCGGCCGGTTCCGCAACCGCGCACAACAGGGCCGATACAGAAAAGGCCAGTGCGCCCCGGAAGAGCGCACCAGCCATTCTGCTTATACAATCGACAACAACCATTCAGCCAGGCACCGACTGCGTTACCTATTCGGCAGGCATTTTCCCTGCCTGTTTCTGTTCGACTTCCTCGACCCAAAGGCTGTGATGCTCCTTGGCCCAATTCAGATCGACCTTGCCGGTTCCCATCGCATCGAAGGCCCCCTCCATGCCGATGGAGCCGATATAGATATGCGCGATGATAATCACGATCATGACCAGCGCCACGATCGAATGCCACAGCTGCGACAATTGCAGTTCCTGAACCGGGGAAAGTTCCGTCGGCAGGGAGAACCCGATCATGTTCAAGATGGCGAAGGTCTTCGCGAACATCGCCGGCAATTCGCCGGGGAACATCAGGCTCAACCCCGAAAGCGACAGCGAGACACCGCCCAGGATCGTCGCCCAGAAGATGATCTTCTGGCCGCCATTGAACTTCTTGGCCGGGGGATGGACGCCCTTGACCAGCACACCGCCGCCCATCGCCGCCCATTTCAGATCCATCGTGTTCGGGATGTTGTGCCGCACCCACATCACGAAGATCAGGACAAGTCCGACCATGAAGGCGAAGCCGAAATAGTGATGGATGTGCTTGCCCACATAGGCGACGGCCGCGAACGCCTCATGCCCGATCACCGGGATCAGGACAGCCTTGCCGTAGAGCATCCATAGACCGGTCAGACCGAGCAGGACGAAGGACACCGCGGTCAGCCAATGCCCGATCCGTTCGATCAACTTGAACCGTTCGATCGTCTTCCCAGCCGGGCCATGGTCGATCTTGATCCGCCCGCGGATGGCGAAGAACAGAACCAGCACCACGATGATCGCGCCCAGGCCGTAGCTGCCATACTGCAGCAGCGGGCCGTTACGGATTTCCAGCCAGCGCATACCGGAACTTACCGTCCGTCCATAAGTGCCGGCGCCCGCAGCCGCCGACAAAACCGGGTTCTGGATCAGTACGTTGGCGTTGAAACCGCCGGCGCTTGTCGTTCCCGCCGCGCCGGACTGCACCGCGCGCCATTGGTCGGCGTCACTCGCCGTGCCAAGCGTGTTGCCCGGAACGGCGCCGCCGACACCCGCTTGCGGCGCCTGGGCATCCGTAGACGATGAATTCTGCGCCAACGCCGGATGGCCCAGCACCAGCAAAGCGACGACCAGGGCCAATGGCGCCAGCATGCCGCTCAAACGTTTCATCGTAGTCATCGACCGTTTCATTTTTTCCCTCCGCAGGCCCAAATTTCGTGACGGCTCAGCCTTGCCACGATCAGCCTGTTTTATCGGACAAAAATAAAGGATTCGCGGCTCCAAGGAACCACCGCGGGAGATTCGCGAACAGAACCCAAGCGACAAGAGAGGCGACCCTGCCAAGCAAGGTCGCCTCCCCCATCAACTGTCACACAGCCGGAAGGCCGGGTTATGACCCGCCCTTCTGATCATAGGCCGTGCCCCAACCCCAGGCGCCGCTGCCGAAGCCGCGGGCCACGACACGTTCGCGATAGATGTTGGAAACGACATCCCCATCCCCCGCGAGCAATGCCTTGGTCGAGCACATTTCCGCGCAGAGCGGAAGCTTGCCCTCGGCCAGACGGTTGCGTCCGTATTTCTGGAATTCGGACTGGGACATGTCCTCTTCCGGACCGCCGTTGCAGAAGGTGCACTTGTCCATCTTGCCGCGGCTGCCGAAATTGCCGGCCTGCGGATATTGCGGCGCGCCGAACGGGCACGCGTAGAAGCAATAGCCGCACCCGATGCAGAGGTCCTTGGAGTGCAGGACCACGCCGTCGTCGGTCTGGTAGAAGCAATCGACCGGGCAAACGGCCATGCAGGGCGCATCCGAACAATGCATGCAGGCGACCGAGATCGACCGTTCGCCGGGCTTGCCATCATTGATGGTCACGACCCGCCGCCGGTTGATGCCCCAGGGCACTTCATGCTCGTTCTTACACGCGGTGACGCAAGCGTTGCATTCGATGCAGCGTTCGGCGTCGCAGAGGAATTTCATTCTAGCCATTTAAACGTCTCCTCAAGCGCGTTCGATCCGGCACAAAGTGGCCTTGGTTTCCTGCATATTGGTCACCGAGTCATAGCCGTATGTTTGTGCCGTGTTTGTTGATTCCCCAAGGACGTACGGATCAGCCCCTTCCGGGTATTTGTCGCGCAGGTCCTTGCCTTCGAAATGCCCACCGAAGTGGAAGGGCATGAAGGCAACGCCGTTGCCGACCCGTTCCGTGATCATCGCCATGACCTTGACCTTGGCGCCTTCCGGCCCGTGGACCCAGACCATGTCCTTGTCCCGGATGCCGAGGTTGTTGGCGTCACGCGGATTGATCTCGACGAACATGTCCTGCTGCAACTCCGCAAGCCACGGGTTGGAGCGGGTTTCGTCCCCGCCGCCCTCGTATTCGACCAGTCGGCCGGAAGTGAGGATGATCGGGAAGTCCTGCGAGAAGTCCTTCTTCTGGATCGACGCATACATCGTCGGAAGACGGAACATCACCCGGTCCTCGTAGGTCGGATAGTCGGCCACGAGGTCACGCCGCGAGGTGTAAAGCGGCTCGCGATGCGTCGGTACCGGATCCGGGAAAGTCCACACCACGCAGCGGGCCTTGGCGTTCCCGAAGGGCGCGCAGCCGTGCTTGATGGCAACGCGCTGGATGCCGCCCGACAGGTCGACCTTCCAGTTCGTCTTCTCGCCCGCGACAGCATCGATGGCGGCCTTCTCCTCGGCCGTCAGATCCTTGTCCCAGCCAAGCTTCTGGAGCATGGCCATGGTGAATTCCGGATAGCCGTCCTTGATTTCCGACCCAACCGAGTAGGAGCCTTCGGCCAGCAGGTTCTGACCCTCGCGTTCCACCCCGAACCGGGCGCGGAAGGTAAGACCGCCTTCGGCCACCGGCTTCGACGAGTCGTACAGGTTCGGCGTACCGGGATGGTTCAGTTCGGCCGTCCCCCAGCAGGGCCAGGGCAGACCGTAGTAATCCCCGTCCGCCGGACCGCCGAGGGCCCGAAGCGTGGTCTTGTCGAAGGTGTGCTGGTTCGCCATGTGCAACTTCAACCGTTCCGGCGACTGGCCGGTATAGCCGATGGTCCACATGCCCTTGTTGATTTCACGCAGCGTGTCTTCAACATTGGGTTCGTCGTTCTCGACCGGGATGTGTTTGAACATCTCGTCCGCGAAGCCGAACTTCTTGGCGAACTTGTAGAGGATCGTGTGGTCGGGCAGCGACTCGAAGAGCGGTGCGACGACCTGGTCACGCCACTGCAGCGAGCGGTTGGACGCGGTTACCGAGCCACGGGTTTCGAACTGTGTCGCCGCCGGCAGCAGATAGACGCCGTCCTTGCGGTCGTGCATCACCGCGCTGACCGTCGGATACGGATCGACGACCACCAGCAGGTCCAACTTCTCCATCGCCGTCTTCATTTCCTTCAGACGGGTTTGGGAGTTCGGCGCATGGCCCCAGAAGACCATGGCCCGCAGGTTGTCCGGCTGCTGGAAGTTTTCCTTGGCTTCCAAAACACCGTCGATCCAGCGAGAGACCGGCACGCCCTTGGCTTCCATCAGGTCTTTCGACGCGAAACGGCCCAGCAGGTAGTCGTAATCGACGTCCCAGACGCGCGCCCAGTGTTTCCACGACCCCGTCGCCAAGCCGTAATAGCCCGGCAGGGTGTCGCAGAGCACGCCGAGGTCGGTCGCCCCCTGAACGTTGTCATGGCCGCGGAAGATGTTCGTGCCGCCGCCGGAAACGCCCATGTTGCCCAGCGCCAGCTGCAGAATGCAGTAGGCCCGGGTGTTGTTGTTGCCGTTGGTGTGCTGCGTCCCGCCCATGCACCAGATGACGGTGCCCGGACGGTTGTTCGCCATGGTGCGCGCGACCCGCTTCAACTGCGAGCCGGGAACGCCCGTCACACGCTCGGTCTCTTCCGGCGTCCAACGCTTCACTTCTTCCTTGATCTGGTCCATGCCCCAGACGCGCTGGCGGATGAATTCCTTGTCCTGCCAGTCGTTCTCGAAGATGTGCCAGAGAATACCCCAGATCAGCGCGACGTCGGAGCCCGGACGGAACCGGACATATTCATCTGCATGCGCGGCCGTGCGCGTGAAGCGCGGGTCGCAGACGATGAGCGGCGCGTTGTTTTGTTCCTTCGCCTTGAGGACGTGCAGCAACGACACCGGATGGGCTTCCGCCGGGTTCCCGCCGATGATGAAGATGGCGCGGGAATTATGGATGTCGTTGTAGGAGTTCGTCATCGCACCGTAGCCCCAGGTGTTCGCGACACCGGCAACCGTGGTGGAGTGACAGATACGCGCCTGGTGGTCACCGTTGTTGGTGCCCCAGAAGGCGTAGAACTTGCGGAACAGGTAGGCCTGCTCGTTGCTATGCTTCGCCGATCCGAGCCAATAGACGGAATCCGGTCCGGAGGACTGGCGGATCTCCATCATCTTGTCGCCGATTTCGTTGATCGCATCGTCCCAGGAGATACGCGTCCATTTCCCATCGACCAGCTTGGTCGGGTATTTCAGACGGCGTTCGCCATGCGCGTGTTCACGGACAGAAGCCCCCTTCGCGCAATGGGCGCCCAGGTTGAACGGGCTGTCGAAGCCGGGCTCCTGCCCGATCCAAACGCCGTTGTCCACTTCCGCGACCACCGTGCAGCCGACGGAGCAATGCGTACAGATGCTCTTGACGGTCTGGATGGTGCGGCTGGCGCCGGCCGACTGTGCCCGCGCCTTGCGCGTGACGAGACCCGCCGGTGCGGCTGCCGCGATGGCGGCGGATCCGGCGACGAGACCGGAACGGGTCAGGAATGTACGTCTATCGACGACTTCGCCGCGGCTTGCGCCTGCGGAGAGTGACGCCCGGGGGCCGAATGCTACCCCGTTTGTCTTTTTGCGAAGCATACCTTTGCTTTCCTTCTGATTGAGCGATCCGGTCTTACACCTGACACATCAATTTCATTTTGTGTCAGTAGCTTGCCGCGTTTCGCTTTCCCTGTTTCCCAGGTTCTTTGGTTATCGTCGGCGCCGCGGATGGTGTGCATCCGTCTGCGCGCCGGGACACCTCAGAACTTGGCCGAATTGTAATAAGTCTTCACGTGCTCGGTTGCGCGATAATGCTGACCGCCGGGTGTCTCCACCTCCGCCGCCTGCGCACCGCTCGCCGCAGCCACGACCGCACCCAATCCTATCGCGGCGCCCTTACCGGCCGCCCCGAAGAAAGCGCGACGGCTGACTTCTTCCTTGCTTTGCGTTGCCATGCTCAAAAGTCTCCCAAATGTGCCGGTTCGGGTTTCCCCATCCCGGCGGTGAAATCCATGCCGCGCGACAAAGACGGCCCCCCGATGCATCCGCGCGCCCTCAGGCCCGCGCAATCATCGAAAACCCTTCCTCCTCGATCGTCATGAATACTTCGCCGATTTTACCAATCGTCCGGTACAGATCGGCTTTTTTCGCCGCCTGAAGGTCGGCGAAAAACTTGCCCGCCCATGGCTTCACATGGGCAGTGAAAAATCGTTCCTGTTCGTAGAGCGTAAACTCGCCGGCGCCGGTCCCTTCGACCAGCTGGCTCATCACGTCGCACAGGGCGGCGATATGATCCTCCGGCTCGCTGACGCCCATGGCGCGTTCGAAACCGAGGTCGTCGAGATCGTGGCGCAGCTCCGCCAGCGGCTTCTCGTTCAGAAAACCGGTGAGGTAATAGCTGCCGAAGGGCTGCAGTTCCCCGCGCCCCACGCCGATGAAGAGATCATGATATTCGTGCCCAAGAGATTCCTTGTTCGCGGCATCAAAAGCGGCGAGAAACTCTTTGAAACAACGCGCTAATTCGGAATCGTCTCCGGCGAAATAACCGGCGGTTTCCGCCTGCTCCCGTTTGGGCGCCGCATAGAGCACCTTGGCCAGGAAAGAATATACGACCGCCCGTGCGCGATCTTCCGGCGCGACGTCGTGACTGGCAGCTGTTGCTGAGTCCGGCACTAAAGTTCCTTCCCTACCCTGTACCTGGATCGATCTCCTACCAGGATGCCCGCCGTCCAAACGGGGCCCGAAGTGATCGACCTCTTCATCTTGTTGGCACCAGCTTACTCTTGAACCGTTCTAAGGTCTACTGAAACTCAATCACTTTTTTGCCCTCATGCCTCCCGGACCGGTTTCACCATGTAGGACTAGCTGACCGAAACAGCATCGCGTCGCGGCTGGACGCTATGCGCAACTTCAAACCCGTCGTTTTCTTTTTCATTACATGGCGTTCTAGCGATATCTTCCGCTTGATCATCAGCTTGAAGCACCGCCGGATCAGACTCACTGCCCTCTGACGGTTCGGAAGCCTGGTTCGGTTCATCCGCCACTTCTTCACCGTCCGCGGACGCGACCGCATTTGCTTCTTCGGCCTCTTCCGCCGCACGTTTCTTGGCCTCTTCGGCTTCGTAGTCGACCATGCCGCGGCCGACGACGTAGTCCGACTTCATGCCGGCGACCACCATCGCCGCGTCGGTGTAGTCCTCGTCATAATCGTTGAGACCGTCGAGACACGCCAAGACCGGATCCGAACGCCAAAGCTTCCGGAGCGCGCGGTTGCGAATTGCATCGCTGACCTTATCCGACATGAACGGGGTGTAGTCGGAGCCGGCATCGAGACTATCGACTTCGGGAAGACCGAGTTCTTCTTCCGTCGTCGCCAAGGGTAAAGCGTCGCCGCCACCAGCCTCTGCTGCCGGGGCGGTTTCAACCGTCCGCTCCTGGTCAGGGCGCGTGCCTTCGTTTGCGCCCGTCGCCGGCAGCGTCGCCTCGACGACCGGATCGGGCGCATCCTCGGGCACCGCGAAGCGCATGCCGCGCGTACGGCGCGCATCCGCTTTCATCCGCGACCATCTGGAGAGACGCGAGCCGCCTTCAGTCACCGGCCGCCTCCTCGCCGCTCGGCACAGGATCTTCCCGATCATCGCCTTCACGGGTCAGCCCGCCGTGCCCGGCCAGCGCATTGTAAAAGCGACTCTCGACAGGATGAAGAACCTTGCCGAACTGGACGGGTTCTTTGCGATGATCTTTCCGCTTGCGCTTCTTGAACTGCTCGTCGACGTGATGCATGTCGATGAAATTCTGCAACCATGCCTGCATCGCCTCGGGCATCGGCACCGGCTCGAGGATATCGACGCCCGTGTCGACATGGTCCTGCGCTTCGTAGGAGGAAACCGTCGCGAATACCGCCCGGATCTCGGGGTCCTCGGGCTCCTCCGCCAAGCGCAGCACAACATAGACGCTGGGACGATTGCTGGAGAGATTGATCTTGTAGGCTTCGGTTTCCTTGCGGAAAACGGAGACGGACAGCGTCCCCAACAGGAATTGTTCGTATCCTTCGCCTTCGCCGGTCTTCACCCAGCCGTCATGCGCGCCCGCGCCGGGCACCACGGCAATCGGCAGCCATTTGAATTCCTGCCACGGATGATTGATACGCCGCTTTTCGGCGATGATGCCGACCGGCAATTCATCCCTGATTGCTGCCGGTAGATCTGTACCCGAAGGCATATCGGACACGTCCACTCTCCCAACCCTCGCGCCGGCAAACCGCCGCGCGCTTAGAAACTCATCTCTTATCGGATGGTCATACCAATCAACATAGCACCGACTGCGGCTTCGTCGAGCGTCTGAGGCCATTGTTTCGCATGAATTTGTTGACCTCCGCGCATGACGGAATAAGGTGACGGGAGTAAACAACACAAAAAGACACAATACGTCACTTAACGCGTATACGAGTGGGAGCTTACGTGCAGGAACTTCAGTCCGCCTTCTGGGAAGCAGGCCGGTTGTTGCTGACATTCGATTCGGATCTTACCGAGATCGTCCTGCTGTCGTTGCGCGTGACACTGAGCGCCGTTTTCCTCGGCTGCCTTATCGGCTTTCCCTTCGGCGCCTTCTTGGCCGTGGCGCGTTTCCCGGGTCGGTCCCTCATCGTCCTCGTCGTGAACGCCTTTATGGGCCTGCCGCCGGTTGTCGCGGGTCTTTTCCTGTATCTGCTTCTGTCCCGGTCCGGACCGCTCGGGCCGCTCGGCCTGCTCTATACGCCCGCCGCGATGATCATCGCCCAGACAATTCTGGTGACCCCCATCGTGACCGCGATGACGCGTCAGGTGATCGAGGACCTTTACCAGGAATATGACGAGCAGTTCCGCAGCATGGGACTTTCCGGCGCCCGGGCCGTGCCGAGCCTGCTCTGGGACGCGCGGTATTCCCTGATCACCGGCGCACTGGCGGGATTCGGACGGGCCGCGGCCGAAGTCGGCGCGGTTCTGATCGTCGGCGGCAACATCAACCACGTCACGCGCGTCATGACCACGACCATCGCGCTCGAGACCTCACGCGGGAATTTGTCGCTGGCCCTCGGCCTGGGTTTCGTCCTGATCACCCTGTCCCTCCTGATCAATGCGGCTGTCATGAGCCTGCGCGGCAGCGCGAAACGGCTGGCCTATGTGTGAGGGGGCAATGAGCGCGGAACGGGACTTTACCGGTCTCGAAGCAGCCGGCCGGGTCGCGCCGGGAGCTTTGCTGCCGGTCACCCTCGCCGATGTATGTTTCGCGGTGAACGGGACGGACCTGCTGCGCGGCCTTTCCCTCACCATCGCCCCCGGCAGCAGAACGGTGATCATGGGACCGAACGGCGCGGGCAAGAGCCTGCTGCTGCGCATTCTGCAGGGATTGATACAGCCGACCCGGGGACAGCTGACTTGGCGCCGGGCCTGGGGGGAAGCACGAGGTACCGAAGGGGGTACGGCGGGGCGCGCGACGGATAAGCACACGTCCGGAGCGCCCCCTGTTTCGATCGTCCTGCAACGGCCGGTCCTGCTCCGCCGATCAGTCGCCGCCAACCTGACCCATGCGCTGCGGGTGCTGCGCGTCCCACGCAGGGACCGGGCGGCGCGGCTGGAGGAATTGCTGACACTCGGCAATCTGCAGGATCGGCGCGGCCAACCGGCCCGGTCCCTGTCGGGCGGCGAACAGCAGCGGCTGGCGACGGTCAGGGCCCTGGCGGGAAATCCCGAGATGCTGCTGCTCGACGAGCCGACCGCCAGCCTCGACCCGCAAGCGACCCAAGCCATCGAGGCGCTGATCCAACGCAGCCACGGCCAGGGCACCAAGATCGTCATGGTAACCCACGACCTGGGCCAGGCGCGGCGCATTGCCGATGAAGTCGTTTTCATGGCGAACGGCCGGATCGTCGAAACCGCCCCGGCGGAGATCTTCTTCAGTCAACCGCAGTCGAATGAGGCCCGCGCTTATCTGAGCGGCCACCTCGTTATCTAACCAAATCAACTGGGTATGGGAGAAAACTAATGAAAAACTTGATCACACGTCGCTTGGTCCTTGCGACCGCTTTTGCCGGCGCTGCCTTGCTGACCTTCGCCGGTCCCGGCCAAGCCGTGGCGGCCGACAAGCCGTTCATCACGGTTCAGTCCACGACCTCCACGCTCAACTCCGGTCTGTACGACTATCTGCTGCCGATCTTCGAGAAAGAGGCGGGCATCGAGGTCCGCGTCGTCGCGGTCGGCACCGGGCAGGCGATCAAGAATGCCCGCAACGGTGACGGCGACGTGCTGCTGGTCCACGCCAAGAGCGCTGAGGAAAAGTTCGTCGCCGATGGCTTCGGCGTGAAGCGGTCCGACCTGATGTATAACGACTTCGTCATCGTCGGCCCCGCCAACGACCCGGCCGGTGTCGCCGGCATGAACGATGTGAAGGGCGCGCTGTCCAAGATCGCCTCCTCCGAAGCGCCCTTCGCTTCGCGCGGCGACGATTCCGGGACGCATAAGAAAGAACGCAGCCTGTGGAAGGCGGCTGGGATCGAGCCGTCGGGCGGCTGGTACCGGGAAACCGGATCCGGCATGGGCGCGACGCTGAATACCGGGATCGGCATGGGCGCCTATGTGATGACCGACCGCGCGACCTGGATCAAGTTCGGCAACAAGGGCGACTATCAGATCGCGATCGACGGCGATGCCG
>Ga0209578_10003320_pt1 | contig 12423 bp, 12 predicted proteins | sample tdAd472_FD_187127 | JGI IMG/M metagenome (GOLD analysis project Ga0209578, IMG submission 187127) | Marine sediment microbial communities from the Atlantic coast under amendment with organic carbon and nitrate - tdAd47.2 (SPAdes)... | ecosystem: Environmental > Aquatic > Marine > Coastal >...
CATCGAAAATTCCTGCAACGCCTCGAAGACCCGACGCCGCTGAGCAACGACGAGATCGCCGAAGGCTTCGCCTGCTATGACACCGAAGATTTTCAAACCGGCTACAAAGCCTTTCTGGAAAAAAAGACGCCGACGTTCAAAGGCCGCTGATACGCAAAGGAACTTCCGATGACGAAACCGTTCGGCCCGCTTGCCGGGATGAAGGTGATTGAACTTGCACACATCATGGCCGGCCCCGTATGCGGCTTGATGCTCGCCGATCTCGGCGCCGACGTGATCAAGGTCGAAAAAATTCCCGGCGGCGACGATTCCCGGCGCTTTCTGCCCCCAGATATGGACGGTGAGTCGGCGGCCTACATGATGATGAACCGCAATAAACGCGGCATCGCGCTGGATCTGAAAACCGAGAACGGCAAGAACGTCCTGCGCAAGCTTTTGGCCGACGCCGACGTGGTCACGGAAAACTACCGGCACGACACTATGCAGAAATTGGGGCTTGGGTACGAAGATCTGAAGAAGGTCAATCCGGGTCTGATCTACTGTGCGATATCCGGCTTCGGGCGTACCGGCCCATATGCGGAACGCGGCGGCTTCGATCTGATCGCGCAGGGCATGAGCGGGTTGATGTCCTTCACCGGCGAAGGCCCCGGTCGCCCGCCGTGCAAGGTCGGCGCACCGGTCACCGATATTACCGCCGGCATTCTGGCCGCGCTCGGTTGTGTCTCGGCCTATACCCACAAGCTCAAGACCGGCGAAGGGCAGATCGTCGATACCTCGCTGTTCGAGGCCGGGATCGTGCACACATATTGGCAGAGCGCGATTGCGCTGGCGACCGGCATCGCGCCCGGGCCGATGGGCTCGGCGCACCCGCTGAATGGGCCGTACCAGGCGTTCGAAACCAGCGACGGCTGGATCACCATCGGTGCGGCTAACCAGCGTAACTGGGAACGGCTTCTTGACGCGATGGAAGCACCCGAAATTGCCGACGATCCGCGCTTCAAGACAAATTCCGACCGTATGGCCAACCTGAAGGATCTGGAAGGCGTGTTGACGCCGATCTTCAAGGGTCGCTCCAAGGACGAGTGGCTGGCACGACTTGAGAAAGCCGGTGTCCCCGCCGGTCCGGTCATGGACGTCTGCGAAATGTTCGATGACCCGCACGCTCAGGCCCGCGACATGATCCCGACGGTCGAGCATGCGCGGCTTGGGCCGGTGCGCACGCTGGGCCTGCCGATCAAGCTTTCAGAAACGCCGGGCAAGGTCGCCAGCGCCGCCCCCGTTTTCGGACAGCACACCGAAGAAGTGATGAAGGAATACGGCTTCAGCAGTGAAGATGTTGCCGCGTTCGCCGACGAAGGCGCCGTCGCCACATCCTGAGCGAGCCTAGTCCGCCAAAGCCGCTTCGACCGCCCAAAGCTGTCCGTCGACATCGATGTCGATGATCGACGCCACTTCCAGGGTGCGGTCGTCATGCACATGCACGTCCGCATCGAACGGTCGGTAGCTGGCAAGAATATCGTCCCGTGCATGCAGCAGCGCCTGAATGGTCGGACGGAACAGCACCAACAAATGGTTGAGCCAGATATTGGCAAGTTCGGACGGCGTTTCATGGCCGATATGGAAGTGATGCAAAAGGCGGCTGACAGTCGCGGCTTCATACCACGCTTCGCCCGTTACCCAGCGGTTCGTGGTGAACAGCCGGACAGCGCGTCCTTCGAAATCCATTGAAACCGCAACAAGGTGCGCCGGCGCATCATCCGTGGCGATGGATCTTTTGACGCTGTCAGGGAAGCCCCGCGGACGCAGAAACGTGTGGAAATGCCCGTGCTCATCGCCCCAAGCATTGCCGCGCTCGGCCGGTGGATGGGCGTGATAGTAATACTGCGCATGGCTGTCGGGGCAAAAGACATCGCCGCCCGGATAATGGTCCCACTGATAAAATTCTCGGGCAGCGCCCAACACGTCGGCGACAACGTTACTGCCGGCCTCGAGCAGCGCTTGTTCACACGCCTGCACACGCATACCGGCGGCATGCATCTCCTTCAGCGCCGTTTTCGGCAATTCCGCAAGCGGTGGAATATCGGTCGGCGTCAGAATACGCATTACGCGCCGCCAAGTATCAGGTGCCAATCGCGCACCGCGGCACCTCGGCGGGTCCGGAGCACAACTGTTTCGCCGGGCCGTTTCATGAACATCGCCCGTTCCAGCGCGCTTGTATCTCTTATGGCAATGCCGTCAACCTGCGTCACCACATCGCCGGCCTCGATCCCTGCCTTGAAGGCCGGACCGTCGAGCACGACGCTCTCGACCAGCACGCCGCCGCCGGCCTGCGCCAGCGACCGCGGCAAGGACGCTGCCCTGAGCCCCGCCGTCCCGCGAACGACGTGACCGTGTGCCTTGAGATCGTTCACCACCCGCATCAGCAATGGCATCGACGTCGCGAAATTGACGCCGATATCCGCATCGCTCTGTTTGGTGAAGATCGCCGAGACCATACCGACCAGACGCCCGTCGGCATCAAGCAGCGCGCCGCCGGAGCCGCCCGGGTTAACGGTGGCATCGGTCTGGATGAAATCCTCGACCGGGTTGAAGCCCATCCCCGAGCGGTTGAGTGCAGACACCACACCGCATGTCACCGACAGGCCAAGCCCGAACTGATTGCCGATGGCGCAGACCGGGGACGCCAATGACGGCGCCGGCGCGGTTTCGGGCACCGGCAGGTCGACAGCCACTTTCAACAGCGCAATATCCGTCGCCGCGTCGCGGCCGAGGATATCGGCCCTGAGAAGACGACCGTCCTCGGTCAGCACATCGACGTCGGTGGCCTTGCCGATAACGTGCACGTTGGTCGCAATGTAACCGCCCGGCAAAACCGCAATACCGGTGCCTTGCGGGTCGCGGGGTGCACCCGATGCGTCCCTGCCTCGTGCCGCCATCGGCCAATCCGGCTTGACGCGGACCACGGATTGCATGACCTCAGGGTTCAGGGCGAACGCCGCGTCAGGCACCAGTGCCAACGCAACGACCACAGCAACCCACAAAGGTCGGACAAACCTTTTCATAAGAAACAAGATGACGCGTCGGCGCATGTCAGTAAACTCAATCCCCGGGGAGAACACGATGCTGCAGAATACCGACGATCCGGTCAAAGCGTTTCCGCGCGCCCAGCTTGCGCACGCGCCGACGCCGCTTGTCGCATTGGAGAGTATCCGCTACGCCAGCGGTCACCCGCTCCTGTTCGTCAAACGCGACGATGCGACGGGCCTCGCCATGGGCGGCAACAAGGCGCGTCAGCTGGAATATTACTTCGGTGCCGCGCTGGCGGAAGGTGCAGATACGTTACTGATCACCGGCGCCGTACAATCGAATTTCGTGCGCCAGTGTGCGGCGGCGGCGCGAAAGTTGGGCCTTGCGTGCGAGGTGCAACTGGAAGACCGGGTCCAGGGCATGCCACCGGGTCAGGACCGGACCGGCAATATGCTGCTCGACCGCATTCTCGGCGTCCCGATCCATATGTTCCCTGTCGGCGAAGACGAAAGCGCCGCCGACAACAACCTAGAAAAGATCGCCGACCGCATACGGGCGCGCGGCGGCAAGCCGTATGTCATTCATCTGGGGGCCGATCATCCGCCATTAGGTGCACTGGGCTATGTCGACTGCGCGCGCGAAATCCTTGAACAGACAGCGGCGCAAGGCCTGGAACTCGGCGCCGTCGTCGTCGCCAGCGGCAGCGCCGCGTCGCATGCAGGAGTCGTTACCGGGCTACGTCACTACGGCTCAGCGGCTGTCGTTCACGGCATCTGCGTACGACGCGCCGCCGATCTTCAACACGCGCGCGTCTTGAAACGCAGCCGCGAGCTCTCCGGCATGCTGAACCTGCCCGGCCTTGTTGCCGACGCCGATATCATTACCACCGATGCCTATCTGGGAGACGGGTACGGCAAACCGACGCCCGGGACCATGGCCGCGATCGAGCGCGGTGCGCGCGCGGAAACGTTGCTTCTGGACCCGGTTTACAGCGGCAAGGCGTTTGACGGATTTCTCGGCCTCCTCGAAAGTGGTGCGCTGCCGGACGGGAAGGCCTGCGTCTTTATTCATACCGGCGGCACACCCGGCGTCTTCGCTTACGCACATCTCTGGTCACCGGCGCGGGCGTCATGAAACTGCCGCGCACGATCCGCCTCGACCCATCCGATACGCACGTTTTCGCGCAAGCGGCGGAACCCGGCGAATGGGCGGTGACCGGAACGTTCGCTTTCCTCGAAGATGTTCCGGCCGAACTGGACGCGAAGAGCCAGCTCGCGTTCAAATCGGGGTGGCTGGGGCTCGGGACTTTGGGATATTCGACTCTCGTTCAGGTCTCGGTCGTGCCCGATGGCGAGGACGAAGCCGCTGCCCGTGCATTGGCGGCACATCTATACGAAGACTACGGTGCCCCCGACATGCTGATGGCGACGACAGCGGCGAAAAGCGAAATCGCTTACGCTGCCTCGCTTTGCGATCAGCCTGCGGGCACACTCCTCGCCATCGAGCGCGAGATGACCGAAGACGGCATCACCGAGAAGATCCGCGTCATGCCGCGCCCCGATGACGAAGGCGGGCACGCACAGATATGGACCGTCGCCGAAGACTGCTGAGCCAACCATTCTTTTCCCGCATGCCACACCGAGCGTTTGCCAAATGGCACCGCAACTGCCAGGGCGTCTGGACACACCGGGCGCGGATACCCAGCACCCGTTTGACGACCTCCACACAGGTATACGCCGATATCGGCATCTCGGACATGACCGGTGGCCGTCGTTGTGCCGCCACAGCATCCAGCCCCCGCGCCCGGAACGCGGCAATGATTTCGCGTGGCGTCGCCTCGCCGAGCAATGTGAATTCCGTACCGTTGGACAGCGGGTCCAGCAAATGCCATTGGCCACCGGCCTGTACCGCCACCAGACAATGTTGATATCCGGGTTTCAGCATTCGCAAATACCCGAGCTGCGACGGCCCGAAGACGACGATCGCCAGTGACTGCCCGCGCGGGCGCATCATCATGGGCCGCTTCATGCGACAATCCCCTTAGCCGTCAGATGTGGCTCAAGCGTGTCGAAAGCATCGACCCAGATGACCCAGTCGACGGCCTCTTCGTCATCGTCGAGCCGGGGATAGCGGTCGAGAAATCCGTATTCGCCCATTATCTCCAGATGAAGATCGAGCAGGACTCCGCGGCGGTGCAACCTGGATACAATGGTATATATGTCGTCGGGCAGACACGGCCGCTCACTGAGCGTGTCGGTCCTTTCCGCCTTGGCCCGTTCCGCGCGCGCTTTTTCCGTCCGCACGAACCAGAACCACGCCTCTTCGGCGGTGGCGAATTTTTCTACGGGTTTGCTTGCGGCGCTCTGGACGAATGCCGGATTCTTTTTTCGGCGTGTATTCATTTTATCCCCTCTGCAGAGTTTTTTGGTTACATCGATGTGATTGAGACATGGAAGGACGCCCGAACGGGGCACTTATTTTTATATGTTTGCGTTAATATTTCGATCTATGCGTGTTTTTGATGGCTTTCACTCCTTTTGACTCCTGGACTCAAAGGTTTACAAAAGACGGCACGGAGGGCGCGACATGGCACACAATCAACCGGGCAAGGTCTGGACGTACGCGAACGGCGAATGGTTCGAAGGTGACAAGGCCGTTCTAGCACCGCGCCATCAGGCGTTCTGGCTGGCCTCGACGGTTTTCGACGGCGCGCGGTATATGTCGGGCCGCGCCCCCGATCTCGACCGGCACGTCGCGCGGCTGATGAAATCGGCGCGTATCCTGGGAATGGCGCCGACACTGAGCGCGGACGAAATCGAGTCTCTCGCCTGGGAAGGCATCGGCAAATTCGACAAGGACGCGGAGCTTTATATCTGTCCGATCTTTTATGCCGAGGAAGGCGCCGTGGTCATGCCGGACCCAGCCAGCACGCAGTTTTCACTGGTGGTGCGCGAGGCACCGCTGCCGCCGTTCGAAGGGTTCAGCGCGTGCCTCAGCAGCTTCCGCCGTCCAGCCCGCGACATGGCGCCGACCGAAGCCAAGGCATCGTGCCTTTACCCGAACGTGGCGCGGAGCGTCGGCGAAGCGCAGGAAAAAGGCTATGACCTGGGCGTCGTACTGGACCCGAACGGCAATGTCGCCGAGTTCTCGTATGCCAATCTGTTCATGGTGACCGAAGGCGTTGTCGTGACGCCGGAAATCAACGGCACGTTTCTCAACGGCATTACCCGCCAACGGGTCATGCAGTTGCTCCGTGACGACGGATATGAAGTCGTGGAGCGCGCCATCGATTTCAAGGAAGTGCTGGGGGCCGATGAATTATTTGCGACGGGCAACTATGCCAAAGTCCGTCCCTGCACGAAAATCGAGGACCGGGAACTGCAACCGGGGCCGGTCGCGACCCGGGCACGCGAGCTTTATTTCGAGTTTGCCAAAACCGCCTGAGGCTCAGCCCAGCAGAGCGCCGAGAAAGATTATCAGACCGACATCGCGGTTCGACTTGAACCGCGCCAGACAGTTTTTCGGCGCATCGATATCCAGCGTTGCGACCTGCCAGACGAATTGCAGCGCCGCCGCCGCCAACATCACGAAATAAAACCACCCCATGCCGGCACTGACACCGGCACTTGCCAGCAACGACAGCGTAAGCGCATAGACCAGCGCAACAAACGGTCGTGTATTGCGCCCGAGCTTGATGGAGGCTGATTTCACGCCGACCAGCACATCGTCTTCCTTGTCCTGGTGGCCATAGACCGTGTCGTAGCCGAGCGTCCAAAAGAACCCGGCCGCATACAGCAAAACGGCCGGCCAGCCGACGGCGCCTTCAACGGCGCACCACGCCAAAAGCGCACCCCAGTTGAATGTCAGCCCCAGAAACGCCTGCGGCCAATAGGTGATCCGCTTCATCAGAGGATAGACGGCGACAAGCACCAGAGATGCCGCTCCCAGGATAATAGTCGCGGTATTGAACTGCACCAGAACGGCCAAGCCCACCGCCAACAGGCAGACAAGAAAGATCAGCGCCGAGCGGACGGGAATTTCTCCGGAAGCAATCGGCCGCTCGGCGGTACGGGCAACCTTGCCGTCGATGTCGCGATCCCACAAATCGTTGACCACGCACCCTGCGCCGCGCATGACGAAGGCACCAACGGCAAACAGCATGATGAACCCGGCATCGGGCACGCCCCCGTACACGGCGTGGCTTGCCATCGAAACCGACCACAGGCACGGCAACAGCAGAAGCCAGGTGCCGATCGGCCGGTCGGCGCGGATCAGCCGCATGTACGCACGTGCGGCACGGGGCGCCATGCGAATCATCCAGGAATCCGCCTGAATGTCGCTTGCCTTGTAAAACCGTGCTCCCGGATGCGCCATGGCGCGTTTATAGCGGACGCAGGGGTTAAGGTGAAAGTCCTGATCATCACCTTTCCGCCTGTTTACGCCCGCGTCTGCGCAGAGGATAATTCAAAAAGGGAGACGCAGATGGCAGATCAACCATCCATTCGGCTGTACGTTGACGAACCGCTTCAGGCCGGCACGACGTTGCAATTGGCGAAGGGGCAGAGCCACTATCTGGTCAACGTCATGCGCTTGAACACGGGCGCACCGGTATTGCTGTTCAACGGCACGGATGGCGAATGGCTGGCGGAAATAACAGCCGCCGACAAGAAAGCCTGCGTGCTATCGCTACTGGAACAAACCCGACCGCAGTGCGACGAGCCTGATGTCTGGCTGCTGTTTGCACCCTTGAAGAAAGACCGCACGGACTTCCTTGTCGAAAAAGCGACCGAGCTGGGCGCGTCGCGCCTTTTGCCGGTGATCACTCGCCATACGCAGACAACGCGACTGAATACCGAGCGATTGTATGCGACGGCGACGGAAGCCGCCGAACAGTCGCGCCGGCTTTCCGTCCCGGACGTTGATGCGCCGCTGCCGCTGGGCGATATCCTTCGCACGTGGCCGGCTGGGCGGCATCTGATTTATCTGGATGAAACCGGCCGGGGGCAGCCGCTGGCACAGGTGCTCGCCGACGAGCCGGGCGCTCTCGCTTTTTTGATCGGCCCCGAAGGCGGATTCACGGCGGACGAGCTTGACGCGCTCGGGAAACTGACCTTTTCTGTCGCCGCCGATTTGGGTCCCAGGATATTACGAGCCGAAACGGCCTGTGTGGCAGCAATGGCGATCCGCCAATCCGTTGCCGACAGCCGCCCCCCCAAGACCCAGGATCGGAGAAACTGATGTCCGGCGCTTCCGCGAAAAACAATACCCCCATCAACGGCAAGGACGTACTTGTCGAGTACATGGCGAGCGGCTGCAAGCCGCCGGAACAGTGGCGGATCGGCACCGAGCACGAGAAATTTGCGTTCCGCCTGTCGGACCTGAAACCGCTGACCTATGACGGCGATCAGGGAATCCGAGAGCTTCTGATGCGCCTCACCCGTTTCGGGTGGGAGCCGGTATACGAAGGCGAAAACGTGATTGCGCTTTCGTCAAAGGACGGCGGCTCCGTATCGCTGGAACCGGCGGGCCAGGTCGAACTTTCCGGCGCCGCCGTCGAAAACATTCACCAGACATGCGACGAAGTGTCCAGCCACCTGCAGCAGGTCAAAGCCATCGCCCGGGAAATGGAAATCGGATTTGTCGGCCTCGGTTATCGTCCGAAATGGCCTGTTGATGAGGTGCCATGGATGCCCAAGGGGCGCTATAAGATTATGCGTGAATACATGCCGAAGAAGGGCAGCCTTGGACTCGAGATGATGAAGTCAACCTGCACCGTACAAGTCAATCTGGACTTCTGTTCGGAAAAGACCATGGTCGAGATGTTTCGCATCTCACTGGCGCTGCAGCCGATCGCGACGGCGCTATGGGCCAACTCGCCGTTCCGCAACGGCAAGCCGAGCGAATACCTGTCGTACCGCAGCCACATCTGGACGGATGTCGATCCGGACCGAAGCGGGATGCTGCCGTTCGTATTCGAAGACGGCATGGGCTTCGAGCGCTATGTGGATTACGCGTTGGATGTGCCGATGTATTTCGTTTACCGCGACGGCAACTACATCGACGCGTCCGGTCAGTCCTTCCGTGATTTCATGGCCGGCAAGCTGCCGGCCTATCCCGGTCACACGCCGGTACTGTCCGACTGGACGGACCATATTTCGACGATCTTTCCCGAAGTACGTCTGAAGACCTTTTTGGAAATGCGCGGCGCAGACGGTGGTTCGTGGAACCGGTTGTGTGCCTTGTCGGCGTTTTGGGTCGGGTTGCTGTACGATGCGGAAGCCCGCGCCGCCGCCTGGGATCTTGTCAAGGATTGGACCGCGGAGGAACGCCAGACGCTGCGAGATGAAGTCCCGCGAACCGCACTCAAAACCCCGTTCCGCGACACAACGGTACGCGAGATTGCCAGCGAGGCGCTTTGCATTTCGCACCGGGGCCTGAAAAACCGAAAACGGCTGGACAACGTCGGCATGGATGAAAGTCATTTTCTGCAGCCGATCTTCCAAACAGCGGAAAGCGGATTGACGCCCGCAGATGAATTGCTCGCCGCTTACCACCGTTTGTGGGGCGGCAATGTCGATGCGGTGTTTACGGAGTATGCTTACTGACCGCATCCTGGTGCCGGATGAGCGGCTCAAACCTGACGGTGTAGCGATCGATGAAGATTCGCGCAAAGCTGACGACGGCGAACCTCGCACTGGCGTTGACGGTTGCGCTCGCCGCAAGCGGGCTTGCGCATCTGGTGATGTCGATCGAGCGGAACTTTGAAAGCCTGAGCGAACAGACCCTGCGTATGACGGCGCTCATCGAAGACACCAAGTTCTCGGGTTCCCAGTTGGTGGCATCGACACACGAGTTTCTGTTGCTGCAGACCTTGCTGGACGATCCGCGCTATCCCGGCAACGCCGACAGTGCACTGGCGCCAAGAAACGCCGAACTTGAGCAGATATCGAAAGCAACGGATATTCTGCTGGACCGGCTTGCCGCGCTTGAGCTTCTCGTCGACGCTCATTTCCCGGACGAAACCCCCTATTTTGACGCGCTGGATGAGTCCCTCGTGAATCTTGTCAACGCCAGCAGGCAAATGCTGGTTTTCCGGCTCGGACCGGAGAGCATTCCGCAATTACTTGAAGCAAAGGAAGCGTTCAAGAACGCCGAACTTCGCTTCGTCGCCACCACCACGGCATGGCGCAGCCATGAGGCACAGGAATTCTCGGAACTGAAAGAGAGATTCTTTTATGAGATCAAGCTCGTCCTATTCGCAATAGCCGCGGGCCTCGGCACGATCGTCTTTCTTGTCATTGGTATCGGGCGCGCAATCGGTCGCCAGGTCGCGGCGCCCATTGAAAATCTGTCTCATGCGATGGCCACTGTGGCGCGCGGTGATTTCAGCGTCGCCGTGGCCCACAACGCGGACGACGAGCTAGGGCAACTCGCCGACGATTTCAACAAGATGACGGATGAGCTTCGGGCGAATATCGAAAAGCGGATGGCCGCCGACCGCGCACTTCGCGAGGTGAACGAACGGCTCGAACACGAGGTGGCGTTACGGACGCAGGAAATCGAAGAGGCGATGGATCATCTGGTTACCGCAAATCAGGCGAAATCCGAGTTCCTCTCGTCCATGAGCCACGAACTGCGCACCCCGCTCAACGCCATCATGGGGTTCGCACAGTTACTTGATTTGAGTAAAACGGAGGTGCTCAGCGCCAAGCAGCAAAAATCAGTCCACCAAATACTGGAGAACGGCAACCATCTTCTGACGCTGATCAATGAAGTCCTTGATCTGAGCAGCATCGAATCCGGACGACTTTCCGTGTCGCTCGAGAATCTGGATATCGGCGACACCATTGCCACATGCATTCAAAATACCGCACCGGCGCAGAAGTCCATGGGCGTCAAGGTGATCAACACGATCGACAGCTCCGCATTGCCGATGGCACATGCGGATAAAACGCGTCTGACCCAAGCGATCTACAACCTGCTCACCAACGCGATAAAATACAACCGCACCGAGGACGGGACGGTCACGATCAGTTGTCATGAATTGCCGGACGGTTATTTGCGGGTGCGGATTGCCGACACGGGATACGGCATTCCGATCGAAAAGCAGTCTGACCTTTTCAAACCGTTTATGCGCCTTGGCCACGAAACCGGGAAGATCAAAGGCACCGGGATCGGGCTGACCATCGTCGACAGACTGATGTCACTAATGCATGGCCGAGTCGGCTTTACCTCTGACCTCGGCAAGGGCAGCGTGTTCTGGATCGATGTACCGGTCGGCACCAATGGGACCGGCGTGCCGCCCGCCTTGCCTGCCCGACCGCGATTGAAGCCCGCCCCCTCGGCGGACCGTGCCGAGACACGTGACGAAAAAGTCGTGCTGTATATTGAAGACAATCTCGCCAACATGGCCTTGATGGAGGCCTTCATCGACGAAATCGACGGGGTCCGTCTGCTGTCGGCGCATAACGCGGAAGAAGGTCTTGAAATTGCCCGAGACCAATTGCCAGACCTTGTCCTCATGGACATCAACCTGCCCGGCATGAACGGGATCGAAGCGGCGCAGCGGCTGAAAGCGGACGAGCGCACGGCGGCGATCACCATCATCGCCGTAACCGCCGCTGCAATGACCGATCAAGTCCGCCGGAATTTCACATCGGATTTCAAAGGCTATATCACCAAGCCATTCGTGCTCGCCGACTTCCTGAACGCGGTCGGCGATGAACTGGGCTTGATGGCGGATTGCTGAAGCCGCCGCGCCCCCACGGGCAAGACGCCACGAGAAACCCTGCCGTATTTTCGTCTTCGTATGTGCCATGAGCATGCCACGGGATAATTTCTGCGTGACTGCTATAAAAATCCCATGGCCTTTGCATATACTCAGGATTGGGACGCAACTAGGATTACTCGATGCATCTGATTTTTACCGACTAATCCTTACATAGAGCTTTTCATGCAGGTATTACTGATACAAATGCTCAAGAAACATGCTATGCGACATATCATTCTGATTTTCTGTACTATTGCATTATTCCCTACACCCGTTCTGGCAACAATGTGGGACGCTGATTGCGAACGTGACCTTTCCTTCGCTGCAGCAATCAGTATTTCAGGCTTTAATCGCCAATTCGTCACAAATGGCTCTTTCGATGAGAGCTATCCTCGATACCTTGCCATCAGATATGCGCCCTGCGTAGACGCCGTCGCTATAGAGGCGGAAAGATACGATTGGGTTAGGCATCCCAATAGTCGCGTGCCATTCATGACAGAGTTCTACAAAACCCGGGATCTACTGAAAGGCGACCCCGCCGATATTTATGCACTTGCAAAGACATATCAAACGGACGGACCGGAGTTAGATCGGTTGTTACGTTCGCTGTTTCTTCATTGGGCTGC
>Ga0209578_10003329_pt1 | contig 12394 bp, 7 predicted proteins | sample tdAd472_FD_187127 | JGI IMG/M metagenome (GOLD analysis project Ga0209578, IMG submission 187127) | Marine sediment microbial communities from the Atlantic coast under amendment with organic carbon and nitrate - tdAd47.2 (SPAdes)... | ecosystem: Environmental > Aquatic > Marine > Coastal >...
GTCGTCGCTGAGCCGACTGGCATTCACGATCGTCGTGGTCCTGGCAAGTGTCGGGACGGCTTCCGCCCAGCTTGCTCCCGGCATCGGTTACATGTTCCCGCCGGGCGGACGTCCCGGCGAGACCATCGACGTCGTGCTCGGCGGCTACGACTGGACGCCGGACATGCAGCTCTTCCCGCACGATTCGCGAATCACACTCGAAACCGTCGCGGCCCCTGGCCCGGTCATCGTTCCCGAGCCTCCCTACTGGTTCGGCAAGAAAGCCCGTCGCTCACCGTTCCTGCTGCCGCGCGAGACAGCGGCCCGACTGACGATCCCCTCCGACGTTACTCCCGGCGTTTACAAATGGCAGGTCGCGAACGCCAATGGAGCTTCGGCGTCAGGCCGCTTTGCCGTCGTCGAGCACCCTCACATTGTTGAGCCCACCCAGCGAGGAGCACTGGTCCCGCTACCTGCCCTGCCCGTCACGGTGTCCGGCCAGATCAAACATATTGAAGAGGTCGACCGTTACCGCTTCCGCGTCGACACGCCCGGCGTTGTGACGGTTTCGACGCTTGCTCGTCGGCTGAACTCCGAACTGAACGCGATCCTCGAAATTCGCGACGATACCGGCCGACTCGTTGCCGACGCCGCCGACACGGCCGGCATCGATACCTCACTCGCGTTCCTCGCCGACGCCGACAGAGATTATACGCTCAGCATCTACGACCTCGATTTTCGCGGGAATCGCGCGTTCGTCTATCAGGTCTCACTTGAAACCGGCCCGCGAGTTCTCGCAACAATCCCGGCGACCGGCCAGCGCGGCCAGACTCGTGCCGTCGAATTCGTCGGCTACGGACTCACCGGTCACACAACACAACTGGAGTCTGTCAGCCGCGACGTCGCATTCCCGGCGGATCCCGGACGCGTCTCTTTCGATGTCGCCTTCGAGTCCGTCGCCGGCCAATCGGTGACGACGCCGATCCCGCTCAGCGAAATGCCGACACTCACGGAAGGCGACTCGGCAAACCCACTGCCCCTCCCGTTCGCACTGACAGGTGCCCTCGAAGATCGCTACGGACAGGATCGCTACACACTGACCGGAACGGCGGGCGACGTCTGGTCGATCAGTGTCGAATCGACGCGTCGGAGCAGCCCAATCGACGTCAGCCTCGCGGTGTTCGACGCGACCGGCAAGGAGCTGAAGCGCTCGGACGACGAGGCGGGTACGACGGACGCCGCTGTCGAGGTTCGTTTGCCGGCCGACGGCGAGTACGACGTCGTCGTGGCCGACATCTCTGGCCGCAGCGGCGATCGTTCGGCGACTTACCTTCTTCGAGTCGAAACAGCCGCGTCTGGCTTCGAATTCGCGACCCCGGAACTGCTCAACGCTCCCATCGGCAAGCCGGCTCGGCTGGCGCTCAAAATCGTCCGCAGGGGCGGCCTGACTGCACCAGTTCGCGTCACGATTGACGGCCTGCCTGCTGGCGTCACGGTGGCGGACGAGATTGTCATCCCCGAGAAGAAGAACGCGATCAACGTCGACTTCACGGTCGCGGAGGACGCGGCGGCGACAGCTTCTCTGATCACGATTTGTGGCGCGACGATGCCCGTCGACGGACAGCCTGAGACTCCGACCGTAACCGCCGTTGCCAATTCGCTCCTCCTCGCGACGACGATCACCCCGCCATTCAGCATCGACGCCGAAGGAAAGGACGATGTCGCCAAGTGGCCACGAGGCACAACGTTTCCGTATCCAGTCCTCATTGAACGTGACGACAGTTTTGATGGTGTGATCGTTCTGGAAATGACATCGCGCCAAGGGCGACACCGACAGGGGATCACAGGGCCGGAACTGACGGTGCCGCCAGAGGTGAACCGCTTCCTCTACCCGATCTTCCTCCCCGAGTGGCTCGAAACGACTCGAACCTCACGCATGGTCGTCAACGGCGTCGCGAAGGTCGCTGATCCTCAAGGGACCGAGCGTTACTCTGTGGTTCGGCAGAAGACACGCATGGGCTTTCTGCCAACCGGCGCGCTGCTCAAACTCGACACAGAGGTTCCCGAGTTCAGCATCACGCCAGGCAAAGTTCTCAACATCCCGCTCGTCATCAGCCGAGCCCAGGAACTGACCGAACCGGCACTTGTCGAACTGCTGCCGAATCAAGTCGGCTTCACAGCGGAACCACTGACTCTGCAGCCGACACGCGGCGCGAGCAGCCTCTCGGTGGTAGTCCCCGCGACGCTCGCCGCCGGCAGCGAGCACACGCTGACCATTCGCGCAACAGTTCAGAAGGACGGGCACCTGCCAACTGTCTCACAGACCGACGTCCTGCTGATCGCCGCTCCGTAAGCTGTCGGTCGGAAACACTCGGCACCCAATCGAAAAACCCGCACGCTCATTCGAACGTGCGGGTTTGAAATTGCAGCTGTCGTCGAGACGTCGATCAGATCTGATCGAGTGCCTGCTTGAGGTCAGCGATGATGTCTTCCACATCTTCGGTTCCGACAGACAGTCGGACAAAGTCGGGTGTCACGCCGGTCGACTGCTGCTCTTCCAGCGTGAGCTGCTGGTGTGTCGTGCTCGACGGATGAATGATCAGCGACTTGCTGTCGCCGACGTTCGCCAGATGCGAGAACAGCTGCACGGCATTGATCAGCTTAATGCCGTTCGCCTGCTGCTCTTCCGGAGTCGCTCCCGCGACACCGAAGCCGAAGACCGCTCCACTGCCGCCGGGAAGATACTTCTTCGCCAGCGCGTACGACGGGTGCGATTCCAGGCCGGCATAGTTGACCCACGAAACCTTGTCGTGAGAGTCCAGAAACTCGGCCACGGCCTGAGCGTTGGCAGCATGCCGTTCCATGCGCAGGTGCAGTGTTTCAAGCCCCTGCAGGAACATCCAGGCGTTGAACGGGCTCATGCACGCGCCCATGTCTCGCAGCCCCTGAATTCGGGCCTTCAGGATATAGGCCATGTTCATTGGCCCCAGAGCTTCGAAGATCTTCAGGCCGTGGTAGCTCGGATCCGGCTCGGTCATTTCCGGGAAGCGTCCGTTGTCCCACGGAAAGCCGCCCTTCTCGATGATCGCGCCACCGACACTCGTGCCGTGTCCGCCGATGAACTTCGTCGTCGAATGAATCACGATGTCCGCCCCGTGCTCAAATGGACGGCAGAGGAACGGCGACGCCAGCGTGTTGTCGACGATGACCGGCACGCCGGCTTCGTGAGCGATTCCGGAAATTGCTTCAAAGTCCGGCACGTCACAACGCGGGTTGCCAATCGTCTCGAGGTAGACGGCCTTGGTCTTGTCATCAATGGCCGACCGGAAGCCCTCGGGATCATCCTGATTCACAAACTTCACATTGATGCCCAGTTTGGGCAGCGTGTAGTGAAACAGGTTGTACGTTCCGCCGTAGAGGCTGGTCCCGGAGACAATGTTGTCGCCTGCCGATGCGATGTTGAGAATCGCCAGAGTTTCTGCCGCCTGGCCGGACGCCGTTGCCAGGGCTCCCGAACCACCTTCCAGAGCCGCCAGACGCTTCTCCAGCACGTCGTTTGTCGGATTCATCAGCCGCGTGTAGATGTTGCCGAACTCGGCCAGGGCAAACAGATTCGCGGCGTGATCGGTGTCGTTGAACACGTACGACGTCGTCTGGTAGAGCGGCACCGCGCGCGAATTCGTCGTCGGATCCGGCTCCTGACCGGCATGAAGGCACCTGGTGGCAAGACGGTAAGTCGGGTCGCTCATGGGAGTCTTTCTGCAAGGAAACTGCGTTGTGAACTGCGGCTGGAGACCGCGAAACGTCGACACGGTCGTCATCCAGCCGACCGCCTGCGCGCGGCATGATCACGCAGCCTGCCCGAACATTCAAGCGGCGGGAATTCCTGATTCTCAGCGCCGCAGGCCAGCTTCCGGGCGAGTGTCCGCCAAGTGTGGCACGCGCGATTACTCTCCGACCATAAACAGCCGGTCGCCTCGCCGGAGAATGAGCAACCCGTCGGCAGCAGCAGCAGCGTACAGGGTCGGCTGCCCGCCGCCGGTCGGATCGGAACTCGATGATGACTCCTCATTCCACAGACGATTCTCGGCGATGACTGCGAAGTCGGTTCCCGAGTTCAAGATCGTGGTCACACCGTTCTTTCCGAACAGATAAACCTTGTCGCCGCTGGCCAGCGGGGTCGCCCAGATGCTGGACGCTGTCCGCTTCGCCAGCTTTTCCTCGCCGGTCTGAAGATCAAGTGCAAAGAGGACGCCCGACCGATTGACGAACCAGGCCAGGCCGCGATGGGCGATCGGCGATCCGAACGATGACGTCGCCTCTTTCGCATGCCAGAGGTAGGTCACCGAATACCCGTCCGCAGTCGAACCGGAAATCTCCAGCACTCCGTTCGACGCGGCAGCCGTCCCGCCTCCGGATTCCCCGCGGCCAACCGTCGCACCAATCAGGAAGCGGCCATCGCCCAGAGGAACCGGTGTCGGCGTCGAGTTGCCGGCGATCCCGTCGAACTCCCACAGTCGTTTTCCGGTCTGCGGATCGAGACCAGCCAGCTTTCCGATGCCGCTCAGGATGAGGTGCTGACCGTCGCCAACCGGCACCAGTCGCGGGCTGCTCCACGACGTGACTCCCAGTCCCTCGGCCTTCCAGAGCGTCTTGCCGGTCTGCTTCGACAGGGCCAGCACGTAAGGTTCGTCCTGCCGCTCGATCCAGACAAAGACCAGTTCGTCGTTCTGCTCCAGCGATGCGGCCAGGCCATGCCGCGATTTGATCGGCCCGTACTCGGCGACCAGATCGCGCTGCCAGCGCACCTTGCCCTCCGCAGACAGTGACAGAATGTTGCCGCCCTCGAACAGCGCGATCACACCGGTGTCGTCGCAAACCGGCGTCGGTGCCGCCTTGCTGACATAGCCGTTGTTCTCCTGCGGCGAGCTGTTCTTTGCGTCGACCTTCCAGTTCCGCTTGCCGCTTTTCAGATCGAACGCCTCGATGAACAGCGTCTCTTTGAGATCGCCTGCCAGCGAGGTCACATAAACCTGACCCTGAGCAATTACGGGACTCGACTGCCCATAACCCGCCAGCGATCGCTCCCAGACGATCCCGGATTCCGGCGACCATTCCGTCGGACAGTCGGCCTTCACAACTTCCGGTCGACCACCATTCTGAAAACTTCGCCAGTCCCCGGCGTCAGCATGACGGACGCCACTCGCTGCGCTGCACAGATTGAAAACACCAACAGCGACCGCAATCGCAAGGACGCGGCACGAAGAATCACGATTCCAGGCACAGCTCATGAGGGACTCCGGAAGAAGCAGCAGGCAGAAGGAAAGCCGACTGCGACGCGATGCTTTGCCGCGCCGCAGTCGGGCCGAGTTGAACACCGCAGACGCAAGGCTCATTTCACAGAAATGACGTCGACCTCGGTCACCTTGCCAACTTCCATGTTGCCCCCGCCGATCGCGACCAGCTTCGAATCCTGCCAGGGCAGCAGGCGGTGGAAGAACCGCGGATGATCAAGCTGTCCGACGAACTCCCAGCGGTCGCCTTCTGCCGACAGACGCTGCAGCGAACCGGAAATCGTTGAAACGAACAGTCGTCCCTGGCACGCGAACGCGGAACTGCCGAAGCCGTCCAGCGAGGTACCGAGAATTGCCGGGCCCTTCGCCCACGAATTCGTCGCCGGGTCGTACACATCGACTTCGGTCGACGGGCCACCTTCTTCCCGCATTCCACCGATGCAGAAGAGCTTGCCCTTCCACGCCGCCAGTGCCAGCGCACGACGAGTGAACGGCTGGGTCGCGATCGGCTGCCAGGCCAGTTCGTCCGCGGACAGATCCAGCGCCCACGCCGTCCGATGCCACACTCGCTCTTCCTCGCCCCCCGGCATGTTCCAGCCGCCGGCCACATACAGCACATCACCCACAACAGCGGCGTCCAGTGACGAGCGGGGTTCGGGCAGCGAGGGCAGTTCTTCCCACTTTCGAGTCTGCGGATTGAACCGTGCGACGGTCGCCTGAGACTGCAGATTCTGGTCCTCGTCTTCACTGTTCAGAGCGGTAAAGCCTCCGACTCGATACAGCAGGCCGTCGTGCTCAACCATTGCCAGGCCCTGCAGCCGCGGACCTCCGGCCAGCTTCTTCCACTCCGCTTTCTCGGTCGACAGATCGAGCGACCACAGATCGTTGGACTGCTCTTCATTCGTGTAATGGTGAGCGGAACCGTAGTTCCCCCCGTAAGCGAACACCGTGTCCCCGGCGATGGCCCCTCCGAAACTTGTGATCCCCTGCGGCAACTCCGGCAGTTTCTGCGATTCACACACAAACTGCGACGGAGCATTCCGCAAGGTCAGCGTCGAATAATGACGGACCGAATCGTACGCCTTGCCGTCCTGCTCGCCGCTTTTGTTCTGCACAAGCCGCGCGCGAATGGAGTACGCCCCGGCTTCAGGCAGGCTGCAACGAAAGGCACCGGCTTCGTCGGTCGTGCCTTCAAGCCGCTCTTCAAGTCCCGGACCCGCGATCACAACTTCACAGTTCGGAGCCGGACTGCCCTGCCATGTCACGTGCAACACCGTCGACCGCCCGTCGCGAGTCGGCGTGATCTCCAGCGGCAGACGCTCGGCGTCATCAACCTCGTGCCAAGTTCCCGGCAGCACGAACGGGTACGTCTTGGCGTAGTAGTTGAGAACGAACGACGCATCGCCTCGAGTCAGCACGCCGTACGAGTGCTTCAGAATCAGCGTGTTCTGCGACGCCGAACCGGCTAACTCGGTTGTCAGCGAATCGTCGCCCTTCTCCAGCGACAGCAGCTGCGGTTCTCCGCGACGGCCAACCGACCAGACCTGAGCCTTCGTCACACGATCCAGCAGGTCCGGATCATCAGGCTCGGCGGCTTCGCCAAAGTAAACATGGACGCGACCGCTGTTCTCACCAGGCTCGGTCAGCAGCCAGAGAAAGTGAGCCCGACTCACCGTCGGCAATGCGTGCAGCAACGCGAGGGAAAACAGAAAACATTTCATGGGAATTCTCTTTCTGGCGGGCGTCGATCAGTGCCCGCAGTTTGTGGATGATTCAGCGACTGAAAAGTTCAAACGTAAAGTTGTTGTCAGCGTCGTTCTGCACGACGGCCGTCAGTTCGCTCGTCCTGTTGTAGCGAACAGGAATATTCACTGGCTTGATTTCGACTTGCCGCCGACGCTCACTGCCTCGCACGGCTTCAAGTTCTTCCAGCTCGATCAGCTCGGGATGGATTTCTACTCGAGCCGTTCCGGTCAGCGGCCCCTGCTCCGAAGGAATCGCGAACGCACCGTCCTCAATCAGCGCGGACGACTTGACGGCCCCTCGACCCTCGTCAGTGATAAACAGAATGCGGGCTCGAGTCAGCGGCGATCCGTCAAGCGTGACGTTTCCAGCGACAGAAACACGCTGGCCGCGTTCGTCAATCCGCGAGCCGCCGCAGCCCGCCGACCATAGCAGAAGATTCAGGATCGACAGCAGCACAAGTATTCGACTGCTCATAACCATTCTCCTGGGATGAGACGCAAACTGAGGTGCGTCCGTCTGGCGATCAGAATTCGGCGACGTCTTCTTCACCATTGCGCGTCGCCAGACCGTCGAGCACCTCAGCGTCAATGGTCTCCGTCACGAAATGCACGGTTCCATCCGCCAGGAGAAAGTGAGCACCACCCGGATGATCGCTCCGCCAGGTCGTGCGGTTGGCGTTCGTGCTGACGTTGAAATCACCGTCCGTGTGGCCGAGCGACACGCCGGGATAGCCCGGCGCCCACCGATGAGAGCCCCAGCGCGACTCCCCCGCCCTGGCCGGACACGAGAAAGCCGACCAGAGGTAGTCTTCGAGCTGATAGTTGAACTCGCCGCACATCAGGGTGCTTGACAGGCCATCGGTCACGTCCCGAAAGCGAACGGGAATCGGAGCGGTGAAGCCGTCGTAGCCAGCAAACAGTCCGTCACCGACCAACTGGCTCGTCCCCATCGAGGCGCCATAACTGCCGGGCGCTCCCGGTTCATCGCAGAGCGCATCGGGCACAGCACGAGGCAGCGTCATCGAGGGGCAGAGATAGACCGGCAGCACCGTGTTGATGGCCTCGGCGTTTGCCGCGTCGGTGTAGTAGAGATCGAAGTCGTACAGCGACTGCAGATTCTCTGCGTCCAGACTGGGCAGGATGGCGACGAACGGGCCATAGACCTGCGAGTTCGCCCCCATCGGCAGCGAACTGTAGATGTCATGATAGTTGTGCATCGCGAGACCAATCTGCTTGAGATTGTTCTTGCATTGCGAGCGACGAGCGGCAGCTCGCGCGGACTGCACAGCAGGCAGCAGCAGAGCGATCAGGATCGCGATAATCGCAATCACGACCAGCAGTTCGATCAGCGTAAACGCAGCACGGCGTCTCATGAGACACCCTCCTTTCAGACATCGAAACAACACAACAGGCGAACCGATGTTGCTGGCTGATGGCTGGCTGGAAGCTGGCTTTCGCTGGCGTCGGCAGAGGCGGCAACACGCCGCCACAATTCAGATTGAGGTGTCAGCGGCGACGTTTCACCGCGACACGGGAAGCTGCATGACTTCTCTTTCACTGGCAGTCTGGCTTGAGCACTGACCTCGCCCACTTGAGAACACGACTCGCCAGCAGGCACTCTCAGTTGCAACTGAGATTCAGTCTCACTATCGTCTCGCGAACGTTAGCGACGCAGTCTCGCATTTCAAGTCTGACCGCACGCTATTTCGGCACAAGTTGCCGGCTGAAACTGGAGTTCCCAACCGTGACTTCCGACAGTCAACCGGAAAAGGCGGCACAATCCGGAAACCTTCCGGCTCTCAAGGGCGACGGCTCTGCCCACCCGCAGATCACGTCGGAAGAACTCTTTGCCGGGCGGCAGGAAATTGAAATCCGCCACGCTGGCGAGAATTACCGCCTGAGAATCACGAAGAACGGCAAGCTGATTCTTCACAAGTAGCGGTGAGTGCCGCGCGGCTCCCGACGAACCTCACAGGCCGTTGAGGTACTCGATTAACGCCTCCGCTTCCGCTCGCGGCAACTGCTGGCCAGTGGGGTGCCTGAACTTCAACAGCACCTCCTGCAGAGATCGGGCTCGACCATCGTGGAGCAGGCGGTCGCGTTGCGAGACGCCTCCCAGCGACGGCGGATTGAAGAGCCGCAGCCCGCTCCGGTCCGGGAGCCCGACATCAAACACGTCGTCCGTCGTGAGGCTCGTAAACGGGTCGTGACAGGTCGAGCAGCCCCGCGACTCGAAGACGTCCGCGCCGTTGAAGCCACTGCCTGGCGATGACTCTGCCAATCGCGCGGCGGTGACAGACGGAGGCCTCGACAAGGTCGTCAGGTACGCGGCGAGGTCGGCGGCCACGTCTTCCCGTGTCGGCGTGTCGTCATCGTCACCGGCCGAAACTCGGTAGTCGCGCGTGTGCATCGTCGTCTGCAGCGAGGCCTCGATCTGCGACTTGAGCACCGCATGCTTGCCGTTCCAGGCCCACGGCCCGGTGGCCCAGACGCCCAGCAGTGACGGGACCCGCTTCGCCTCGCCATAGCCGCCGTCCCCAAGCGTATCGGCCAGCTGGTTGTTCGTGTGTCCGTCGGTGTGGCAACTGTGGCAGCTCATCCAGTCTTCGAGCGACAACCGGGAACTGAAGAACGCGCGCTCGCCCCGTTCGACAGGCCCCGGTTCCGGCGTCGGGCCAAGCACAAACTCATTGACCAGTTTGTTGCGTTGCAGATCGACGACGGAAACGGAATCGGCCAGCGCGTTCGCGGCAAATGCCAGCGACGCATCTCGATTGATGACGACATCGACAGGCCGTGCTCCGGTCGCCACGCGCACTTCGCGCACGCCCACGCGGTCAATCAACGCCAGTTCGTCAGTTCCGCCGAGTGTGAGCAGCAGGCGGTCAGACAGGCCGACAATCGCCTGCGGATCCCCTGCCCCGCGGCCCGGAGCCCCTACGCTGACAACGTGCCGTGCAGCATCGAGGTCTGCCTGCGGATCAAGGAGAGCGTCGATCGGCAGGACACTCACCTCGTTCTGCATCAGGATGCCCCAGTGAATGTGTTCCGCCTCGGTCCGCGCCGCCGAGTTAAGCGTCTGATGTGTGAGCAGCAGTTGCTTCCCGTCTCGAGTCAGGCAGCGAATGTTGTGGACTGGCAACTCTCGCGCAGAGCACAGCTCGCCAGCCGCGCAATCCACGACGGCAAGGCGACCGCCGAACGCGTCAGCAAGCACGGCATGTCGATCGTCCAGAAACTCGACCGCCCCCGCAGCGAACGGCAGGTTGATCACAGTCCCCGGCGCGGCGCTGGCTTCCGTCGACGCGACGCCGACCTCCGGTGTCAGCGAGAAAACGGTCGCTCGGCGTGACCAGAGCGACGCGGCGCAGCACCTCGTTCCACTCGCGTCGATCGCTACGTCAACCGGCCACAGCGCAGTCTCGAAGCGTCGTCGGATCGAGAGTCCGGTTCCGTCCTGCGATTCCCGCAGCACAATCAACTCAGCCCCAGCCACGTCAACAGCGATGATCTCCTGTGACTGCGGACGTCGCACGAGCGCTGCAAGTTGCTGCCCGATCGACCGCTCGGCGACGGTCCCGGACTGCAGGTCGATCGTGCTCAACGTTCCGCTGCGTTGATTCGCCACATAAAGCATCGTCTCGTCAGCACTGAGAACGGCGGCGGCAGGCCGACGATGCATCACTGGCAGAACATCGGCCGCCGCTTCTGGCACCAGCGTGCTCAGCCCCAGCAGTAACACCGTCACCGTCTTGATGGTTCGAATGCGCATTCTGCCCTCGTCAGCCGCCATGAGTTTCCGAAACAGCCCGCGGGAATAGACTATGGAACCCCGTCTGAAGTGGCCTGATTCATAAGTTCCTGACCGGTTGTTTAACCCGAAGCCGGAGGCGATGGCGTTTCGGACTGGTGAAACACACCATCGCTTCCGGCTTCGGGTTGAACGAGAACCCTGTCGTGACTTCTGAATACACAGCCCGAGAAGCTTAACTGTCCGACCGGAATTCCGAATGTCCGCTTCCAGCAAATTGCCGGTCGATCACGCATCACAGCCAGGCCTGAGCGACCTCTCCGGAAACGCGCTCGACAGCTCATTGCCGACCGTGCCGGGCGGGTGGGCGACTTCGGAGGTTCAGGTTGGCGACCGCCAGATTCAGCTCCTGCTGCCGGCGAACCCGGACGCGTTTCTCGACGATCCCCAGGTCCAGCAGGCGAACAGCGAATCTGACTACATGCCGTACTGGACGTATCTCTGGCCGGCGGCGAGACACATGGCGAAGCTCGTGCTGGACGAACCTTGGCGTCCCGGCACGCCAACTCTGGAACTCGGCTCCGGCATCGGACTCGTTGGGATCGCCGCACTCGCGACGGGTTTGCGAGTCACCTTCAGTGACTACGACCGAACATCGCTGCTCGCCGCAGAACAGAACGCTCTGAGGAATGACCTGAAAGCAGATGCTGCCGTGCTGCTCGACTGGCGAACCCCGGAGGCTTCTTCTCTGCAGGGTCGCTTCAAATTGATCCTGGGCTGCGATGTCATTTACGAGGTCGCGTTGCACGAGCACCTGCTGAACGTGCTCGACAGGCACCTTGAAGATGACGGCGTCTGCTGGCTCGGGGATCCCGGACGAAGTGCGTTTAACGCGTTTCGCGAACGTGCAACTCGACGTGGCTACTCGATCGATCTCCACGACGAACACGGTCGATCATGCGAGTTTGAAGCCTCAACGCCAGCTGCATTCCGCCTCGCCGTTCTGCATCGACAGGAAAGTCAGGAGAGACAGGTCGGGAAATAGCAGGAATCATATCTCAGCGCTCGTTTTGACGAGCCAGACACGGATAGACTGCTGCTCTCAGAAAACCGCTGAGAAAGGCAGAATCATGCAGACATCCCTCACGTTCGCCCGTCGTCACCAACGCTTGCCCAGTCGGGCGACGCTGTTCACGTTCCTGTCCCTGGTGACAATGACGCTGTCCGGTTGCGGTCGGCAGGAGCCCGTCGCGAACTCGCAGGCAGACGTCCCCGAGTTTGCTCCATCGCAATTGCCAGCGACCGTCGACCCAGAAGCCGCAGTCGCGGATGACAATCCGACCGAGGAGGTCACACGGTCCGCGGTCGATATCTCAGCGAGTGAGAATTCGACCGCCGCGAGCGTCCGGCCAGCACAGGCGGAACCGGCACCGTCGACCGAACGAAGCAATCGGCTGGCGCGGGAAACCAGCCCTTACCTGCTGCTGCATGCGAAGAACCCTGTCGACTGGTATCCCTGGGGACCGGAAGCGTTCGAGAAGGCAGAGCGCGAACAGAAGCCGATCTTCCTCTCGATCGGTTACAGCAGTTGTTACTGGTGCCACGTGATGGAGCGGCTGGTCTTC
>Ga0209578_10003332_pt1 | contig 12388 bp, 7 predicted proteins | sample tdAd472_FD_187127 | JGI IMG/M metagenome (GOLD analysis project Ga0209578, IMG submission 187127) | Marine sediment microbial communities from the Atlantic coast under amendment with organic carbon and nitrate - tdAd47.2 (SPAdes)... | ecosystem: Environmental > Aquatic > Marine > Coastal >...
AACCCGCGCAACCTGTGGTTCGTCGACACCGTCTACGGCCTCGCCGACGAGACCCCGGGCTACAGCCCCAGCGGCACGATCTACCTCCCCTTCGACGCCCCGATCCAGGCCCCGGCCGCGGACCCCCAGGCGGGCCTCGACCCGGCGAGCCCGGTGCTGCTGGTCAACGTCGACCCCGCCTCGCCCAACCGCCTGACCCGGCACCCGTTCTTCGCCGGGCTGACCCAGCAGGCCGACGCCTACCGCCCGGCGAACCTGCTCCAGCTCCAGCCCGTGCCGGGGCTGCCCCTCGACCCCAACACGACCTACGCCGCGATCGTGCTCCGCGGGCTGGGCGCGCCGGGCGCGCAGTGGCTGGGCCAGACCCCGGCGCTGACCGCGCTGCTCGCGGGCAAGGAGCCCCCGGGCAGCCAGGGGATCACCTGGGCCCAGTCCTTCGCCGTCTTGCCACAGGCGCTGCTGGACCTGGGGATCCACCCGGACGACGTCGCCGCGGCCACGGTGTTCACGACCAACGACCCCGCCGGCCAGCTGAAGCGAATGGTCGACCACGTCGTGTCCCAGCCGGCGCCCGCGTTCGTGGGTCCCCTCGTCGTGCGCGACGTCTACCCCGAGTTCACCGCGCTGCGCGGGAACCTCGCCGTCGACATGTACCAGCGCGGGATCGCGCCCTTCCCGGTCGCCCCCGGCGGGCGCATGATCCTCGACGCGCGCGGGCTCCCGGTCTCGCAGTTCACCCAGCTCGCCGAGTTCCAGCTCTCGATCCCCAAGGGGGCGATGCCCGCCAGCGGGTTCCCGCTCTACTTCTACGTGCACGGCACCGGCGGGCTCGCGTCCCAGGCGATCGACCGGGGCAAGTTCGCGGCCCCCAACACGCCGCCCCCCGCGGGCAGCGGCTGGGCGGCGGAGGTCGCCCCCGAGGGCTGGGCCACGAGCTGCATGGCGGGCCACCTCAGCCCCTCGCGGGTCGGGTTCCTCAGCGCCGGCGGCTACGTCAACTACAACTTCCTCAACGCCACCGCCATGCGCGACAACTTCGCGCAAATGGTCCTCGAGCAGGTGGCCTTCGTGAAGGCCCTCGAGGGGCTGCGGATCGACCCCGCGCTCTGCCCGGGCACCGACGCGAGCGCGTCGCCCGACGGCAAGGTGTTCTTCGACCCGCAGCTGCGCGTCGTCGGCGGGCAGTCCCTCGGCTCCTACCTCTCGGGCATGCTCGCCGGGTTGGTCGACGGCTGGCAGGGCGCGGTGCTCACCGGCGCCGGCGGCTCCTGGACCGAGTTCGCCCTCGGCCCCAAGGACCCCGTCGACCTGCAGCTCGCGCTGCAGACGGTGCTGATGCCGCCGGGCGACGTGCTCGACCGCTTCCACCCGGTGATCATGGCCTTCGACCTGACCGTGGGCAGCGCCGACAACATGCACAGCGTGCGGCGCGTGCTGCGCGACCCCTACCCCGGCCACACCCCGCCCCACGTGCTGGTGGTCGAGGGCGACTCCGACGCGCAGGTGCCGATCGGGCTCCAGCGTTCCCTGGTGCTGGCCATGGGCGCCGACCTCGCCGGCGCCGACCCCGGCCCCAGCGCCGACGAGCAGCTCGTCCCGGCGTTGCCCTGGGGCGGCCTGCAGCAGCTGAGCCTACCGGTCAGCGGCAACGTCGTCACCGGCTCGGGGCACACCCGCACCGCGGCGGTCGTGCGCTACCCCGAGGACGGGATCCGCGACGGGCACTACGTGTGGTTCCAGTACGACGAGGCCCGCCGCCGGACCCGCGACTTCCTCCGCGCCCTGCAGCAGGGCACGACCCCGGAGATCCGCTAGCAGCCCGTTGAAGAAGCCCCCCCGCGTTGCTCGTCAGTCACCACCCCTGCCGCTCGTGTTGCGCTAGGCTGAGCGCGTGAGCGAGCAACAGCCCCCCCCGCCAGAGGACTCCCCCTCCACGGCGTCACCCGCCGATCCCCCGTCCGAGGACTCCGCCCCCCCGGCGTCACCCGCCGACCCGAGCACCTCCCAGGTGCTCGACCCCCTGGACGAGAGCCCCACCTCGAGTGTGGCCCGGGTCGTGATCCTCGTGGTCTTGCTGGTCGGGCTGGTGATCCTGGGCAAGGTGACCGGGGTCGCCGAGAAGACCTCCGTCGAAGACGTGCAGAACATGGCGCAGTCGGCGGGGGCCTGGGGCGCGCTGCTCCTGATCGTGGCCTTCGCCCTCGGCGAGCTGCTGCACGTCCCGGGGCTGGTGTTCGTGTTCGCCGCGGTGCTGGCCTACGGAGAAGCCTGGGGCGGGGTCGTCGGCTACGTGGGCGGCGTGGTCTCCGTGTGCTTCTCCTTCGCCGTGGTGCGCGGGGTCGGCGGCAAGGCCCTCGACACGATCAAGAAGCCCTGGGTCAAGCGGGTGCTCAAGAGCCTCGACACCCACCCGATCCGCACGGTGGTGATCCTGCGCGTAGTGCTGTGGATGTCCCCCCAGCTCAACTACGCCCTCGCGCTGACCGGCATCTCGTTCCGCAACTACCTGATCGGCTCGGCCTTCGGCCTGATCTGGCCCATCGGGATCATGGTCCTGTTCTTCGAGCAGCTGCGCGAGGTCCTCCTCTGAGCCGCGTGTTCTGCTTCGGGTTGGGCGACACCGCCTGCGCCTGGGCCGAGGCCCTGGCTCACGACGGCTGGTCGGTCGCCGGCACCGTGCGCGGCGCCGCCAAGCAAGCCGAGCTCGCCGCCCGCGGCTGGACGGTCCACCGCTTCGACGACGAGACGCCCCTCCCCGGCGAGGCGCTGCCGGGGAGCACCCACGTGCTGGTCTCGATCCCTCCGGGGGAGGCGGGAGACCCGGTGCTCGAGGGCTGCCTCCCCGCGCTACGCGCGGCCGCGCCGGCGTGGATCGGCTACCTCTCCTCGACCGGGGTCTACGGCGATCACGCCGGCGCCTGGGTCGACGAAGACGCGCCGCTGCACCCGGCGAGCAGCGCGCGGGGCCAACGCCGCCAGCGGGCCGAGGCGCGCTGGCGCGAGCTGGCCGGGGCGCTGCCGATCCACGTGTTCCGCCTCGCCGGGCTCTACGGCCCGGGGCGCAACGCGCTGCTCCGGGTGCAAGCCGGCCACGCCCGCCGCCTGGACAAGCCCGGCCACGTGTTCTCGCGCGTGCACCGCGCCGACGTGCTGCAGGTGCTCGACGCCTCGGTCGCCTCCCCCCGCCCGGGCGCGGTCTACAACGTCGCCGACCGGCTCCCGGCCCCCGCCCACGAGGTCACGGCCTACGCCTGCGAGCTGCTGGGGCTCGAGCCCCCGCCCCTCGAGCCCTTCGACGCCGCCGAGGTCTCCCCCGCGCTCGCCGGGTTCTACGCCGACTCCAAGCGCGTGCTCGCCGAGCGGATCTTGCGCGAGCTCGGCGTCGAGCTGCGCTTCCCCACCTACCGCGAGGGCCTGCGGGCCCTCGCCGACGCGCTGGGGTAGCAGGAGCGCACCCGCGTCTGGGTTCCGCGCTAGACTCGTCAGTCGATGAGTTCGCCCGATCCGGACACGCCCCAGCCGACCCCCGAGCCCACGCCTCCGGCGTCGCCGCAGCCGGAGCAACCCGCCTCGCAGCAGCCCGCGTCCCCCGCCCGCCAGCCGTCCGCCGGCCCGATCCCCGCGCCCCCCTCCTACGACTCGATGCTCGTCGGTGACCCGAGCAAGCTCGCCTGGCAGCGAATGTCCACCCGCGAGCGCTGGGACACGGTGCTCAACGACGCGAGCACCTTCTGGGGCCGGGTGATCGAGTTCACCACGGGCGCCTTGATCCTGATCGTGTGCGCGATCTACGTGCTCGACCGCGAGCTGAGCAGCGGCCACATCCAGAGCCTGGCCCCGCTGCAGCCGACCCTCCAGTGGGCCGAGTGGCTGATCACGGTCCTGTTCCTCGTCGAATACGGCGTGCGCTGGTGGGCCAGCGGCGCGTGGACCTACCCGCTGCGCCCGATGGCGGTGGTCGACCTGTTGGCCTGCTTGCCGCTGTTCCTCCCGCACCAGATCCAGTTCGTGCGGATCCTGCGCATGTTCCGGATCTTGCGCCTGATGCGCCTGCTGCAGAGCCGAACGTTCTTCTTCGGCACGGTGACCCTCGATCACCTGCTGGTGATGCGGATCATGTTCACGATCTTCTGCCTGGTGTTCATCACCGGCGGGTTCGTGTTCGAGCTCGAGCGCGAGGTCAACCCCGACGAGTTCCCCTCGCTGTTCGACGCCTTCTACTTCGCGATCGTGACCCTCACCACCGTCGGCTTCGGCGACCAGTCGCCGGTCACCGCCGGCGGGAGGATCGCCACCGCGTGCATGATCCTGCTGGGGGTGATGGTGATCCCCTGGCAGCTGACCAACCTCGCCCGGCACCTGGTGACCGTCTCCAACAAGAAGGACACGATGTGCAAGCAATGCGGGCTGAAGTATCACGACCTCGACGCCAGCCACTGCAAGGCCTGCGGGAGCCTGATCTTCCAGGAGTACAGCGGCTAGGGAGCGCTTGCTCGGCGGGGCCCCTCCGCGCATCGTAGGGGCATGAGCTACGTCCCCCCCCGCGTCTTCGAGCGCATGGTCGCCCTGCGCCGCGACCTGCACCGCCACCCCGAGCTGAGCTGGAAGGAGGAGCGCACCGCGCAGCAGATCGCGGCGGCGCTCGAGGGCCTGGGGCTCGAGGTCCGCCGGGTGGCGGGCACCGGGCTCATCGTCGAGCTGCCCGGAGCCGCCGAGGGGCCGATCGTGGCGCTGCGCGCCGACACCGACGCGCTGCCCGTGCACGAGGAGACCGGGCTGGCCTTCGCCTCGGAGCGCGAAGGGATCATGCACGCCTGCGGGCACGACGGGCACAGCAGCATGCTCCTCGGGGCGGCCGAGCTGCTCCTCAGCGGCCCCCCGCCCCCCTGCCCGGTGCGGCTGCTCTGGCAGCCGGCGGAAGAGAAGGGCGCCGGCGCCCCCGCGCTGATCGAGGCCGGCGCGCTGGAGGGCGTCGGCATGATCTTCGGCGGGCACCTCGACCGCCGCTTCCCCGCGGGCACGCTCATCGTGAGCGAGGGCCCAGTCAACGCCTCCACCGACACCTTCCGCGTCGAGATCGAGGGCCAGCAGGGCCACGGGGCGCGCCCTCACGAGACCCTGGACGCCATCGTCGCCGGGAGCCTGCTGGTGACCTCGCTGCAGACCGTGGTCTCGCGCGAGGTCAACCCGGCGCACCCCTCGGTGCTCACCGTGGGGACCTTCGACGCGGGCACCGCGGCCAACGTGATCGCCGGGCACGCCGTGCTCGAGGGCACGATCCGCGCCCAGGACCCGGAGGTCCGCGCGCACCTTGCGGCGTCGCTGCGCCGCATCGGCCAGGCCATCGGGACCCTCCACGGGGCGAAGGTCACGGTCACCGTGAACCCGGGCACGCCGCCGGTGATCAACCCCCCGGGCCCTACGGCCCTGGCGCGCCAGGCCGCGCAGCAGGTCGCCGAGCACGTGATCCCCCTGCCCACGGCGAACATGGGCGGCGAGGACTTCGCCTACTACCTGGAGCAGGTGCCCGGCTGCTACATCCGCTACGGCGGCAAGGTCCCCGGGCGCGAGAGCTTCCCCGCCCACAGCAGCCAGTTCGACTTCGACGAGGCGGCCCTCGGCTGCGGCGCGGCTTGGCTGGCCGAGGTGGCGCGGGTCGCGGGCGAGCACCTGCGCAGCGAGAGCCCATGAGCGAGCTCCCCCCCGACATGGCCCCCGAGCGCACCGACGTCGTCGTCCGCGAGGCGGTGGAAGACGACGTCGAGCCGATTCGCGACATCTTCGCCAGCGCCTACGGCGAGGAGTATCCCTATCAGCACTTCTACGACCCGTGGTGGCTCAAGCGCTCGGTGTTCACCGACGACATCCTGATGCTCGTGGCCGTCGACGCCGCCAGCGGCGAGGTCCTGGGCACGGGCTCGGTGGTGTTCGACGTCGGCGCCCACTCCGACCTCACCGGCGAGTTCGGCCGCCTGGCGGTGAGCCCCGCCGCTCGCGGGCGGGGGGTCGGCAAGCTGATCATGGCCAAGCGGGTGGACTTCATCCGCGAGCGGCTGCACGTGGGGATCGTGGAGAACCGCACCGCCCATCGCTACTCGCAGCAGATCTCCCACGCCCACGGCTTCGCCCCGGTCGGGTTCCTCCCGCTGAAGCACAAGTTCACCGAACGCGAGAGCATCGCGCTCTTCGTGCGCCACTTCGGCAACGCGATCGCGCTGCGCTGCAACCACCCCCGGGTCGTGCCCGAGGCCCACGCCCTGGCGCACATGGCCCTCGACAACTGCGGGCTGCCCGACGACGCGATCGTCGACGAGGACGCGGCCCCCTACCCCCGCGGGAGCGACGAGCTCGAGCTCGAAGACCTCACCGCCCGCGGGCTCCCGGCCTTGATCCGCATCGAACGCGGCCGCGTGCGCAACCGCGAGGTCTTCGGCCCGGTGGGGCTGCAGCACGGGTTCTTCAAGCTCTCCCGCCGGCAAGCGACCTACCTCGTGGCCCACCAGCCCGGGGCCAAGCGCGCCGTAGCTGGGGCGATCGGCTACACCCGCGACGACGTGGAGCAGAGCCTGCGCGTGTTCGAGCTGATCGCCCGCTCGGACGAGGTCGTCCCTGTCCTGTTCGAGGCGCTGATCGAGCGCTGCCGCTGCGAGTGGGGGCTGGCCTACGTGGAGGTCGACGTCAGCGCCCACGCCCCGCGGCTGCAGCGGACCCTGGTCGAGCTGGGGTTCCTCCCGGCGGCCTACGTCCCGGCCATGGTCTTCCACCAGGTCGAGCGGCTGGACGTGATCAAGTTCGTGCGCCTGCTCTGCCCGCCTGCCCTGGGCGACGTGCAGCTGACCCCCGCCTCCCAGCTGATCTGCGACCAGGTCATGCGCGGCTTCACGCGGCAGGCCGTCTTGCCCCGGCTGGCCCAGGCCATCGATCGCCTGAGCCTGTTCCGCGGGCTGAGCGACGAGCAAGCCGCGCGGGTGGCCTGCGCCTGCACGGTCCAGGAGCACGCCGCGGGCTCGCGCCTGTTCGCGGAGGGCGTCCACGCCGAGGGAATGCAGATCGTGATCGACGGGCGACTGCGGATCGACGTCGAGGGCACGGCGGTGGGCGCGGTCGGGGCGGGTGAGTCCGTGGGGGAGGTCGCGCTGCTGACCGGCGAACCGCACTCGGCGAGCGCCACCGCCGAGGGGCCCGTGGTGGTCGCGCACCTCGGCCGCGCCGGGCTGCGTGAGCTGACCCGCCAGCGCCCGGACGTAGGGGTCGTGCTCTACCGCAACCTGGCGCTGGGCCTGGGCCGCAAGCTGCAGCGCGTCGACGCCTCCCTCGCCAGCGACCCGCCCTTGCCGGAGGCTTGAGCCCGCGTGCAGCGGATCGGCCCCTACACCCTCGTCAGCGAGATCGCCCGGGGCGGCATGGGCGCGGTCTATCGCGCCCGCGACGCCGCGGGCCGAGACGTCGCGCTGAAGCTGCTCGTCGGCCAACGGGCCCACTCCCCCAGCGCCCAGCGACGCTTCGCGACCGAAGTCGAGACCCACGGCCGCCTGCGGCACCCCAACGTGATCCCGGTCCGCGACTGCGGCGTTCACGACGGTGTGCCCTACGTGGTGCTCGACTTCGTCGACGGCGAGACCCTCGAGGACCGGCTCAAGCGCGAGGGTCCGCTGCCGGTCGGCGACGCGCTGCGCGTGGGCCGCGGGATCGCTTCGGCGCTGCACCACGCGCACGAGCACGGGGTCGTACACCGCGACCTCAAGCCGCAGAACGTGCTGGTCGACCGCCGCGGCGGGGTGTGGCTGAGCGACTTCGGCCTGGCCCTCGACCTCGAGGGGTCGCACCACGAGCGCTTGACCAAGACCGGCCACTTCCTCGGGACCCCCGGCTACTGGGCACCGGAGCAAGCCCTGGGCCAGAAGCACCTCCTCGGCCCCGCCACCGACGTCTACGGCCTGGGGGCCACCCTCTTCGGCCTGCTCGCCGGGCGCCCACCGCTGACCGGGTCGACGCTGGCCCAGCTGGAGTCCTTCGATCTCGTGCCCCCGCTGGAGAGCCTGCGCCCCGACGCGCCCCCTGGGCTCTGCGCGTTGGTCCACGACTGCCTGCGCCCCCAGGTCCAGGCCCGCCCGCGGGCGCTGCAGGTCCTGGCCGAGATCGACCGCCTGCTGGCCCACGACGCGCCGCCGCGCCAGGCGCGCAACCCCTGGACGCTCCTCGCCCCGCTGCTGATCACGGCGCTCGTCTTGCTCGCGGCGATCGCGGGGGTCCTCGCGGGCCGCCAGCGAACCCCGACGCCACCCGCGGCCCCCAACCAGCCCGCCACCGCGGAGTCCGAGCTGCTGGAGCGCCTCGACAGCGCCCTCGCCGCGCGCGACTACGAGGGGCTGCTGGCGGAGCTCGAGCAGCACCCCGAGCTGAGCTCCGCGCGCGCCCTGGAGTTCCGTGCCCTCGCGCTGATCGGCCTCGACCGCCACAGCGAGGCCCGGCGACAGCTGGACGCGGCCCTCGACGAGGCCCCCCACCCCGCCCTGTTCCTCCTGCGAGCCAGGCTGCGCTACGACCTGGGCGACGAGACCGGCGCCCTCGAGGACTTCGAGCTCGCCACAGCCCAGCCCGACGCACCCCACGAGGTGTTGCACGCCGCGTTCCACCCCCTCGAACAGGGCCGGCGCACCGGCGCCGCGGAGCGCGCGATCCTCCGCGCCATCGAGCTCGCCCCCACCCAGGCCGAATACGCCATGGACCTCTCCCGCCTGCTCGAAGCCGACCAGCGCTACCGAGAGAGCCTGCTCCAGGCTCAACGCGCCGCCGCCCTCGACCCCGGCCAGGTCGAGCCGCGGGCGCAGGTGGGGAAGTTGCTCACGGAGCTCGGCCGCTACGCCGAGGCCGAGGCCACGTTCTCTGCGCTGCGCCGCGACGTCCCCCAGAGCTCGGCGGGGCTGTTGGGCCTGGCCCGCTTGCACGGCTACCAGGAGCGCTTCGTCGAGGCGGCAGACACCTACCTCGCCGCCGAGCGAGTGGAGTCGTTCACCCCGGAGGACCGCGCCGACTTCGCGCTCGTCCTCGCCCACCTGGGCCGCCTGGAGGAGGCGCTGCGCGAGCTCGATCGCGTGCTCGCCACGGACGTGCGCGCCGAGTGGCTCTACCGCCGAGGCACGTTCCACGCGGAGCTCGGCGCGACGACCCGCGCCTTCGCCGACTTCGAGCGGGCCCTGGAGTTGGAGCCCGCGCACGCGAAGGCCCTGGGAGCGATCCTCCGGGGCAACGTCGACGAAGAGCGGCTGACCAAGGCCCTCGCCGCAGCCCCCTCACCGTTTCGCTTCCTCGTCGAGCTCGGCGACCTGGCGCGACTCAGGAGCGACTTCGACTTCGCCCGCGAGCTCTACGAGCGCGCCCTCCGGCTCGATCCCGACGACCTCGACGCTGCGATCAGCCTGGGGGTGTGCCTGGCGAACCTGGAGGCGCGCGACCGCGCCGAGGCGCTGCTCACGGCTGCGCTCGAGAGCGATCCTCGCTCGGCTCGCGCGCACGTCGTGCGCGCGGCCAATCGCCTGCTGCTGGGGCGGCCCGCCGAGGCCTTGCGCGACCTGGATGCGGCCCTCGCCGTCGAGCCGACCCACATGGACGCACAGCGGCTGCGCGCCGAGGCCCTGGCGAGCCTGGGTCGCGCCGACGAGGCGATCAGCGGCTACGAGCGCGTACTGCGCGCCGCCCCGGACGACCCCAACTCGCTGTTCGGCCTGGGGGAAGTCCTCCTCGCAGAGGCGCAGCTGGACCGCGCGCTGCCCATCGCGCGCCGTGGGGTCGCCGTGGCTGCGGAGTCGTATGCCCACCACCACCTCCTGGGTGAGGTCCTGCTCGACCTCGAGCGCCACGAGGAGGCCGCCGCGGGCTTCCGCAGGGTGCTCGAGCTGGCGCCCGAGCACGTGGACGCCAAGCGGCAGCTCGCCTTCTGCCTGTGCGAGCTCGGACGGTACGAGGAGGCGGTGGAGCTGGCGCGCCCGCTGCTCGAGGTCCTCCCCGACAGCAAGCGCGTGCGCTTCACCCTGGCTACGAGCCTGCGACAGACCTCGCGCTTCGCCGAGGCGCTGCCGATCTACGAGTCGCTCGTGGTGAGCCTCCCCGAGAACCACTGGGTCCGCTTCGGCCTCGGCGACACGCACCTGGGGCTCACTCAGGACGCCCAGGCCGAGGCGGCGTTCCGCGAGGCGGTGCGCTTGTCCCCGGACTACGCCCCCGGCCACTACGGGCTCGGTCTCGCCCTCTGCTACCAGAAGCGCTGGGCCTCGGCTCTGAAGTCGCTCCAACGCGCGGTCGCCCTCGAGCCGGGCTACGCGCAGAGCGCGGCCTTTCTGGCCGAGCGCTGCCTCGCGCGCTTCCACGCGGGGGAGCGAGAGCCGGCGAAGCGCGAGCTCGAGCAGCTCCTCGCCGCGAACCCTCACGACTCGAGCCTGCTGCGGGTCACGGCGGAGCTGGCGATCGAGACCGGCGAGGCGGTCGATCGAATTCGTCCCCTGATCGAGCGGGCACGCGAACACACCCACAGCGAGCGGCTGCTCGCTGACCTCGACGCGTTGGAGGCGCGCCTCGAGTCACGCTGAGTCGTACGCCCAGGCATTGCAGCCGCACCCCGCCAGTGTCCAATGAGGCTGCATGCAAGCGTTGGTGACAGGAGCCACGGGCCTTGTGGGCGCGCACGTGGTCCGCGCCCTCCTGGCCAAGGGCTGGGCGGTGCGCGCCCTGCGCCGCCCGAGCTCCCCCGCCTGGCCGGCCGGCGAGCCAGCCCCCGAGTGGGCGGAGGGCGACCTCCGCGACCCGGACTCCCTCCGTCGCGCCGCCGAGGGCTGCGACGCCGTGTTCCACGTGGCCGGGCACTACGCGCTGTGGGCGGAGGACGAGGCGATCTTCCACACCGTCAACGTCGAGGGCACGCGCAACGTGCTCGCCGCGGCCAGAGCGGCTGGCGTCGCGCGGGTGGTCCACACCAGCTCGGTGGCCTGCATCGGCGAAGCCCCCCCGGGGGGGCTCGCCGACGAAGACACCGTGGTCCGCCCCTCCGACCTCTGCGGGGGCTACAAGCGCTCGAAGCTCGCCGCCGAGCGGGTCGTGCAGGAGGCCGTCGCCGAGGGCCAGGACGTGGTGATCGTGAATCCCGCCTCGGTGATCGGCCCCGGTGACGTGAAGCCGACCCCCACCGGGAAGATCGTGCTCGATTTCCTCCAGGGCAGGATCCCCTTCTACCTCGACACCGGGCTCAACTTCGTCGACGTGCGCGACGTGGCCGAGGGGCACGTGCTCGCCTGGGAGAAGGGGCAGGCGGGGCGGCGCTACATCCTCGGGCACCCCACCGGCAACGCGACGCTGCGCGAGTTCCTTCAGCTCGTGGGCGACGCGGCGGGGCGCAGGCCGCCGCGCTTTCGGATCCCCTACGCGCTGGCGTGGTTGGCCGGGGCGACGAGCACCTTCGTCGCTGACCGCCTGACCAAGCGCCCGCCCGCGGTCCCGCTGGTCGGGGTGCAAATGAGCCGGCACCGGATGTTCTTCGACCCCTCTCGCGCCATCGCGGAGCTGGGCCTCGAGACCCGCCCCCTGGAGGAGACCGTGCGCGACGCCGTGGCGTGGTTCCGCCGCGAGCACGGGACCGCCTAGGGCCGTCCCGCGACGGACGTCGTGCCGGCGCGAGACAGGCCCTAGGTTTCTCGCGGCGTCCCCGGGGACTATGATCCCGGCATGTCGCAGATCGTCACCGCCGCCGAGGCCCTCACCCACGTTCAATCCGGCCAGCGCGTGTTCGTCCACGGCGGGGTCGCCACCCCCCTGCTCCTGGTCGACGCCCTCGTCGAGCAGGCGTCGCGACTGCGCGGCGTGGAGCTGATCCACCTGCACACGGAGGGCGAGGCCCGCTACGCCGACCCCGAGTTCGCCGAGAGCTTCCGCGTGGCGAACCTGTTCGTGGGCAGCAACATCCGGCGAAAGCTGCGCGAGGGGGTGGAATACCTCCCCTGCTTCCTCTCCGAGATCCCCCAGCTGTTTCGCTCCGGGCGCCGCCCGCTGGACGTGGCCCTGATCCACGTCTCGCCCCCCGACGTCCACGGATTCTGCACGCTGGGGGTCAGCGTGGACGTGGTCAAGGCGGCCGTCGCCTCGGCCAAGCTCGTGATCGCCCAGGTCAACCCGCGCATGCCCCGGGTCCACGGCGACGGGTTCGTGCACCTGAGCGAGATCGACTACCGCGTCGAGTGCGAGGTCCCGATCCCCGAGGTCCCCCGCCCGCAGCTCAGCGAAGTCGAGCACGCCATCGGCGAGCACTGCGCGGGGCTGATCGAGGACGGCTCGACCCTGCAAATGGGGATCGGCGCCGTGCCCGACGCGGTGCTCGCGGCCCTCAGCTCTCACCGGCACC
>Ga0209578_10003333_pt1 | contig 12386 bp, 7 predicted proteins | sample tdAd472_FD_187127 | JGI IMG/M metagenome (GOLD analysis project Ga0209578, IMG submission 187127) | Marine sediment microbial communities from the Atlantic coast under amendment with organic carbon and nitrate - tdAd47.2 (SPAdes)... | ecosystem: Environmental > Aquatic > Marine > Coastal >...
GGGGGCGCGGACAGTGGCGCCGACGTCGGGACCGACGCGGCGATCGAGGTGCCGCCGGCGCCCGAGGGGGGCACGAAGGTCCGCATCGCGTTCGACGCCACCGCCGAGGACGGCCGGTTCTTCGACGCGCCGTGGCCGAGCGACGCGCGGATGACGAACGACGGGCACGTCGACTTCACCGGGTATCCGAACCCCACCGCGTCGCCGCTCATCGACGGCGTGCTCGGGCTCGCGCAGCGGCGCAAAGCGCACGGCCAGCAGCCGGTGGCGTACTTCCGCTTCGACGGCGCGATCGCCGCCGGCGACATCGACGAGGTGCTCGGCATGGACGCGCAGTCGCCGGTGCTGCTCGTCGACATCGACCCCGAGAGCGACGAGCGCGGGCGCCTGATCCCCGTCGTCGCGACCGTGCTGCCCGAAGACGACTACACCCCCGAGAACCTGCTCGGCATCGGCCCGCGCCCGGGCTTCGTGCTGCGGCCCGCGACCACCTACGCGTTCGTCGTGCAGCGCAGCTGGGGCGACGCCGACGGCGGTGACCTCGGCGTGCCCGCGGCGATGTGGACCCTCGTGCACGGCGGGACGCCGGACGGCGCGCTCGCCGACCACGCGCCGCTCTTCGCGCCCCTGCGCGAGACCCTCGACACCCTCGGCGTCGCCCCGGCCGACGTCGCCGCGGCCACGGTGTTCACCACCGCCAGCCACGCCGCGGACCTCTTCGCGATGAGCGAGGCCATCCGCGAGGACTGGCAGCCGCGCATCGAAGACCTGGCGGTCGACGCCGACGACGGCGCGTCGCACGAGCGGTTCTGCGAGCTGCACGGCACGCTGACGGTGCCGGACTTTCAACGCGGCTCGGCGCCGTTCAACACCGAGGGCACCTTCGAGTTCGGCGACGACGGGCTGCCCATCGCCCAGGGCGAAGAGACCATCCCCGTGGTCGTGACGCTGCCCCTGCAGCCCATGCCCGCCGACGGCTACCCGCTCGTGCTCTACTTCCACGGCACCGGCGGCCTCGCCGCCCAGGTGGTCGACCGCGGCCCCTCGCCGGACCCGCCGGGCGGCGCATGGGCGAAGGGCCTCGGACCGTCCCACGTGCTCGCCGCGTTCGGCATGGGCACCGCCGGGTCGGCGCTGCCGGTGAACCCCGAGCGAGGCGGCACCGGGCTCGGGTACCTGAACTTCAACAACTTCCAGCCGTTCGCCGACCTCTTTCGGCAGGGCGCCATCGAGCAGCGGCTCTATCTCGACGCCCTGCTCGCCCTCGAGATCGACCCGTCGCTCGTCGCCGACTGCGCCGGTCTCTCGCTGCCCGACGGCGCGGACGCGTACCGGTTCGACCCCGAGCCGGTGCTCGCGATGGGGCAGTCGATGGGCGCGATGTACGCGAACATGATCGGCTCGATCGAGCCGCGCATCGAGGCCGTCGCCCCGACCGGCGCCGGCGGCTACTGGTCGTGGTTCCTGCTCGAGACGACGCTGATCGACAACATCCCGACCCTCGTCGGCGGTCTTCTCGGCACCCGCGCCGAGCTCACGTTCATGCACCCGGGCCTGCACCTCGTGCAGCTCGGGTGGGAGCCCGCCGAGCCCTACGTGTACCTGCCGCACCTCGGCGCAGACCCGCTGCCGGGGCATCCGGCGCGCGACATCTACCAGCCGGCGGGCCAGGGGGACTCGTACTTCCCCCCGCAGTCGTTCGACGCGATCGCCCTCGCCTACAACCACCCGATCGTCGGCGACGTCGTGTGGGACTCGATGCTCGACGTGCTCGCGCTCGACGGTCTGGACGACGTGCTCGCCTACCCGGTGACCGACAACCGCACGTCTCGCGATGGGCGCGCGTACACCAGCGTCGTCACCCAGTGGGACGGCGACGGGCGGATCGATCCGCACGAGGTGTTCCAGTACTACGACGAGGTGAAGCACCAGTACGGCTGCTTCTTCGCGAGCTACCTCGCGAACGGCACGGCGACGGTCGAGGCACCGAACGCCATCGATACCCCCTGCCCGTCAGTCGACTGACCCGCCGACGAGCGCGCGGGCGCCCTGCTCGAACGCCTGCACGAAGCGCGCGACGTGCAGGCCGTCGGCGAGCCCGTGGTGCGCCGTCACGATGAGGTTCGTCGTATCGTCGTCGCCATCGGCGACGAGACGCCCCCACCCGATCGTCGGGATCCCGTCGCTGGCGTCGCCGCGGCGCGGGTGCACCATGGACGTCACGTCGACCCACGGCAGGCTCGTCACGAAGAGGCGCGCGTCGTCCGCGTCGGGGGTCATCGTGAGCCCACCGCGCGTCGACGCGGCCTGCACCGCCGGCTTCGCCGCGGCGATGAAGCGGTCGACGTCGGGATCGAAGTCCACGAGACATCCGGTGAAGAGCTCGCCGGGGCCCATCACCGTAAATGACGGGTGCACGACGTCGTGCTCGACGATGCGTCCGTCGCGCACGCGCTGACGCAGCTCCGGCACCGCGTTGGCTGCCGCCGTCACGAGCCACACGAGGGTCAGCGCCACCGAGCGCCCGTCGCGACGGCACGCGGCCCGCAGAGGTCCGAGCCGGACGCGCGCGCCGAGGTGAAAGCGCGGGTCTTCGAACCCGTCGAACCACGCGAAGTGGTGACGGCGCGGCCAGGTATCGAGGTCGATCTCACGCATCGCGAGCCCGGGGCGGTTGCTTCGTGCGTTCGTCGAAGTACCGTAGCGCCGCTCGCACAACAACGGACCCGATGCTGCCCACGCTCTCTGCCTTCGCTCTGCCCCTCGCTCGACCCCGATCCACGCAGGGTCCCCGGTCGGGCGGGCGCGGGATGGCCTCGTTCGGGATCCTGTGCGGCCTGCTCGCCCTGACCGCGTGCGCGTCGCCGTCGGCGGACCCCGCTGCGCCCGTCGAGGACGTCGCCCTGGCCGACGCCGGGGACACCTCGGTCGACGACGCCGACGACGCGGGCGCGCTCGACGCGGCCCCGGATGTCGCGCTCGACAGCGCCGATGCCGACAGCGACGCACCGGACGCACCGCGCGTCGAAGACGCGACACCGGACGCACCGCGCGTCGAAGACGCGACGCCAGACGCCGACCCGCCGCTGGTCATCGACCCGACGTGGCACGACCCCGACGTCTTTCAGGTGGGCACGTTCAACATCGACTGGTTGATGGACGAGTACGGCGGCGACTTCACGCCGCGCAACCGCACCGACTTTCGCCACGTCGCGTCCCTCGTGCGGGCGATCGACGTCGAGGTGCTCGCCCTGCAGGAGATCGACGGCGAGGGCGCGCTCGACCGACTGAACCTGCCCCCGGTGTGGGACCGGGTCGTCGGGCGCAGCGGCTGGTCGCAGAACCCGGCGGTGCTCGTCCGCACCGACCGCGCCCGCATCCTCTCGTCGCGCGAGGTGCGGCTGCCGAGCAACGAGTTCCCCTCGAAAGACCCGCTCGTCGTCGAGGTCGAACGGCTCTCGGACGGCGCCGTGTACTGGATCGTCGTCCTGCACCTGCACCCGTTCACCGACCTCGAAGCCGTCGAAGCGCGCCGCACGCAGGCCGAAGAGGTGGCCGAGTGGCTGGCGACCGCGACCGACGACGCGGGGGTCCCCGTGCTCGACCGGGCGATCGTCGTCGGCGACCTCAACGACACCCACGACGGCATCAGCCGGCACGGACCGGCGGCAGGCGCCCTGCTCGACCACCCGGCCCTCACGGTGGCGTCGGACGCCTGCGACGGGGGCACGACCCTCGGGTACGAGAGCCGGATCGACCACGTGCTGCTCGGGGCCGCCCCGGCCGCCGCGTGGACGAGCGCCGGTGAGACCTGCGCCATCGTGCGCCACGACGACCTCTCGCCGTGGTCGGACTACGAGGGCGGGTGGCGCGCTCGATCGAACATCTCGAGCCACCGCCCGATCTTCGTCACCCTGGACTGAGCTGCGGCGCGCGGTCCGCGTCACCCGCCGCCGTGCTCGGTGGCGTCGCGCCCCTCGTCGTCGTGCCCCGTGTCGTCGTGCGTCTCGTCGCCGTACCCCGTGTCGTCGTCCCAGACGATCCGCGGCGGACCCGACGTCGGGCGCGCGTCGCGCCAGTCGCCGCCCGGCACCGGTTCGCCGAGCTGGGCACGCCGCGCGGGCATCACCCACGCGTCGACCTCGGTGCCGTCGTCGAGCGCGATCGCTCGGCGCACGTAGAGCTCGGGCACGTCCTCGAACGCATCGAGGCGCGGCAGCTCCGCGGTCGGCACCGCGTGCACCTCACCGTGCACCCTACCGTGCACCTGCCCGTCCCCGACGACGAGTGCCGGCCAGGGCCCCAGCGAGACGAGCGCCCAGCCGCGACCGGTGCGCGCCCGCCGCACGAAGCTGCCCGCCGGCATGTGGTGCGCGTTCGACTGGCCCTGCATCAGCGAGCCATAGACGAACACGAGCACGCGCTCGTCAGTCGTCATCGGGATCGACCGTCTCGACCGCCGCGTCCGGCACGTCGTCGAACGTCTCGACGACCCGGTTCACTGCCGACGGGCGCGTCGGGCGACGCGGGCGACCGGCGGGTGCATCCGTCGCGGCCTCTGTGCTCGCAGGCGTGCCCTCACCCTCGGCCGCCGCCGCCTCGATGGCGCGGGCGTGGGCTTCGACCACGGCCTCGACCTGCCCGGTGTCCGGCCGCTCGCCAGCGTCGCGGGCGACGTACTCGCGCATCAGGGTGTCGACGTCCGTCTTCTCGAGCCGGTGCTGTCGCGCCGCCTCGCGAAACCGCTCGCGGGTGGCGTCGTCGACGTTCGACACCGGCGCCCGTGGCACCGTCGGGTTGGACGTCGACGTCATCCCCCGCCGCTTCGACTTCGACACGGTGACGTGCACCCCCGATCCGGTGCGTGCCGCGGTGGGGTTCGCCCCGGTGGACCGCCTGCGCCGGCGCATGATACCGCCCGCCGCCGGTGCGCCGGAAGCCCCGTCTGTCGCGACGCGGTGGACGCCGGAGGCTCGACGCTCGAACGACGGCGACGAGGTCGGCTCGACCGGCGCGTCGTCGTCGGGCACGACCGGGTTCGAGCCGGTGGTCTGCCGCGCGAGCGCGCGCCGGACGAACGAGTTCGGGGCGTCGGCGAACGCGTCGGCGTCGATGCCACCGTCGGTCTCGTCGTCCGCACCGCCGTCGCCGCTCGTGCCCGGGGACGACGCGTCCGCAGACGACACGACGGGGCTGGACCCGGTGGCCCGCCGTTCGAGTGCGCGCCGGACGAACGAGTTCGGGGCGTCGTCGAAGTCGCTGGCCTCAGATGCGGGCTCGGGCGCCGGCTCGCCGAGGTCTTCGAACGCCGTCGCGGTGGGCGGCTCCTTCTCTGCGGGTCGAGCGTCCGCACGACGTTCGACGGGGACCGCATCGTCCGGGATCGCCTCTGCACCGCCGACCGGCGTCCGCGCCTGGGATCGCCGGGCCGGCGGCTCGCGATCGTCGACGACCGGGGGCAGCGATACCGGCGCATCCGACGGGACCGCCGGCAGCGGCAACACCGGCGTGCGCACCTGAGACCGTGACGTCGGCCGCTCCGGCGGATCCGGGGCGCCGACCGGCGGCGGGATCGGCGCAGCGGGCGTCGGGTTCTCGAGGGTCGGCGTCGAGGGCACCGCCTCGATCGACGGCGACGACACCAGCGGTGCGTCCGGCGTCGACGGCAGCTCGGGCGCGGATGGCACCGCCTCGATCGACGGCGATGACACCAGCGGAGCGGGCGACTCGGGCGCACGTTCTGCGCCGGACACCGCAGACGACGCTGCAGCGGGCACGGCCGGCGACGCACCGGACGGCGCACGTCCCGGCGTCGGCGACTCGGGCACCGCCGGCGAAACACCCGACGGGCGCGTGGACCGCTCGGGCGTGGGCGAAGCGGGCACGGCCGTCGAGACTCCCGACGGGCGCGTACCACGCTCCGGCCGCGCCGCAGCGGCCTCCGCACGTACGGTCGCCGGTGCCCCTGACGGCTGGGGCGCACGCTGCGGCGACGGGTCCGCCTTCGGCACCGTCGGGATCCGGATGTCCGACTGCGTCGGCACCACCTGCATCCCGGTGTCCGTGCCGGTGCGCTCGGGCGTCTCGAGCCGCTCCCGATACTGGCGGATCGCGCCCTCGCGACGGGCGCGCCACTCCAGCTCGATCGCACCGCCGGGGACGCGCTCGATCACCCCGCGGATGAGGTCGCCGGGGTTCTGCAGCACCCGATCCACGCCGCCGTACTTCTCGCGCGCGGCTTCGTCAGCTGCGAGATCCACCGTCACCGGCTGCATCGGCCGGTCGTCCGCGTCGAGCACGACGACGACCTGCGGCAGCTCGAAGAGCGACGGGCGCTCGGCCGCAGCGATGACGACCGCCTTGTGCCCCGAGACGAGCTGCACCGGCGTGCCGCGGGGCACGAGGGTGAGCGCGGCCACCAGCAGGTCGGCGCAGATCAGCCCCTCGTCCGTGTCGGCGAAGTCACGCACGCTCTCGACGGCGCGGTCGATCGGCAGGTTCTCGTCCGTCGAGGCCGCCGCGAGGTACTCGACGAACCGACGGGCCGTCGCGACGACAAACGCCTCGAGCGACGGGTACAGACGCTGCTGGTACACCTCGGACGCGCGACGCCGGCTGATCAGCGCCCGCGCCTCGAAGGCGACCGCCGTCCGGTCGATCGCGTCGCTGCGCAGGCGCCCGCTGCGCAGGTGCATGACCGCCGTCGAGATCGGGTCCGACGGGTCGACGGTGCCGACGCCGTCGACCTTCGGCCGTTCGTCGCCGAGGTCGAGGGTCATCGCCGTGAGCGCGACGCGAGCGAGCACGCGCTCGTCCCGGGTGAGGCGGCGCGCCATCGCCGTGGCCACGATCGCGCTGTCGACACCGACGCGCGCCGGGTCGCGCCCATCGTGGCGGCCGACGGTGACGTCCAGCACCCGGGGTCGCGACGCGTAGTCGACGAGGGCGAGCTGCCGGGCGACGCGCTTGAAGAACGACGGGATCTCGGGCCGGTCCCCGGACACCTCGTCGAGCAGCCGCCGAATCACACGCGCCGCGAGCGCGTACGTGAGCATCACCCGCTCGAACGCGGTCAGGCGCGGGTCCTCGAGCCCGACGAGCAGCTCGTCGCGGATCCACCGCAAGCGAATGTTCGGGGTGAGGTAGCCGCGCGCGTCCGGTTCGTACTGCGGATCGACCTCTTCGGCGCCGGCGCGCCGCTCGCGAAAGAACCCGAGCAGGCTGCGCAGCTCGTCGTCGCCGACGTCGGCGCCGATGTAGAACGAGTTGCGCCCGCTCGCCGTCAGAAAGCGGCCGAACTCCATCGCGAGCTCGTACACGTCCGGCGGCGCCTGCAGCAGCTGCCCGTTCACGATGACCGTGTCGCGGGCGAAGAGCAGGGTCAGCCCCTGTCCCTGATCAGCGAACGCGTGCATCGCGCGCCGGCAGGTCTCGATCGCCCGCCCCACCGCCTCGTTGTCGACCCGGTGAAAGGTCGCGACGCGAAAGAGGCGATAGATGGCCTGCACCATCTCGACGAACCGCTCGGGGTCGATCCGGGTCTCCATCGGTCAGCCCCCCGTCCCGTGCCGCGACTCGATCTTTCGGATCGCGTCCTTCGCGGCCTGCCGGATCGCCTTCGCGGTCCAGAACCGAAGCCCGGTCACCCCCTTGAGGTGCTGGATCGCGCCGGGCCCGCCGAGCTCGCCGAGCAGGTCGGCAGCGAGCTTGCGCGTGCGGTCGTGCTCGGGGTCCGTGAACGCCTTCTCGTTGACGATCAGCCAGCCGAGCGCCTCCTCGGCTTCCTCGGGCGCGAGGTGCAGCAGGGCCGAGAACACCGCGTGCCGCTCGGCGAGGGGCAGCTTGTCGAACGCGCCGTCCCGCGTTCGCCGCGCCAGCGCCATGCTCGCGCCGACCAGCCCGCCGTCGACGGCGATGCGGATCGCCGAGCGCCGGACCTGGGGCGTCGCGTCCACGAGCAGCTCGGCGAACGGTTCGGTGGCTTCCTCGGGCGCGTGTGCAACGAGCCGCGCGTACGCGTCGAGGCGCACGTCGGCGAACCGCGACGACAGCGCGTCGAGGGATGCGACCGCGGCGTCCTCGTCCGGGTCGGCCCAGATCGCGCGCAGCATCGCGGTCGCGCTGACCGCCGGCGAGAGCGAGAGCCGCTCGCCAATCGCCTTCGCGCGCCCGTGGGCGTACTTCGTGAGCCAGGCCTCGAACACCTCGATCAGGCGCGGGTGTTCGGTGGACGCCAGCGCGTTGAGCACCGCCGAGAACACCTCGGGCCCAAGGACATCGAGCAGCATCGTGAACGGGCCGAGGGACCGCTGGATGCGCGACTCCGGCACTCGGCGCCCGGACAGCGGGGCGACTTCGGTGAGCACGTCCCGCAGCACGACCGGATCGGCGAACGGGCGGGCGAACCGCCGGCGCGCGTCCGGGTCGGTAACCCACGCGCAGAGCCCGGCGAACACGGCGACCGCCTCGAGGGACTCCTCTTCGCGCCGGCGCTCTTCGGCGAAAAGGCGGAACGCGCTGACGACGATCTCGCCGTCGCCGACCGCTTCGGCATCGAGCCACGACCGCCCGACGATCTCGGACAGCCGGCGCACCCGGTCGGGCAGCTTGCCGTCGAGCTCTTCGCCGAGCCCCTCGAGCACGTCCGGCGGCAGCACGACAGCGGCGTCGCGATGCACGGCACGGACGATCTCGTCTTCGTCCTCGGCGCTCGCGCCGACGGGCGCGTCGATGTCGTGCTGACCGGTCAGGCGCGCCGCGAGGGCCTCGCGGATCTCGTCGACGGCGTTCGCACGCAGGCGGCGCAGCTCGCGGTCGAGCACGTCGTACTCGTCCATGTCCTGCAGCACGACCGAGCTGACGAGATCACAGCGCACGTGACGAAACGCCGCGCGCCACCACATCGTCGCGAGGTCGTCCTCGGACGCGAGGTCCCGCTCCGGGTCGGTGACCAGCCAGCGCAGGAACCGCCGGCACTCGTCGCGGTCGATGCCCGGCAGCACCCGCAGCCGGCGAAAGCCCGCGTCGAAGAGGTGATAGGGGATGACGTCGAACGGGGCGCGCGGCTCCCACACGATGCGCCCGCGGGACTCGACGTGCTGCGGTCGGATGGTGAGGCTGACGCCTTCGTCGTCGTCGCGCACGACGTCGAGCAGGTCCGAGAGCACCGCCTCGGTGCGCTCGATGGACTCCTCGTCCTCCCACCCGGACCGGCGCGCGCTGTACAGCGCCGACTCGACCAGCCCGAAGACGGCGCGCAGGGCGTCTGCCGACTGCCACGCCCGGTGCAGCCCGTCGTCGAGCGCGGGCCCCTCGTACCAGCGGTCGACTTCGCCGGCGACGAGGGTCTGCGTCGACTCCTCGGTGAGCCGCTCGCGCAGCCCACGCACCGTGCGCAGCATCGCCTGCGCCGTCGGCATCCGCTGCCGCGGGTCCTCGTGCAGCACGCGCCCGACGAGGTCGGCGACGTCGTGCCGAAACGGCTCCGTCGACCGGCTGAGCGCCGCATCAACGTGCGCGAGCACCTCGCTCAGGTCGCCCCGCGGGCCCTCCATCGCGTCGCCGGTGAGCAGCGAGACGAGCACGAGCCCGGCGCCGTACACGTCCGTTGCCAGCACGGGGTTCGCGCCGGCGGCGACCTCGGGCGCGAGCATCGGGTGCGGCTGCACGCCCACGTCGGCGAGCGAGAGCGGCGGGTCGTCGTCCGACGACCACGCGGCGCCCCAGTCGAGCACACGCACAACCCCGTCGGCGCCGCAGAACACGGTGGGCAGGTGCACCCCGCGGTGGATCAGGTGCTCGTCGTGCCCGCGAGCGAGGACCTCGAGCACCTCTTCGACGATGGCGAGGGCGACCTCGGGGCGCACCCCGGATCCGCGCGCCCGCAGCAACGCGCCGGCGTCGAGCCCGTACAGGCGCTCCATGACCACGTACGGCTCAGCATGCGCGGTGACGTCCGCGACGAGCACCCGCGCCGTGCCCGGGTGGTCGAGACGACGCACGTGGGCCGCCTCGCGAAACGCGCGCCGCCGAGCGCCGGAGTCGCCGCGCCGCTCGACGTGCAGCAGCCGCAGCGCCGCCGGCTCGCCGGACCGATCGCTGACCGCGTACACGGTGTTCGTCTCGCTCGTGCCCAGCAGTCCGTCGAGCCGCCACCCGCTCAGAAAGGTCCCCAGCCGATCTTCAGCCGAGACCGGCGCGGACGGATGGGACGCGGTCACACGCGGGACCGATCCCGAGGGCTGCGACGTGCCTGACACCGCATCTCCGGGCGACTCGCCCCCGGGGTGGGGGCACCAACAAGAGCCATACCTTCACGGTCGTGGCTGGGACGGCGCGCGTCAAGTCGCCGACGGGGATTCTACCAGGCCGACATCGGCCCGAGGTCGTAGACCGCCTCGTATCCGGCGTCCCGCAGCCACGCGGCCGCAGACGCCGATCGACGCCCGCTGCGGCAGTAGACGACCACCGGCGTGTCCGTCGAAGGCAGGGCCGCGGGGCGCGACGCGAGGTCCTGCACCGGCACCAGCACCGCCCCCTCGATGTGGCCCGACGCGAACTCGCCGGGGGTCCGCACGTCGAGCAGCACCGCGCCGTCTTCGACGAGCGCGCGCGCCTCTTCGCCATCGATGCGGCTGCCGTCCTGTGCGGTGCCGACGCGGGCCGACAGCAGCCACCACGTGGCGACCACTGCGAGCAGAATCCAACCGATGATCTTCATACCGACCTCCGTGCGCGGCGCGCGGTGCTCGACACCGGGCCTGCGAATGCTTCTGGTGAGGCAACCTCGTGCGGACGCAGCGAGATCGCAACCCGAGGATGCAGCACATTGCGTGCCACCCCGCCCTGCCTCACCGTCCGCAGCAGCCACCACGAAGCTCTGCGCCCTTCGAGTCACGACGATGCGACATCGAGCAACATCATGAAGCACTTGCTCCTCTGGCTCGCGACCGTGGCCACCGTCGTCGCGTGGGCTGCCTGCGCCCGCCCGTCCCCCACCGACGCCGGCACCGGCACCAGCGCCGCAACCAGCGCGACGGCGTCGGGCGCGGCCACCGAGGCGACGCCTGCGGCCGCCGCACCCGCAGACGACTCTGCGATCGCCCCGTCCGACGCGGACGACCGCGCGCGCCTGCAACGTCTGCTACGCCCACAACTGGCAGGGGGGCGGCGCCCGCGGGTACGGCAGCGCGACGTCCGCCGCGTCCCTCGACGAGCTCGCCGACACCGGCATGGGCGCCGTCAGCCTCACCGCGTTCGGGTGGATGTCGTCGCTCTCGTCCACCGAGATCCGGATCGCCCGTGTGCCCGGGTCCGAGACCTTCGACCGGATGCGGGTCGACGCAGAGCGGGCCCGCGCGCTGGGACTCGACGTGATGGTGAAGCCCCACCTCTGGATCGGCCACGGCGACTGGCGCGGGGACATCGACCCCGCCGAAGACGCTGGCGGCTGGGACGCGTGGTTCGACAGCTACGAGGCGTTCATCCTCGAGCACGCGCGGTTCGCCGCGTCGATCGACGCCGCCTGGTTCTGCGTCGGCGTCGAGCTCGTCTCGTCGACCCGGGCCCACCCGGACCGCTGGCGCGCGCTGATCGCCGCCATCCGCGAGGTGTACGACGGGCGCCTCGTGTACGCCGCCAACTGGGACGAGGTCGACCACGTCACCTTCCACGACGCCCTCGACGCCGTCGGCGTGCAGCACTTCGCGCCCCTCGCCGAGGCCCCGGGGGCCGACTTCGCGACCCTGCGAGCGGCGTCGCAGCGTTGGCTCGAACGCTGGTCCGGGATCGCCGCCGAGGTCGACCGCCCGCTCGTGCTCACCGAGGTCGGGTTCATGAACCGCGCGGGCGGCGCCGTCGAGCCGTGGGTCTGGCCCGAGCACCTGCCGGACGTCGGATCCGAGGCCGGCGATCTCGAGCAGCGAACCGCCTACCTCGCCACCCTCGACACCTTCGGACGCGCCGACGCCGTCGAGCAGATCTACTGGTGGAAGTGGTTCTCGGACCCGGACACCGACGAAGAGGGCATCGTCGGCTTTTCGCCCCGCGGCAAACCCGCGGGTACGGTACTGCAGTCGTTCTGCGCGCCGGGCGATCCGTGAGCCGCACCGGGGTCGGCCACGCTGGCACGCGGATTGCTTTGGAATCGGGGCAGTCACGCTCCCCCGGCCCCGAGCCCCCCGCCATGAACATCGCACGCATCATCCCCACCGATCTCATGCAGCTGTGGACCGCCGCCGTCGCCTCGGGCGACCCGGACGTGGTCACGGCCCTCTACGATCCGCAGGACGGCGTCCTGTGGGGCACCGTGTCGCAGATGCGTCGCGACACGCCGGCACACATCCGCGACTACTTCGTGCACTTCCTCGCGAAGAAGGACCTGACCG
>Ga0209578_10003334_pt1 | contig 12386 bp, 7 predicted proteins | sample tdAd472_FD_187127 | JGI IMG/M metagenome (GOLD analysis project Ga0209578, IMG submission 187127) | Marine sediment microbial communities from the Atlantic coast under amendment with organic carbon and nitrate - tdAd47.2 (SPAdes)... | ecosystem: Environmental > Aquatic > Marine > Coastal >...
ACGACTTCCTTGACTACCGCGAAGGCGACGCGTTCGGGCTCACGATCTTCGGCAACCAGGTCCTGCACTGGGTCCCGCTGACGTCCGACGCCTCGGCCTTCCGCTGCGCGCCCCCGTTCCTCGACCCCGCCAAGCTGCCGCCGTGGTTCAACGGCACCGAGATCGGCAAGGCGCTGCTCGCCTGCGAGCGGCGCCTCGCGTCGCGCGACGAGGGCGACCGAATGGTGATCCTGCTCTCGGACGGGTTCAGCGCGGACCTCTCCGGGGGACGCGACGAAGAGATCGCCCAGCGGCTGCGGGCCTCGGGGATCGTGGTCTACGCGATCCACGTCGCCGACAGCGACCCCCCGGCAGAGCTGACGACCATCGCCTCCCGCACCGGGGGCGAGGTCTTCGCCGCCGACGACCCCCGCGCGCTGAAGTTCGTCTTCGAGCGAATCGACGCCATGCAGCCGGTGAAGCTGGAGAAGATCGCGCCCGAGGCCCAGGACCTGTTCGGGCCCTTCGCGCGCGCGGGGCTGGTGCTGCTGGGGCTCATCTGCCTCGCGGGCTTCGGCCTGCGGAGGACGCCGTGGTAGCCGGGGCAGCGGCAGCGCTGGCCGCGGTGCTCCTCGCCCTGGGCGAGGCGCTGCACGCCTTGCGCACCCGCCGGCTGGCGCACCTGGCCTTCGGCCCCGGAGCGCGCCCTCGGCCCTGGACCCACGCCGCGCCCTCCCTGCGCGTGCTCGCGGGTGCGGCCGCCGCCTGGGGCCTGGCGACGCTCCTGCTCTTGCCCCCCAAGACCCACCGCGCCGAGGCCACCGAGAGCGAGCTGCCGCCGGAGCACCTGGTCCTGGTGCTCGACGTCTCGCCCTCCATGCGCCTGCAAGACGCCGGCCCCGAGCTCGCCCAGAGCCGGCTCGAGCGCGTGCGCGAGGTGGTCGAGTCGCTGTTCCGCCGCGTCCCCACGACCCGCTTCCGGGTGAGCGTGATCGCGACCTACACCGACGCCAAGGCGGTCGTCGTCGACACCCGCGACCTGGAGGTCGTGCGCAACGTGCTCAGCGGGCTCCCCATGCACTACGCCTTCGCCCCCGGAAAGACCAAGCTCTTCGCCGGGCTGGAGGAGGCGGCCCGGATCGCCCACCCCTGGAACCCGCGGAGCGCCGTGATCGTGCTCCTCTCCGACGGCGACACGGTCCCCTCCCAGGGCATGCCCAAGCTCCCGGCGTCGGTGCGCGACCTGCTGGTGGTCGGCGTCGGTGACCCCCACCAGGGGAGCTTCGTGGCCGGACGCATGTCGCGGCAAGACGTGCCCACCCTGCGCCAGATCGCGGCCCGCCTGCGCGGGACCTACCACGACGGCAACTCGCGCCACGTGAGCTCCGACACCCTCGGCTCGCTGCTCCCTGCGCGCACCCGCTCGCTGTGGGAGCGGCTCACCCGACGCGAATACGCGCTGCTGGCGACCCTCCTGGGAGCGCTGCTGCTGGCGCTCCTCCCCCCGGCGCTGCGGCGCTGGGGCAGCGCCTACGGCCCGGCCCTTCCCCAAACGCACCGGGATCCCCTACCATGACCCGTCCAACCCCAACGCCGCGAGCCTTCGAGGTGACGTGAACGACCCCCGCACCCCGCGACGCTTTCCCTGGCGAGGCGCCCTCGCGCTGTGGCTCTGTGTCCCCGTCGTGGTCGGCGCCTACCACGCCGGCCCCGGCCAGGAGCGGCTGGTCGACGACCGCGCCGGGCAGGTGCTGGCCGAGGCCCAGGCAGCCCTCGCCGCAGGCGACACCGACCGCGCCAAGGCGCTCCTCGCCGAGGCCCAGGAGCTGATCCCGGCCGACGACCTCCACGCCCAGCGTCGGATCCAGCTCGAGGCCGCCAAGGCCGGCATGCAATGCGGCGGCCTCCCCGAGAGCCGCGAGAGCCTGGCCCAACTGGTCGACGCCCTCGAGGACGACCCCCAGGCCGACCCCCAGCTCGCGCGGGAGGCCCGCCAGGCCCTCGCCAGCGCGCAGTTCTACATGACCTGGCTGATGCGCCTCGAGGGCCTCGAGCGCGCGGAGTGGGAGCCCGAGATCGAGGCCGCCCGCCAAAACTACCGCCTGCTCGCCGAGGAGGCCGGCGACGATCGCTACGCCCGCGAGCAGGACCTCGCCGCGGCGATTCGCCTGCAGCGCATGGACCTCGACGAGCTCATGGGCTTGCCCCTGCCGAACCAGTGAAACGGCAGCGGAAGCGGTCGCGGTCGCGGCCAGAAGAAGAAGGGCAAAGGCAAGCAGGGCGAGAAGAAGCAAGAGGACGCGCGCGGCGCCAGCATGGGGCCGCCCGTCGACGGGTCGGGGTCGTAGCGACCGTGCACACCCGCTACTGGTGGGCCTGCGCCCTGGCCCTGGTCGGATCGACCGCCTTCGCTCAGCAGCTGGGGCCCCCGGCCGGGGTCCCCGACGGGATCAAGCGCCTGCTCGAAGAGGCAAACGCCGCCGAGGCGCCAGGTCCTGCGGCGGAGCCCTCCGCGACACAGCCCGCCGCCAAGGCCGGCCCCTCGCCCCTGCTCCAGGCCTACCTCAAGCTCGCGTTCGATCGCCGGCCGGCCTCGATCCTCGCCGCGCGATCGACCCCCGCCCCGCTGAGCTCGGGCTCGAGCGCGGCCCCCAACACCAGCGACCCAGCCTGGATCGCCTCGCAAACCGCGCACCTCGAGCGCGCGGTGACCGTCGGCGACTACGAGCGGCTGCGGACCCAGCTCGCGCTCCTGCCCCCGCCCGAGGCCGAGCAGGTCCAGCAGCACGTGCTCGAGTCCCTCGCCCAGGGCCCTGACCCCCGGCGCCCCAAGCCCAAACCCGGGCAGGTCCTGCTCACCCAGGACAACGTGATCGGGGTCACCGACCTCGTGGGTCTGGTCGACGCCGCCCCGGCGCCGCCCAGCGCGAAGACGCTGGCCTTGCTCGCCCCCCTGGTGGAGCACGCCCTGCGGCAGGGGCACGACATAGACGCCCTCGTCGACCGCTGGCTCCAGGGAACCCGCTGGCTCGGCGGCGTCGAGCCCAGCCGCCGGCACGCCGCCGGGCGGATCCTGCTCGCGGCGGGCCACCCCGCGGCGGTCGAGCCCTTCCTCCCCGCGCCCGGGATCGCCTGCGGCGCGCCCCACCCCGCCGACCTCCGGCTGCTGGTCGAGACCTACGAGGCCCTCTACCGCGCCGAGGGTCGAGACGCCGAGCTGCAAGCTGCCTGGACGCTGAACCTCGTGCTGCTGGGGCGCAGCGACCTCGAGCCGGAGCCGCGCTACCTGGCGACGGTGCGCGCGGTGGACCTCGCCGCGCGCCTGGAGGCGTCTCGCGGCGCGGCCTGGCTGCGAGCGACCTTCACCGCCGAGCCCGAGCGCGGCATGAGCGTGCTCGCCGCCGTCGGCCGCAGCGCCGCCTCGGCGCGCAAGGAGCTGGGCAAGGAGCCCGACCTCCGCCTGCGCATGCTGCGCCTGCAGCAGGAGGTGGTCGAAGCCCTCCTCGAGCACCACCCTCAGCGCGCCGAGGGCTGGCGGCCCACCCTCGACCTGCTGGCGCAGAACTGGCTGGCCGAGGCGGAATACTCCGCGGCGAACGCCCAGGGGCAGGGCGAGGTCGGGGGCTGGCGCTACGACCGCTACGGCAACCTCTACTTCCCCCAGGCGCAACGCGGCGACCCGCGCGCCCCCGACCCCGTGGACCCAGCCGACCTCCTCGAGCACGTCCCCGGCCCGCGCTGGCGGGCGCAGATCCACCCCAGCCTGCGCGCGCGTTTCCTCGCGGCCGCGGCCTCCCTCGCGCTCAAGGGCCACGACGAAGCCGCCGCCATGCGCTGGATCGAGCAAGTCGCCGCCAGCGACCCCGAGTCGGCGCACGACCTGGCCGAGCAGTTCGTGACCCGCTGGACCCAGCGCCACGACCCGAACTCGGCCCAACGCCAGCGCAACCCGTACATCAACATCTGGGGCTTCCAGCGGCGCATGTCGGGGATCCCGCTGACCCGCACCAAGCAGGAGCAAAACCTGCGGGAGCTCGCCGAGTGGGCGGCGCGCCTGCGCGCCCTCCCGATCGAGCCGATCGACGAGCGCCTGCTGGCTCAGGCCTTCATGCGCGCCCACAGCCAGGCCGAGGTCTACCGCCTCGACGCCCTCGAGCGTGTATTCGGCGGGGTCGAGGGGCTGGCGCCCGGGACCCTCGCCGAGCTGGTGCAGACCATGCGCACCAACCTCGGCTCCGTGTGGCGCGACCCCAAGGTCCAGGACGCGAAGAAGACCCAGCGCAAGGACAAGGAGATCCAGGCCCAGGTGCTCGCCGGCTACGAACAAGCAGCCGGGCTGCTCGAGCGCGGGCTGGCGCGAGCCCCCGACGACTGGCAGCTGCTCCTGGCCCGGGCCACCGTGCGCCACGACCACAACGTCTACCTGCGCTACGACGTGGCGAGCAGCACCGACTTCTCGGCGGCGCGCAAGGCGGCCTTCGCCGACTTCGCCGCCGCGGCCAAGGCCTACGCCCGCGCGCTCCCGGCCCTCGACGAAGACGAGCGCTCGGTGGCGGTCTACCAGCGCTGGCTCTACGCCAGCCTGGGCGCCTCGGATCTGGAGAAGGTCAGCCAGGACCACACCCCCGACCCCAAGCAGCCGCCGGCGATCCAGGCCGCCCTCGAGGCGTTGCCGCCGGACGCCGAGGCCTGGCACCGCGAGCGCCTGGCCAGCGACCTGTTCACCCGCATGGGCGCGGTCAACCCCGCGGTCAAGAGCGCCTACCTCCGCGCGGGGTTCGCCGTGATCGGCGACCACCCCGCGGCCCGCGAAGCCAAGGCCGTGCTCGACTACTACGGCGACCTCGTGCACGAGATCCAGCTCGTGACCGAGGTCGACGGCAGCGACCGTGTGGGCCACCAGCGTCCGTTCGGTGTGTTCGTCATGATCCGCCACACCGAACACATCGAGCGCGAGTCCGGCGGGTTCGGCAAGTACCTGCAGAACCAAAACGCCCAGCGCTACGCCTACAACTACGGGCGCCCGCTGGCCGACTACCGCGACAAGTTCGAGGAGGCCACCCGCGAGGCCCTCGCCGAGCACTTCGACGTGCACTCGGTGACCTTCTCCGAGCCCGACGTCGAGTCACGCGGCGACCCCGAGCCAGGCTGGCGCGTGACCCCCTACGCCTACCTCCTGCTCCAGGCGCGCGGGCCGGAGGTGGACACCCTCCCGACCCTCAGCCTCGACCTCGACTTCATCGACACCTCGGGCTACGTGGTCCTCCCGGTCGCCTCGGCGCGGGTGCCCCTCGACGCGCGCCCCGCGGTCGGCGACCCGCGACCCCTCGACGAGCTCGAGCTGGTGCAGACCCTCGACGAGCGCCAGGCCGGCGAAGGCAAGCTCGTGCTCGAGGTGCGCGCCAAGGCGCGGGGGCTCGTCCCCCGGCTGGAGGACGTGCTCGACCTCGACCCGCCCGGCTTCGTGATCGGCGAGGTCGACGACCAACAGGTGAGCGCGGCCGAGCTCGACCCCAGCGGCGACGAGCTCGCGATCCGCTCCGAGCGCAGCTGGACCGTGACCCTCCGCGGCGAGCAAGGCCAGGCGCGCCTGCCGCGGATCTTCACCTTCGGCACCCCGAAGGTCGGCGGGGCGGAGACGATCTACCAGCGCTACGTCGACGCCGACCTGGAACAGGTCGAGCCCGAGGTCGACCTCGAGGCGAACTACGGCAGCGAGGCGACCCCCTGGGGCGGGATCGCGCTCCTGCTGCTGATCGTCGGGGGCCTCGGCGTGGGCGGCCTGCTCTGGGTGCGCAGCACCCCCGAGCAGGCGGCCGCCCAGCGCTACCCCGTCCCCGCCGAGCTGACGCCGTTCCGGGCGTTGGCCTTCCTCGCCCGCCTCCGCGCGGAGGCCCCGCTCTCCGACGCCGACGCGCAGGCGCTCGAGGACGAGCGCGCCAAGCTGGAGCGCGCTCACTTCGCGCCAGGCGCGGAGGCCCAACCCGCCGCGCTGCGTGAGCTGGTCGAAGGCTGGGCGGCGCGCGCAGAGGCCGCGCACCGCTAGGACCCGCTCAGTCGAAGGCGGGCGGCTCGTCCAGGATCATGGTCCGGTTCGCCGGGTCCTGCCCCTCGGCCTCGTCCTCGAAGGCGGGCGGCTCGTCCAGGATCATGGTCCGGTTCGCGGGATCCTCCGCTGGCGGCTCACCGAAGCTCGGCGCTTCGTCGAGCACCATCGTCCGGTCCATGTTGGGCGGCTCCTCCGCCGGCGGCTCCGGGGCCTGCGGGGCTTGGGGCGGCGCCGGGGCCTGCGGCGCGCCGTAGGCCGGCGGGCCGTCGAGCACCATCGTCCGGTCCACCGCCGGCGGCTCCTCCTCCGGCGGCTCCGGCGCCTGCGGCGCGCCGTAAGCCGGCGGGCCGTCCAGCACCATCGTCCGGTCCACCGCCGGCGGCTCTGGCGCCTGCGGCGCGCCGTAAGCCGGCGGACCGTCCAACACCATCGTCCGGTCCATGCTGGGCGGCTCCTCCACCGGCGGCTCCGGCGCCTGCGGCGCGCCGTAAGCCGGCGGACCGTCCAGCACCATCGTCCGGTCCATGCTGGGCGGCTCCTCCACCGGCGGCTCCGGCGCCTGCGGCGCGCCGTAGGCCGGCGGGCCGTCCAGCACCATCGTCCGGTCCACCACCGGCGGCTCCGGGGCCTGCGGCGCGCCGTAGGCCGGCGGGCCGTCCAGCACCATCGTCCGGTCTACCGCCGGCTCCTCCTCCGGCGGCTCCGGCGCCTGCGGCGCGCCGTAAGCCGGCGGGCCGTCCAGCACCATCGTCCGGTCTACGGCTGGCTCCTCGACCTCGAAGCTCGGTGGCTCGTCCATCATCTGGGTTTGATTCGCGGGCTCGTCGACCTCGAAGCTCGGCGGCTCGTTCAGCATTTGGGTCTGGTTCGCCGGCTCGTCCCGCGCCTCGCCAAAGTCGGGCATTTCGTCGATCACGATCGTGCGGTCGACTCCAGGCGGGGCGGACTGTGCGCCCCCAGGAGCGCCGCCGACCAAACCCGGGCTCTGACCAAACGCCGAGCCTGCCAAATCCGCCCGGGAGGGATCGGACTGCTCGTCGTAGCGCTTGCTGACCTGCGCCTGGAGCTGGGCGTCCCGCGCTGCCTGGATCGCCTGCTTCACGTCAGCGCCACCCACGCCGACCATGGTCTCGCCGAAGGGGTCCGCGTTGCCGGCGACGACGCCGAGCTGCGAGCGACGCACGGGAGGCGCCGGGGAGCCGGAGGGGTCCTGCTGGTCCTGCGGAAGCTCCGGGTCGTCGAAGATCACCGTCCGCGACGCGGCGTCCTCGACCTCCACTGGCGGAGCGGCAGGGGCCCCAGGCGGAGGAGGCGGCGGAGGAGGTGGGGGGGGAGGCCCCCCGACGGGCGGCGCACCGAAAGGGTCCGCGCCGACCGGCGCCACCGGAGGCGGGCCAAACGGGTCCGTCCCCAGCGCCGCTGGAGGTCCACCGAACGGGTCCGTCCCCGGCGCCACCGGAGGCGGGCCAAACGGGTCCGTCCCCGGCGCCGCTGGAGGTCCACCAAACGGGTCCGTCCCCGGCGCTGCGGGAGGCGGGCCGAACGGGTCCGTCCCCGGCGCTGCGGGAGGCGGGCCGAACGGGTCCGTCCCCGGCGCTGCCGGAGGCCCGCCGAACGGGTCCGTCCCCGGCGCCGCCGGAGGCCCGCCGAACGGGTCCGTCCCCGGCGCCGCCGGGGGCCCACCGAACGGGTCCGTCCCGCGGGTGGCGGGGACCGGAGGACCCCCGAAGGGATCGACACCTCGCTCCGCGGGTTGGGTGACGCGGTTGCGAGCCGTTGGCGGATAGGGCGACGGCTGCGGCGGAGGTGCCGCGGGGGGGGGAGCGTCGAACGAGAACGCCCGCAAGGGATCGACCCCAGGGGCCGCTGGCGCCCCCACGCCCGGAGCAGCCGCGCTGAGCTGGTTCCCGCGGAACTCGATCACCACCTGGCCGAACTGCAGGCGGTCGTTGGTGTAGAGGCGCTGGGTGCCTCGCTGCGGAATCAGCTTGCCGTTGACCCGGGTGCCGTTGCTCGAGAGGTCGGTGATGTAGAAGCCGTCATTGCGACGATCGACTCGACAGTGGGTGCGCGAGCACTTGGGGTCGAGGACGGGAATGTCCACGTCGTGGCCCCGACCGAGCACATAGCTCGCTCGAGCCAAAGGGTAGACCTTTCCCTGATCGTTTCCTTGGGTTACGACGAGGGAGGGGGAGTCCACGAAGCCAGCCTGCGGTCCTTGGTGGTCAACACGTTATGCGAGTGTACAGCCGCCTGGGTCGCTTTCCAAGCGGTGTCAAACTGGCAGCCCCCCTTCGTCCGCTCATCGAAATGGCAGCGGTCATCCGAGCCTTGCTACTAATCCAGGAATGACTTACGGTCTCGGCCCCCTGGTATGGACATTGCTTTGCCGGGGCTAAACCAGCCCCCACGATCCGCGTGGGGCGTTCCCATTTCATGGAGGCACGAATGGCGAAGCAACTCGCCTTCGATCAAGAGGCCCGCGAGGCCCTGCGCGCGGGAGTCCAAAAGTTGGCCCGCGCGGTGAAGGTAACCCTCGGCCCCCGCGGTCGACACGCAGTCATCGACAAGAGCTGGGGCGGCCCCCGGGTCACCAAGGACGGCGTGAGCGTCGCCGAGGAGATCGAGCTCCAGGATCAATACGAGAACATCGGCGCGCAGCTGGTGAAGGTCGCGTCCTCGAAGACCTCGGACGACGCCGGCGACGGGACCACCACCGCCACCGTGCTCGCCGAGCAGATCTACCTCGAGGGCCTGAAGTCGATCGCCGCCGGGGCCGACCCGATGTCGATCAGCCGCGGGATCCAGCACGCCGCCGAGAAGGTCGCCGACCACCTCGCCGAGCAAGCGAAGAAGATCGACAGCCACGAGCAGCGCCTGCAGATCGCAACCGTGGCCGCGAACCAGGACGCCGAGATCGGCGCCCACATCGCCGACGCCATGAAGCGCGTCGGCGAAGACGGCGTGATCACGATCGAGGAGGGCAAGTCCGCCCAGACCGAGGTCGAGATCGTCGAGGGCATGAAGTTCGACCGCGGGTTCCTCTCGCCGCACTTCGTGACCAACCCCGACGCCGTCGAGTGCGTGCTCGAGAACGCCTACGTGCTGCTCTACGACCAGAAGCTCTCGTCGATCCGCAGCATGGTGCCCTTGCTCGAGGCCACCCGCGAGGCCAAGCGCCCGCTGCTCGTGATCGCCGAGGACGTCGAAGGCGAGGTCCTCGCGACCCTCGTCGTCAACAAGCTCAAGGGCAACGTCGACTCCTGCGCCGTCAAGGCGCCGGGCTACGGCGACCGCCGCAAGGCCATGCTGCAAGACCTGGCGATCCTCACGGGCGGCAAGGTGATCAGCAAGGACCTCGGGATCGAGCTCGAGAAGGTCAAGCTCGAGGACCTCGGCCAGGCCGCGCGGATCAAGATCGACAAGGACAGCACCATCGTGCTCGAGGGCAAGGACAAGCCCGGAACCGTCGAGGCGCGCTGCGAGCAGATCAAGGCCGAGATCGAGGAGTCCGACAGCGACTACGACCGCGAGAAGCTGCGTGAGCGCCTGGCGCGCCTCAGCGGCGGGATCGCGCGGATCAACGTCGGCGCGGTGACCGAGGCCGAGCTCAAGGAGCGCAAAGCCCGCATGGACGACGCGCTCTCGGCCACCCAGGCCGCGGTCGAGACCGGGATCCTCCCCGGCGGCGGGATCGCGCTCTTGCGCTGCACCCCGATCGCCGAGGCGGCGGTCGAGGGCCTCCAGGACGACGAGAAGATCGGCGCCCTGGCGCTGGCGCGCGCCCTGCGCGCGCCCCTGAACCAGATCGCCAAGAACGCGGGCGTCGAGGGCGAGGTGGTGATCCACCGCGTGCTGCGCAACGAGTCGTTCTCCTACGGCTGGGACGCCCACCTCGGCGAATACGGCGACCTGTTCGAGGCCGGCGTGATCGACCCGGTCAAGGTGACCCGCTCGGCGCTGCTCAACGCGGCCAGCGTGTCGAGCATGCTCCTGACCACCTCCTGCGCCATCGCCGAGGAGCAAGAAGAGGAAGACAACAAGCCCTGGGAGCCTTGATCTCGGGGGGCCTCTCCGAGGCCCCCTCGCCTGATCTCAGGGGGCCTCTCCGAGGCCCCCTCGCCCTCGCAGCAAGCTGCTCGGGCTCACCCCCAACGGGCTGAGGGCTCAGGCTGGCGTTTGAAGGCACCCAACCGAGAACGACCGACTGACACTCGCATCGAAAACACAACTGCAGAGGCGGGGCGAGGCGCCCCGCGCACGGAGTCTCAAATGAACGTTACCCCCCTCGACGATCGCGTCCTGGTCCTGCCCCTGGAAGCCTCGACCACCACCTCGGGTGGGATCGTGCTCCCCGACAGCGCCAAGGAGAAGTCCCAGCGCGGTGAGGTCGTCGCGGTCGGCGGCGGCAAGCTGCTCGACAGCGGCAAGCGCGCCGAGCTCGCGGTCAAGAAGGGCGACCGCGTGCTGTTCGGCAAGTACGCCGGCACCGAGATCAAGATCGACGGCAAGGAGCACCAGATCATGCGCGAGAGCGAAATCCTGGCCGTCCTGGAGGAGAAGTAAGTGGCAAAGCAACTCCTGTTCGACGACGAAGCGCGTCGCAAGATTCGTGACGGCTGCGCCAAGTTGGCCCGGACCGTCAAGGTGACCCTCGGCCCCACCGGGCGTCACGTCGTGCTGCAGAAGAACTTCGGCAGCCCCACCGTCACCAAGGACGGCGTCTCGGTCGCCAAGGAGATCGAGCTCGAGGACCCGTTCGAGAACATGGGCGCGCGGATGGTCAACGAGGTCGCCTCGAAGACCAGCGACGTGGCCGGCGACGGGACCACCACCGCGACGGTGCTCGCCGAGGCGATCTACACCGAGGGGCTCAAGGCCCTCGCCACCGGCGCGAACCCGATGCGCCTGCGCCACGGGATCGACCTGGCCGTGGCCGCCTCGGTCACCCGCTTCAAGGAGATCTCGCGCGAGGTCAGCGACGACGCGCAGATCGCCCAGGTGGGCGCGATCTCGGCCAACCACGACCAGGAGATCGGCAAGCTGCTCTCCGAGGCCATGAGCAAGGCTGGCAAGGACGGCGTGATCTCGGTCGAGGAGGCCCAGGGGATCGAGACCACCCTCGACGTGGTCGACGGCCTGCAGTTCGACAAGGGCTTCCTCTCGCCCTACTTCATCAACACCCCGGCCAGCATGACCTGCGAGCTCGAGGACCCCTACATTCTCCTCCACGAGAAGAAGATCTCGAACCTGCGCGACTTCCTCCCCCTGCTGGAGGGCGTGCTGCAGCAGGGTCGCCCGCTGCTGGTGATCGCCGAGGACATCGAGGGTGAGGCCCTCGCCGCCCTCGTGATCAACCGCCTCCGCGGGTCGCTGAAGGTGTGCGCGGTCAAGGCGCCCGGCTTCGGCGAGCGGCGCAAGGCCATGCTCGAGGACATGGCGGTCCTCACCGGCGGCCAGGTGATCACCGAGGACGTCGGCGTCAAGCTCGAGAGCGCGACCCTCGACATGCTCGGCACCGCCAAGCGCGTCGTGGTCGACAAGGACAGCACCACCGTCGTCGACGGCGGCGGTGAGGGCAGCGCGATCAAGGCTCGCTGCGAGCAGATCAAGGTCCAGGCCGAGCAGTCGAGCTCGGACTACGACCGCGAGAAGCTCGAAGAGCGGCTGGCGAAGCTCTCCGGCGGCGTCGCCGTGGTCAAGGTCGGCGCGGCCACCGAGACCGAAATGAAGGAGAAGAAGGCCCGCGTGGAGGACGCCCTGCACGCGACCCGCGCGGCCGTGGAAGAGGGGATCGTCCCCGGCGGTGGCGTGACCCCGATCCGCGCGATCCCGTCCGTGGACGCCGTGATCAAGTCGCTGAGCGACACCGACGAGATCCTCGGCGCACGGATCGTGCGCAAGGCCCTCGAGGCGCCGCTGCGCCAGATCGCTGAGAACACCGGCCAAAACGGCGGTGTGATCATCGAGGAGGTCCTCGGCCTCGACGACTCCAAGGGCTACGACGCGCTCAACAACGAGTTCGTCGACATGTTCTCCGCCGGGATCGTGGACCCGACCAAGGTCACCCGCTCCGCGCTCGAGAACGCGGCCAGCGTTGCCTCGCTAATGCTGACCACGGAGACCCTGATCACGGACCTGGACAAGGAGAAGAAGGCGATCGAGGGCGCGATCCTGTGATTCAGGGGGTCTTTCCAAGACCCCCTCGCCTGGATTTCAGGGGGCCTCTCCGAGGCCCCCTCGCCTGGTTTTCAGGGGGCCTCTCCGAGGCCCCCTCGCCCTCGCGGCAGAGCCGCTCGGGCTCACCCCCAACGGGCCGCAGGCGCGCGCTCTTCAGGGGCCGCGGGCGCACGCTCTT
>Ga0209578_10003343_pt1 | contig 12363 bp, 8 predicted proteins | sample tdAd472_FD_187127 | JGI IMG/M metagenome (GOLD analysis project Ga0209578, IMG submission 187127) | Marine sediment microbial communities from the Atlantic coast under amendment with organic carbon and nitrate - tdAd47.2 (SPAdes)... | ecosystem: Environmental > Aquatic > Marine > Coastal >...
TGCTGACTTCCCCCCGGGTCTTGAGGTAAGACACCCAGGCCACCAGCGCCATAAAAAACGCACAGCTCAGCAAGGTCAGAAGAAGATTGTTGGCGTCCACCGGTAGGCTGTCCCCGCCCTGTCAGTCAGCTGCGATAGGTGCCGCACAGCCTATCCTTTAATCGCCGGACCGATCAAGGCACAATCGGGCCTGGTGATAGAATCGTTCCATCAGGACGGATACTCAGCAAATGAAGAAATTCTCCCGGATTCTGCAAAGGGCGGAACAACGCAAAGGCGGTGCCGCCGGTCTGAAAAAACTGCTGCCGAAAGTCGCTTCCCAACGAAAACTGCGGACCACCGGCGATGACCGCTACCTGGCAATGATGACCAGGGTGATCAACCAGGCCGGCTTCAGCTGGAAGGTCATCGACAACAAGTGGCCGCAATTCGAGGAAGCCTTTCTGGGCTTCGATACGTTCAAGCTGAGCCTGCTTTCGCCGGAGCAGTGGGAAGCGTACACCAGCGATCGGCGAGTGGTGCGAAACTGGCAGAAAATCCAGGCCCTGCAGGAAAACCTGTATTTTGTCCGTGAAACCGCGCGGGAGCATGGCTCGTTTGGCCGGTTTGTCGCCGACTGGCCGGTTTCCGATTACGTCGGCCTGTTGGCCTTCCTGAAAAAACACGGTTCCCGGCTGGGCGGCAATAGCGGTCAATATTTCCTGCGCTTTATGGGCAAGGACGGTTTCGTCCTCGGCCGGGACGTGGTTGCTGCGCTGCGGGGAGCCGGCGTGGAGATCGCCGAACGTCCCACCAGCAAGCGGGACCTGGGCAAAGTCCAGGATGTGTTCAACAGCTGGCACGAGGAAACCGGCCTGCCCTGCAGCCACCTGAGTCGGATTGCCGCCTGTTCCGTGGGTGAAAATTTCCTCTAGCGGGCAGTGGACTCGACCGGAAGCCTCTTCCGGCTCTGCTTATGACGACGGTCAACAGCCAGCCAGACTGCCCGGAAGCGGGTCAGATCACCTGCATCTCCTCGATGAAGCGGTTGGACTCGGCGATGGACTCCTCCATTTCCTGGATCAGGGTGGCGATATCGCTTTCGATGGTGGCGACTTCGTCACGCAGCGAGGCAATGGCCTGGGAGTTAAGGTTGTGACGCAGGAACAGGACCTGGTCCCGAAACGCATTGAGCACCGGGATCATGGTGTCTTCCGCGGTATGCATGGTGGCAACCAGCTGGATGTAGCGATTGCGGGTGTTCCGCAGGGTGCGCTCACTGGATCGCCGCAGACTCTGGTCGGTATACAGGTCAAGTTCGTCCTCCCACTCGTCGAACAGGTCTTCGGAAACCCGCTCCACGGCACGTATCCGGTCACTGACTTCTTCTGCGCGGCTTTCGCTGCGCTCAAATTCCCTGTTCAGTCGGTCATAGACTTCCTGCAGTTCGCCACCGTCGAAATTCATCAGCACGGTGAATTGTTCCAGTGCTGAATTGAACTGCTCCTTGGCGTCTTCCTGGGCATCCCGCGCCTCTTCCACGCGATCGACGAGGATGTCCCGTTTTTCCACGCCGAACTGCTCCATGGTGTTGTAGTAAACCGAGCTGCAGCCGGTAATCAGGCCTGCGCCGATGACTGCCAGGAGGGGGCTTAGTAATTTCATAGTTTGCAGATTCCTACACTTGGTTGGGTAATCAGAAAGAGTTTAAGGATTGCCTGAATAGACTTGCCACAGATAAACACGGCCATGGGGGCAGGGTGATCGCCAGCAGGTAGCGCATGGTCAGACTCTCAATTCGGGGTTCCAGCCGCAGCAGTATAGTCATTTGCCGGTGCCAGTCAAAGTCGCCCTGGGGGGGAGCCGCCCTGTCCGTCATCCTGTTCACCGGGCTGATTGTCGGTGACGCTTGAATTCGAGGCGGCGGCTGTGCAGCAACGGTTCGGTATAACCGTTGGGCTGTCGGGTACCCTTGAACACCAGATCGCAGGCCGCCTGGAAGGCAATGGAAACTTGCAGGTTCGGGGTCATGGGCAGGTAGTCGGGATCCCCGGCATTCTGCTGGTCCACGACCGCGGCCATGCGTTCCAGGGTATCCCGCACCTGTTGTTCGGTGCACAGGCCATGGTGCAGCCAGTTGGCAATATGCTGGCTGGAGATCCTCAGCGTCGCCCGATCCTCCATCAGGCCGATGTCATTGATGTCGGGTACCTTGGAACAACCGATTCCCTGGTTGATCCAGCGCACCACGTAGCCCAGGATGCCCTGGGCATTGTTGTCCAGTTCCCGCTGGACAGCTGCCTCGTCCAACTCTCCGGGATCCGCCAGGAGAGGAATGCTCAGCAGGTCGTCCAGGCTGGCAGGTTCGCGGCTGGCCAGGCGCTGTTGACAGGAGCGGACATCAACCTGGTGATAGTGGATAGCATGCAACACCGCGGCAGTGGGCGAGGGCACCCAGGCGGTACTGGCGCCGGACCGGGGATGGCCGATTTTTTCCTCCAGCATCCGGGCCATGAGATCCGGCATGGCCCACATGCCCTTGCCAATCTGGGCGTGTCCCGGCAGACCACAGGCCAGTCCCACGTCGACGTTGTGATCTTCGTAGGCCTTGATCCAGGTGCTGTCCTTCATGGCAGTCTTGGGGATCATGGGCCCGGCTTCCATGCTGGTATGAATCTCGTCACCCGTGCGGTCAAGAAAGCCGGTATTGATGAACATCACACGATCCCGGGCACGACCGATACAGGCCTTGAGGTTCAGTGTCGTGCGCCTTTCCTCGTCCATTATTCCCAGCTTGATAGTATTTTCCTTCAGGTCCAGCGCCTCTTCCACGCCTGCCATCAGGTCACAGGTAAACCCGACTTCCTCGGGACCGTGCATCTTGGGTTTGACCACGTAAATGCTGCCTGCCCGTGAGTTGGTCAGCAGCGACCTGCCCCTGATGTCGAGACTGGCAATAGCACAGGTGATCATTGCGTCCATCAGGCCTTCGTAGACCGGTTCACCCGCGCCGTCGAGAATCGCCTCATTACGCATCAGGTGTCCCACATTCCGCACCAGCAGCAGGCTGCGTCCCGGCAGCTGCAGTTTGTTACCCTGGGGATCGATATAATCACGATCCAGGTTGAGAATCCTGGTGTGTTGTTCACCGTTTTTACTGAAAGTTTCCGTCAGGTTTCCCTGTATCAGCCCCAGCCAGTTGCGATAAACAGCCACCTTGTCCCCGGCATCGACGGCGGCCACCGAGTCCTCGCAGTCCTGAATGGTGGTAAGCGCTGCTTCCAGTAGAATGTCCCGGACCCCGGCCTGGTCGAGACTGCCCACGGCTGACTTCCGGTCCAGCTGGATTTCGATATGCAGGCCATGGTTGCACAGCAGTATCGCCGAGGGCGCGGCGGGCTCACCCCGATAGCCCCGGAACCGGGACCGGTCCTCCAGCATCGTCGCCGCGCCGGACACGGTTACCTGCAGGCTGCCGTCCACCACGGCAAACCGTTCTGCGTTGGCGAAACTGCCGTTCTCCAGCGGGCAGGCCTCATCGAGAAAGCGCCGGGCGAATTCCACCACCTTGGCGCCCCGCACCGGATTGTAGCTGCTTCCCCGGTCCGCACCGTCGCTTTCGGAAATGGCATCCGAGCCGTAGAGGGCGTCGTAAAGACTGCCCCAGCGGGCATTGGTGGCATTGAGTGCGAACCGGGCGTTCTTTACCGGTACCACCAGTTGCGGGCCGGCCACCTCGGCGATTTCGGTGTCGATATTGGCAGTGGTGACCTGAAAATCTTCCGGCGGATCCTCCAGGTAACCGATTTTCTGCAGAAAACTGCGGTAATCATCAATATCCCGGGACTGGCCCTCCTGGCGACGGTGCCACTGGTCAATTTCCTGCTGCAGCGCATCCCGCCTGGTCAGCAGCCGGGTGTTACGGGGCGTAAAGGTGCTGACCAGTTCCGCAAAATGTCGCCAGAAGCGCTCTTCCCTCATGTCCAGGAGAGGCAGCAGCTCCAGCTTGACGAAATCCGCAAGCAGCGGTGCGACCTGCAGGCCATGGATCAGAATTCTGTCGGTAGACATGGTGAGTTCCCTCGGCGGTCGGCTGTGTGGTCAACCCGGTTGCGCTATTATAGGGAATCAGGTCGCCCAGGGTTAGCCACAGTGGCAGCAAAGATTGTCAGTGCGCCGCCACGGACGTTTTTTACAGCCCACAGGAGATAGTGTTGCCGTTGTCCGCTTCAGCCCGTTTGCTGGATCTGCTGATCGTTGGCGCCGGTATTTCGGGAATCAGCGCCGCCTGTCACATGGCCCGGCACTGTCCTGAAAAGTCCTGGGCCATTCTCGAGGCCCGGGATGATATCGTAAGATACTGAAGGGGGGCTTGCCGATGACGGCGTGCTGCAGTTCAGCTGACTCAATGAATGTCTACGAATATCTACTAAAGGTGCGCCGCCGGGCCCGGGTCGCAGACAGCGCCCCGGGCCCGTCACCGCGGATCGACTGGGCAGGCTGGCTCAAACGCTTGCGAACCCGGCAGACCGAGCCCCCTGTTACAGGGGGACAAAGGCCAGGGCGAAATTACCGTTCAGCGGAATGACCAGTTGATTCTGCACCGAGTCGTAGCACATGGATGCCGCGCTGGGAATGCCCGAGGCGATGATTTCAGCTTCCCCGCCCGGTGGAATCCGGGAGACGCTGCCGAAGCGTACGCTGCTGACATACTTGGTGCCGTCGGGCAGGACCACTACACCGTCATTGCCACCTTCCACCGCGTGTTCGGTGCGCACCACTTCACCTTGAGGATTGTAGGTGATCACGGCGTTGTCGCCCACGTTCACCACCACGATATTGCCGTCCTGATCGATAGCGACACCATTGGGCGCTGCCAGCGGTGCGCCCTCGGCAAAGACGGATACCTCGTTGTCCGCGGTTACCCGGTAGATTACTTCCGGGCTGCGGGTATTGGAGGCATAGACAGTGCCGTCTTCGGTGACAGCGATACCGTTCAGAATCGTCGATCCCGGCACCGGAACCGATTCAAGCGGTCGACCAGTAGCCAGGTCGAAGGACCTGACATGACCGGTATCGACGGTGTAGAGCACGCCGTTGGCGATGGCGCTGCCCAGGGGATGATGCAGTTCCAGGCCGTCCCGGGTTACGCCGATCCATTTTGGCGTGTGCACGGAGCCGTCGGGATTGATCAGCGACACAAACCCGTCGTTTTCGGTGCCGTCGCCGCGCTCACCGTTGTTCATGGCGAGAATCAGGTTACGCCGGGGATCGAACGTGCAGCTTTCGGAAAAGTGGAAACTGCCATAAACCTTGACGTTGTCAGACAGCAGTACGCGTTCTCCGGCCTCGTTTACCGAGCCGATGGGTAAACCCGCACGAAACTCCTGGGCCTGTACCGCCGTGGCGGAGACCAGCAGTGAAGCGGAAAGAAAAGAGGTCAGTGATAGCGGTAACTTAAATCCTGGTTTCAACATTTGTTTATTACACTCCTAGTATTGCTTTGTCAGTTCAGGTTAACAGCGGGCAATCCGGCTATTGTAAGGGGTTGTGGTTCCGGTACCATAGCAGCAGTGGCTGCACATCCGACAAAGGCTACCATTGAACGCCTTTAGAGGCTACGGGCCGCTCTCGGTGTGCCCGCCGTGGAAACCGGGGCGATCAATGGCCGCATTGGCTGGCGACGCTTAACCGTACTGCGGTGTGTCGCGAAAGTTCTGCAGAACCCGGAGAAACGCCGGTCCGTATTTTTCCAGCTTGCGTTCCCCCACACCGGACAGTTCGCTGAACTGGTCCAGGTCCTGGGGCAGATTGACACACATCTCCTGCAGGGTGCTGTCGTGAAATATCACGTATGGCGGAATGCCCTGTTCTTCCGCCAGTTCCCGTCGACAGTCGCGCAGCGCTTCCCACAGTGCCACGTCTATTTCTTCGGGAAGTGGAGTCCGGGTGCGCTGTCTGGCCACCTTCCTGCCGCTGTCCCTGCGCAGGTCGAGCTGTTCCTCGCCACGCAACAGCGGGCGGCATTTTTCTTCCAGGCGCAGGGCACCGAATCGCTCCAGGTTGACACTGAGATAGCCGCGGGCGACCAGCTGCCGGAATACCGAGCGCCACTGGTTGTTGTCGAGAAACTCACCCTTGCCGTGGAGTGGCAGGCGATGGTGGTCATACTGGAAAACCTTGTCGTTCTCGGCCCCGCGCAACACATCGATCAGATGGTTTACGCCGAAATTCTGACCGGTGCGATAGGCGGCGCTGATGGCCAACCGCGCCGCTTCCGTCCCGTCCCAGGTTTTTACCGGCTCCAGGCAGGTATCGCAGTTGCCGCAGGGTTGTTCCAGGGATTCACCGAAATAACTCAACAGCGCCTGGCGCCGACAGCTGGTGATTTCACAGAGTCCAAGCATGGCGTTGAGTCGCTGCTGCTCGGCACGCCGATGGTCTTCACCGGCCTGGGACCCGGCCATCATCTGGCGCAGTTTGATTACATCCTGCAGGCCGTAAATCAGCCAGGCATCGGCCGGCAGGCCGTCCCTGCCGGCCCGGCCGGTTTCCTGGTAATAGGACTCGATGGTCTTGGGCAGGTCGAGGTGAGCGACAAAGCGGACATCGGGCTTGTCGATGCCCATGCCGAAGGCTATCGTGGCCACCACGATGACACCTTCCTCGCGGAGAAAGCGGGCCTGGTGTGCGGCACGGGTCTCCGCGCCCAGACCGGCGTGGTAAGGCAGCGCGTTGAAGCCCTGGTCCTGAAGCCAGGCAGCGGTTTCCTCGGTCTTGCGTCGGGACAGGCAGTAGACAATACCGGCATCACCACGATGTTCATCCGTCAGGAACCGCAGCAGCTGTTGCCGGGGATTCTGCTTGAGGGCGATACGGTACCGAATATTGGGCCGGTCGAACCCGGCGATGAACTGTCGGGCATCGGCGAGATCCAGGCGACGGATTATTTCCTCCCTGGTACGATCGTCAGCAGTGGCCGTCAAGGCAATGCGGGGCACGTCGGGAAACTGCTCATGCAGCAGGCTCAGCTCAAGGTAATCGGCGCGAAAATCATGTCCCCACTGGGAAACGCAATGGGCTTCGTCGATAGCAAACAGACTGATGCGGGCGGCGTGGAGCAATTCCAGCATGCGGGGCTGGCGCAATCGCTCGGGCGCGATATAAAGCAGGTCCAGGTTGCCTTCCAGCAATGCCTGTTCGACCTGTTGCGCCGCGGCGGGCTCCAGGGTGGAATTGAGGAAGCTGGCCTTCACACCCAGCAGTCGCAGGGCCTGGACCTGGTCCTGCATCAGTGCGATCAGGGGGGATATCACGATTCCGCAGCCGGCTCGCAGCAGGGCGGGGATCTGGTAACAGAGGGATTTGCCGCCGCCGGTGGGCATCAGCACCAGGGCATCCCGGCCATCGAGCAGCGACTCGATAATGGCGTCCTGGGGCGGTCGAAATTCCTGGTATCCGAAAACCTGCTGCAGTACTTCCCGGGGTTCTTCCATGGCTGATCAGTATACCTCAGAGGGTACCTCGTCGGGCAGCTTTACCGGCCAGGAAATTTCCCGGGTACCGGCATTCTAGACGTTTTCCCCGCTATTTTCCTGCTGTCCCCTGTTCTTACTGGCGATGATAATTCCGGCGGTGTCCGATAGTGCCGGTCCACGACCGGCTGGTCAGGGTCTTTGCCTCTTGCGCCGTCGTTCGGACCTGTGCAGAATGCGCGCCCAGGACTTTGATCGCCGGTACCGAACCGGCGACTGTCAGGCCGGGATGCTGTCATCCATCCCGGGCCGGATTCTGCGCTACCCTGAGGAATTCCAGTAACCATGGATATCAACCGCCAGCTTGCCGAAGAACTTGACGTCAAACCCGAACAGGTCCACGCCGCTGTCACCCTGCTGGATGATGGGGCGACGGTGCCGTTTATCGCCCGCTATCGCAAGGAAGCCACCGGAGGTCTCGATGACCTGCAGCTTCGAGACCTGGAGTTCCGGCTCCGCTATCTCAGGGAACTCGAGGACCGGCGCCAGGTTGTTATCGACAGCATCGCCGAGCAGGAAAAACTCACGCCCGCATTGAAGAAGCAGCTGCTTGCAGTACAGACCAAGACTGAACTTGAAGACCTCTACCTGCCTTACAAGCCCAAGCGCCGTACCAAGGGCATGATCGCCATTGAAGCGGGACTGGAACCCCTGGCGGACAGCCTGTTTGCCGATCCGATGCTGGACCCGACTGCCGAAGCCAACGCTTTTGTCGATGCTGAAAATGGCGTTGAAGACATCAAGGCAGCGTTGGAAGGAGCCAGGTATATTCTTATGGAGCGGCTGAGTGAAGATGCGGAGCTTACCGGCAGATTGCGCAGCTATCTGTGGTCCAATGGTGTGCTGCAATCACGGGTCCAGGCGGGCAAGGAAAACGAAGCAGCCAAGTTCCGCGACTATTTCGACTTTCAGGAACCGTTATGCAAAGTTCCGTCACACCGGGCACTGGCCATGTTTCGAGGGCGCAAGGAAGGTTTCCTGTCCGTCTCCCTGGTCGTGGGGGAAACCCCGGACCAGGACGGCGATCAGCAGCGGCCCGATCCCTGCGAGGCCATGGTGGCCAGGCATTTCGGCATCGAGAATCGGGGTCGACCGGGGGATGGCTGGCTGCAGGAAGTAGTGGGCTGGACCTGGCGGGTGAAACTGCTCAACAGGCTGGAAGTGGACCTGCTGGGGCAACTGCGGGAACAGGCTGAAGACGAGGCTATCCGCGTGTTCGCCCAGAACCTGAAAGCCATTCTCCTGGCATCCCCGGCTGGCGGCCGCGTCACCATGGGGCTTGATCCCGGTCTGCGCACCGGCGTCAAGGTGTCGGTGGTGGACGGCACCGGGAAATACCTGGAGGACACCGCCATCTACCCCCATGCGCCGCGTAATCAGTGGGACGAGTCCATCGAGCTGCTGGCCAGACTTTGCCGGAAACACGGCGTGGAGCTTATCAGCATCGGCAACGGCACTGCGTCCCGGGAAACCGACCGCCTGGCCGGCGACCTGATCAAACGCTACCCGGACCTGGCCGTGACCAAGGCCATGGTCAACGAGGCGGGCGCCTCGGTGTACTCGGCTTCGGATACCGCCCGGCAGGAGTTTCCGGATCTGGACGTCACCGTGCGTGGCGCCATTTCCATTGCCCGACGGCTGCAGGATCCTCTGGCGGAACTGGTAAAAATCGAGCCACGCTCCATCGGTGTCGGCCAGTACCAGCATGACGTCAGCCAGCACAAGCTGGGACAGTCCCTGGACGCCGTGGTGGAGGATTGCGTCAATGCCGTGGGGGTGGATGTCAACATGGCGTCGGCACCGCTGTTGACCCGGGTCGCCGGATTGACGCCGACGTTGGCCAACAACATTGTCGGGTTTCGGAATGATCACGGTCGATTCCGGCGCCGGGAGGACCTGCGCCAGGTGCCGCGGTTCGGCGAGAAAAGTTTCGAACAGGCCGCCGGTTTTTTACGCATCATCAACGGTGACAACCCACTGGACGGCTCGGCGGTGCATCCCGAGTCGTACCGGGTGGTGGAAAAGATCAGCCAGCTCAGTGAGCGCAATATCAACGAGCTGATCGGTGACGGCCGTTTTCTCCAGAGCCTTGACCCGGCTGCTTTCACCGACGAACAGTTCGGGCTGCCCACGGTGACCGACATTCTGGCCGAGCTGGAAAAACCGGGTCGCGATCCGCGACCGGAATTCCGTACCGCGGACTTTCGCGAAGGCGTGGAATCCCTGGCCGATCTCGAGCCCGACATGGTGCTGGAAGGAGTCGTCACCAACGTCACCAACTTCGGTGCGTTCGTGGATGTGGGCGTACACCAGGACGGCCTGGTGCATATTTCGGCCCTGGCTGACCGCTTTGTCAAGGATCCCCATACGGTGGTGAAAACCGGCGACGTGGTCCGGGTCAAGGTGATGGAAGTTGACGAGCCGCGGCGACGTATCAGCCTGACCATGCGTCTTGATGATCAGGCCGGAAGCAGTGCGCCCACCAGGGCGAGTTCCCACGGAAAACGGGAACAAGGGCCTGCAACGGGTGCTGGAGGTAAAGGCCGGCGCAAAAGCAGCTCAAGCGGTACCGGCAAGTCATCGGCGGGCAATGGCGCCTCCTCGTCGGGCGCATCCGCACCCCGGGATGGCAGGGAACGTGGTGGGGCGCGTCGTCAGGAAAAACCTTCCACCGGCAAGGTTGGCAGTCTTGGTGATCTGCTGCAGGCCGCCCTTGAAAAGAAGCAGTAGTCTGTCCAGTTACGGGATTTAATTTATGGAACCTCTGATTAAGTATGGAAGTGCTCTGCGGGAGTCTGTCGGGCGTCACTGCAAGGCGTCGTGCGCAGGGAATGGCCGTCGCCCTTGCCAAGCGCGACAACACCGCAGTGGCGCCCGACAGGCCCCGCCGGTCGGGGCTTTCAGGCGAGCCCACTGCCTTCGTTGTCTCGCCTTGACAGGCGGACGCATGCCGGCGGCAAGACGCCTCGTCAGTGAACTCGCCTGAAAGCCAGAGTATTTCCATACTTAATCAGAGGTTCCCTATGTGGTTTAAAAATATTCGACTGGTTGTGCTGACCGAACCATTTCAGCTGACGCCGGAGCAGCTGGAGGAAAACCTGGTGGACAACCTGTTTCAGCCCTGCAGCAGCTATGACAAGTCCAGCCTCGGCTGGATCAGCCCCCTGGGCAGGGATGGTGAGATGCTGACGCATACGGTCGGCAAATACACCATGATCTGCGCCCAGGAACAGGAGCGCCTGTTGCCGGTTTCCGTGGTCAGGGATGCCACCGATGAACGGGTGGCCGAGCTGGAGGAGCGACAGGCCCGCAAGGTTTACCGCAAGGAACGCCGGCAGATACAGGACGAGGTCTACGCGTCACTGCTGCCCCAGGCCTTTGTCAGGAACCAGCTGTTGTTCGCCTACCTGGCACCGGCAGAAAACCTGCTGATCATCGACACGCCGAGTGCACCCAGGGCGGAAGCCTTGTTGAACCTGTTGCGGGACAGCCTCGGTTCATTGCCGGTGGCCAATCCCGAGGTCAGGCGTTCCCCGGGAGACGTCATGACCCGCTGGCTCCAGGAGCAGAAGGCCACGCACAAATTCACCATCGAGCATGATTGTGAGCTGTACAATCCGCTGGATGGCAGCAACGTGGTGCGCTGCAAGGGACAGGATCTGTTGACCGACGAATTGCGTGCCATGCTGGCCGCCGACAAGCGTGTCAAGAGCCTGGGGGTCATGTGGAACAATAAAGTGAGCTGCATTGTTCATGACGACCTGTCGATCCGGCGTGTCCGCTTCGAAGGGATGCTGGAGGAAAGCGGTGACGTGGCCGACGTTGACAGCGCCGCGCAGCAGTTCGATCAGGAATTTGCCCTGATGAGCCTGGAGCTGGCCGGTTTCTTCAAGGACCTGTTTGCCGCCTTTGGCGGTTTACGCAAAAACGGCTGAGCAGTCTGCCGCCATCAATCCAGGCCCACGGCCATCCCCGGTCACGGCTGATGCGGGCCCTGGGATCTCTTGGCGCGGCGTGCTACCGGATCAATCATCGCGGACGCAGCGCGGGTCCGCCGCCTGCATGCCGAGAATCGTTTCCCGGGGAACCGGCAGCGGTGCACAGCCGTGATCGGTGCCACAGATAAGATCCCATTCCGGCCGGGCCAGGCGGTGACAATCGAAACAGTTGCCACCGAACTGGTTGACCACTTCGGTGGTGCCGCGTGCCGCAAATTCGCTGCCATCCGCCGAGACATTCAACTCGATGAATTCCCAGTCGTTGGTCTCCGGATTCCAGCCCTCGTTGTGTTTCACCATGACCTCCGTGGGGATAAGGGAAACCACCGAGCCCGGCGGATAGGTGCCGCCAGTGGGCGAATTGGCCACGGCCAGGGTTGCGTCCAGATTGCCAAGTAAATTATCGACGAAGAAATCGCCACCGTCGGCCCTGGTCATGGCGGTCAGACAGTCGAACAGGGCGGCAGTGAGATCCAGCTGCAGGTCGGCATCCTGGGAGTGGCTGCGGTTGTTTATCACCAGGGTGGCTGACACCAGGAAAATTGCCGGTAAAATGACTTTCAGACGAAGTAATGACATTCGGGTTTCCTCGGAAGATCGATTGATTGGTTGAGCCGCCGGACCTGCGGGCTGCTACTGGCAGAATGCAGATTACAGCAGGCGGGGGCAGTGCCGCAAGGAGCCCCGTTCCGGCACCGGCCAGGCGGATTCCACCGGGCCCGGCCGGGCGATCGCAACACGGAGCCAGAAGCACTTGTGGTCAGATAAGAACAGTCCATCCGGAAACGGCAGGGGATACCTGGCGCCGGGTGCAGGGCGTGGCCGCAACCAGGCTCTTCTCTACTTTGCCC
>Ga0209578_10003351_pt1 | contig 12344 bp, 12 predicted proteins | sample tdAd472_FD_187127 | JGI IMG/M metagenome (GOLD analysis project Ga0209578, IMG submission 187127) | Marine sediment microbial communities from the Atlantic coast under amendment with organic carbon and nitrate - tdAd47.2 (SPAdes)... | ecosystem: Environmental > Aquatic > Marine > Coastal >...
GACTAGCATCGCAACCGCCGAAAAGCAGTTCCGATACGTGAGAAAAACAGGCTCCATGAAACCTCGACGACAACAAGCCGCCGCCCACGTATCTCTTCCGTATTCACAATGTATATCAGCGTGCGCCGACCTGGCGCCGCGAGCCTTGCCAAGCGCGGCATTCTCGCGTCTCGCGGGGCGTCGGAAGAAGATCCAGCGCCCCGCGAGAGACGGGGTTATAGGCCCTGAGCATCGATACTGTCAAATCTTTTTCATATGCCGCCTAAACATTATCAAGCCATTGAAATTAAATGAAAAAACTCGCTATAGCCGAGTCTATCGAGCGATTTCCAACGAAAAATATTAAAATAAAGCGCGACCGGATGTTGCGCCGCGCACGTGAAACCCCGCTTCTGGCGCTGCAACATTTTATTAATGCGCCCCGGATATACTTGATTCCATTGATAGAATCGCCGGGAAACCGCTTGACAGCGGGCATCCGGCCGGGCCAACTTGACGTAATGAACAAAGGCGGACCCTGGGCAATCATACGCACAAACAAGGTTACGTCATAGAAAGTGACACGGCGCGCCGTCTCGGTGAGGCGGCCATAGGGATTCTTGAGGTTTAGGCAAAAGCCATGACGAACAAAGGCATATTCCTCGTAGCCGCCGCATCCAGTGTGGCCCTGCTGTTTGCCCTGAACATGCTTCAGGTCGACATCGGCGAGGACCTTTCCGAAACCGACACCATGGCAATGGCGCCGATTTCGCTCGGCAACCCGGCTGCCGCCGCCACGCTGCAGACCCGCCGTCCGGTCCCGCCCAGCCACAGCGCGCCGCTTCTGGCGCAACCGGCCGTCTATAACCAACGTATCGAAATCGGCAAAGGCGACACCCTCGCCGAGTTGCTGGTCGGCGCCGGCGTACAGCGTACGGACGCACACTATGCCATCAAGGCGCTGTCGGAATACTATAACCCGCGCCGCATCCGCCGGGGCCAGGACGTGACCCTGACATTTGAAAGCGCGCCGCTATCCGTCGATGCCCGCACGCAGACCATGGCCGACACCTTCATCGGCTTCGCCATCGAACCCGACTACAAAACCGAGGTACGAGTCGCGCGCACCGCCGACGGCGACTTCCGCGCCGAACAGCACGCCAAGCAACTGGAACACATTCCGGTCCGTGCCGAAGGCAAGATCGAAAACAGCCTTTATGTCGCCGGCCGTGATGTCGGGGTGCCTGCCGTCATCATTGCACGGATGATCCGTCTCTTGTCGTGGGACGTCGACTTCCAGCGCGATATCCGCACCGGCGACGGCTTCGAAGTGATGTACGAACGGGTCGTCGATAAGGCAGGCAAGCCGGTCTATAACGGCGCCGTCACCTATGCCGCGCTGACGCTGAGCGGCAAGCGGATCAATATCTATCGCCACGAATTGGAAGACGGCAGCGTCGATTACTTCGACGAGAACGGCAAGGCATCGCGCAAGGCGCTGATGCGCACGCCGATTGACGGGGCCCGCCTGTCGTCGACCTTCGGCAAGCGCAAACATCCGATTCTCGGCTACACCCGCATGCACAAGGGTGTCGACTTCGCAGCGCCGACCGGCACACCGATCTATGCCGCGGGGAACGGCACCGTCGCGTTCGCCGGACGCAAGGGCGGCTATGGCAATTATGTCCGCCTCCGTCACAACGGCACCTTCGAGACCGCGTATGCCCACATGAAGGGCTTTGCCCGTGGCGTCCGCACCGGCAAACGCGTCGAGCAGGGCCAGATCATCGGCTATGTCGGCACCACCGGCCGTTCCACCGGTCCGCACCTGCACTACGAGGTCTTGACCGGCGGCAAGCAGGTCAATCCGCTGCGCGTCAAGATGCCGTCGGGCCGCACGCTCGAAGGCAAGGAACTGGCACGCTTCCTCGAGCACCGCGAGGAACAGGACCGCCTGCTGGCGTCGCTCAAGGGTACGGAAGTTGCCTCCAGCGGCAGCAACTAAGCGGCGCGCGCTTTGGCGGCTCCCCTCCCCCTTTCAACGACCGATCTTGGCGACGGCACGCCCGTTCTGATTCTGCACGGCCTGTTCGGCCGCCGACGCAACTGGCAGGCGATCCAGAAACGTCTGTCGGGCGAGGCGCGGATCGTTACCGCCGACATGCGCAATCACGGCGATAGCCCCTGGGATGACGAGATGTCATATCCGGCGATGGCCGCCGATCTGGCCGAATTGATCGACGATCTGAACAGTGGTCCGGCCGTCGTCGTCGGGCACTCGATGGGCGGCAAGGCAGCGATGACACTCGCACTGAACCATCCGGAGCAGGTCCGCGGCCTGATGGTGATCGATATCGCGCCGGTCGCCTACAACCACTCCTACATGCCGTACATCGATGCGATGCGCCGCGTGCCTTTGCCTGAACTGCAGCGCAGATCAGAAGCCGAGCCGTACATGACGGACGCCATTCCCGACCCGGGCGTACGCGCGTTTCTTTTACAGAACCTGGGGCAGAACGAAGACGGTCTGCAATGGCAGGTCAATCTGGATGCGATCGAGCGCGGCCTGCCGGACATCCTCGACTTCCCGCATGGTGCCGGAGATCCTTACGAAGGACCGGCGCTGTTTCTAAGCGGCGCCAATTCGGATTTTGTCGACGAGTCACATACGCCGCAGATCGACAATCTGTTCCCGATGGCGGAACACGTCGAAGTCGCGGGTGCGGGTCATTGGGTTCACGCGGAAAAGCCTGAAGACGTCATACGTCACATCAGCGATTTCACGCGCGGCATCGCCTAGCCGTCGTTCATCACCGTGGTGTCACAGAACTGGCGGCGCCGCTTCAATTGCGTGCACAGCGACTTCGCTTCGGACACCGACGGCAGCGGCCCGGCTTTCAGACGGTAATACGTCCCCTTGCTGCCCAGCGTGACGCGGCTGACCTCGTGATCGAGATTGCCGAGCACATTGCCGTGCGCGCGCTTGATCTGCAACCAGCCGCTCTCTGCCTGCTTGGCGGAACGATACGACGCCAGATGCACGGCGGGTTGCGGTCCAGCGGGCTTGGCCGGTTTCTTGGCCGCTTCCTTTGCTGCCATTTGCTGTGGCTGCGTAGCCGGTGCGGCATTCGCCGCGCTCGAAGCCTTTGCCGGCCCCGGCGCGGTTTGCACGGCGAGCTCGATCGCCTGCCGTTCGCGCGCGTATTCATCGCCGGAAATGTACCCGGCGTCGCGCAGTTTCTCGAGACGGCGGACCGCATCGGCACCGTCCATCAGCCCGCGCGGCGGCGCTGTCGGCTCGGCGACCATGACCGGCGCCGACGGCATCATCGCGTCGAGGATCATGTTGCGTTCGGCGGCATGTTGCGACACCGAGATCGCGCGCATTTCCAGCGCCCGGCCAATGGCGCGAAGGCGCGCCGAAATCTGTTCCGTCGTCGGCACCGGGCGATCCAGCCCCGCAGCGGGCGGCGGCGACGTCAGCGGCAGCAACGCGCCGATACTGGATTGGCGGCGTTGGGCGTATTCGTCCTGCGTAATCAGCCCCTGATCACGGAGCGCGCGCAGGGTTGCGAAGCGCGACATGATGTTGGCGTCGGCCCCATGGAACCCGCCGATCTCGCTGGGCGAGTTCATCTGCATGCTGGTCGGCGTGGACGGATTATTCATTGCCGTCGGCGCTGAGGCCATCTCGGTGCTGGAGCGCCCCAGCATCACGTCGCCCTGCGGCGCCGCACCGACCGGCACGCCATTCATTGCCGACGGCATCGATGCCTGCGTGGTGCCGCCGGTTTCGAGCAGCGAAAGATTGACACTCGCGACCTGCGATGCCGGGCGGGTCGTCAACTGGTTCCAGACCACGAACTGTTCGCTGTCATCGGGACGGATCGCCAATACGGCCTCATACATCTCGCGCGCTTTCACGAGCTGACCGGTGTTCTGATAAAGAATCCCGGCGCCGAGCAGCGCGTGAACATCGCGGGAATTGGCCTTCAAGGCACGCTGGAAATGCCCCTCGGCGGTGACGTAATTCCCCTTCGCCAATTCGGCGAGTCCCAATTCGGCCTGGTCGTTCTGTTTGAACGGGCTCGAAGCCCAGAAGGATTCCTCGAAAAGGTTGCCGTCGAAGACCGCACAGCCACTCAAAAGGCCGGCAGCCACACACAACGGCGCCACCTTCCGAATAAAGCGTCGAGTACCCTTGGTCATGCCGCCCCCTTACGTATTCGTGCAGGCCGGTGCGAGTTATGCGCGTTGCGCACCGTGTCCACAATACCTAGCGGTCTCCCCCACATATTGGTAGGGAGACCGTTCGGAAATACTAATCTTTGGTTAAAAAATCACAAGAAAAATGTCGCAGACGGCGACTTTCTGCAATTTTCCGATTTAGTGCGATTTTTTCGGCTCTTCGGCGGGGGCTGAGTTTTCCAGTTCCGCACAGCCCAGCACACTTGCGAACGGCAGCTTGGAAATCGCGCCACCACCCATCTGCCGGGTGCCTTTGATGATCAGAATATCGGTGATCAATGCATCGCCAAGCGCCTTGTTGATGGTGGCAATAAGCCGCGCGTCCTCGGCTTTTTGCGCCGTTGTCTTGGAAATCCGGTAAACCTTTTCCTTGGTTTTGTCGGGGTCGTAGATATATGCCAGCGTCATCGGCTTCGCATACCAGGCACGCAGCAATGCATCGCTGATTCTCGGCCCCAATGTACAGACGTAACCGACCTTGTCCTTGGTCGCGACCGTAAGGACCGGGGTGACGGGAATACTCACGGTCGAGCGGCTCTTCGCGCTGCGCGCCACCGGCGCCAGCATCGACCGCATCTGGACATGCGATTCGCCCGAGCCACGAAGACCGAACGAACGTTTCAGCTTTAACTGATCCGCCTCGGCATGCGACGGCATCCATGCGATGCCCATGGCCCCGACACAGGCCGCAATACAAGCAGCACTGCAGGCGACTTTTAGGAAACCGGAAATCTTCATAAACATATCCTCAGGGCACATTGCGGCAATTTTAAGATGCCATTTTGATCGTGTCGAACGAACCTAGAGGATTTTCTCCATATAGACCACGCCCGGAAGCGGATTTTCATAATAAGGTTCCGTTTCAACGAACCCCATCCGCCCGTACATCCCGACCGCAGTCTCCAAATGCCGCAGCGTGTCGAGCACCATGGACCTGTATCCTGCCGTCGCCGCGAAATCGACAACGAGGTCTGCAAGCATGCGCCCCAAGCCATGACCACGCCATTCTTCGCGGACATACATCCGTTTCATTTCGCTGCGCTTGTCCGCCGGGTCGCCGACCGGGCGCGCAGCGACGATGCCGGCAATCGCTTCCCCGGCACGCGCGATGAATATCTCGCCTTCGGGCGGCGCATATTTTCCGGGCAGCCCGGCAAGCTCGCCGTCGAAGTCCTGAAAACACAGATCGACGCCCAGCCACTGCTGATATTCCCGAAACATCTCGCGCGCGACATCCATATCTGTGGCTGATCGCGCCGGGCGGATATCGAAGATGGGCGCGTTCACAGCAAGAATGTCCCCTCAAGGACGAGCCGGGCATGCCCGCCGATAACGACACGATCACCGGCCATTCGGCAATACAGATCGCCGCCCCGCTCCGAGACCTGGCGCGCGTGGATTTCGGTCTTGCCCAGTTCCGAGGCCCAATACGGTACGATGGTGCAATGCGCGGAGCCAGTGACCGGGTCTTCGTTAATCCCGACGTGCGGTGCGAAATACCTGGACGCACAGTCGGAAGCATCGCCGGGGGCGGTGACGATCAGCCCCGCGCCTTCCATTCCGGCGATGTAATCGAAATCGGGCGTTACAGCCAGCACGTCCGCTTCGGTCTCAAACACGGCCATGTTCTTGACCGCCCGCAAGAACCGCACCGGCGCCTTACCGAGTGCATCGACCAGACCGTCCGGCATTGGTACATCCGTGGGCGGCAGTGCCGGAAAATCCATCGCCAAAATGTCGCCGTCGCGTTTGACGGCAAGCGGCCCGCTCAAAGTTTCGAAGACAACCTCCTCGCGCGCCGTGTCGAGCTTCTCGAGGATCAGCGACGCCGTCGCCAATGTCGCATGGCCGCACAACGGCACTTCGGATTTCGGCGTGAACCAGCGCAGCCGGAAGCCGTCCCCTTCAGGCACATAGAATGCGGTTTCCGACAGATTGTTCTCGAACGCGATGGCCTGCATGACGTCGTCCGCGAGCCAGCTTTCCAGCGGGCAAACGGCTGCCGGATTGCCGCCGAAGGCCCGATCGGTAAACGCATCCAGTTGATAAAGCGGAATAGCCGTCATCGCCTAGTTCCCCAGCTCTTCCTCTAGTGCGCGGCACATATCCTCAGTCGTCGCCTTGCCGCCCATATCGGGGGTTTTCGGTCCGTCGCCCTTCAAAAGGTTCTCGATCGCGGTGATCATGTCAGCCGCCGCTTCGGCATGGCCAAGGTGATCCAGCATCATCGACGCGCACCACACCGTGCCGATGGGATTGGCAATGCCCTGCCCTGCGATATCCGGCGCGGAACCGTGCACCGGCTCGAACATCGACGGATGCTCGCGCTCGGGGTTAATGTTGCCGCTTGGCGCGATGGCGATGGTGCCGGTGATACCCGGTCCCAGGTCCGACAGGATATCACCGAACAGGTTCGATCCCACCACCACGTCGAACCAGTCCGGGTTCGTGACGAAGCGCGCCGCCAGAATATCGATGTGGAACTTTGCGGTATCGATGTCGGGGTATTCCGCCGAGATCAACTCGAAACGTTCGTCCCAATACGGCATCGAATGGATGATACCGTTTGATTTCGTCGCCGACGTGACATGCTTTCGCGAGCGCTTTTTCGCCAGCTCGAACGCGTAGCGCATGATCCGGTCAGTGCCTTTGCGGGTGAAAATCGACTGCTGCGAGACGAACTCATCCTCGGTCCCCGCGTACATGCGTCCGCCGATTTCGGAATATTCGCCTTCGTTGTTCTCGCGCACGATCACCATGTCGATGTCGCCCGGCGTACGCCCGGCAAGCGGACACGCCACGCCCTCGAAAAGCCGTACCGGGCGCAGCGAAACATACTGCTTGTATTGGCGGCGGATGGGGATCAGCAACCCCCAGAGCGAAACGTGATCCGGCACCCCCGGATAGCCGACGGCCCCAAGCAGAATACTGTCGTGTTCGGCGATATCATCGAGACCGTCTTCCGGCATCATCGCGCCTTCCTTGTGGAAGCGCTCGCAGCTCCAGTCCTTTTCATCGAAGCTGAACGACAGATCGTGCTTGCGCGCGACGGCTTCGAGAATGCGACAGGTCGGTGGCACGACTTCGTTGCCAATGCCATCGCCGGGAACGACTGCGATCTTGTATGCGTTGGTACTCAATGTTTTCTCCCCCTCGGGTATTCGTCTGTTTTTTGATTCACGGATTGACCAGGTGCACGTTGACGCGCCTGTTGTGCTTGCCTTTGTTCTCGACCTTGCCGACGCGTAATTCGCCGATTTCGGATGTGTTGGCGACGTGCGTCCCGCCGCAAGGCTGCAAGTCCACGCCGCCGGCGATTTCCATCAGCCGCACCCGCCCGGCGCCCATCGGCGGCTTCACCGACATTGTCCGGACAAGGTCTTCGTTGGCCGACATTTCCTCGTCCGTGATCCAGCGATGGCCCATCGAGTGTGCGCCCTCGACCAGCTTGTTCAAATGCACCTCGACGGCTTCCTTGTCGATATTGGTATCTTCCAGATCGAAGTCGAGGCGGCTTTTTTCCTCGCCGATCTGGCCGCCGGTGACACCGCCCTCAATCGTTGCGCACAGAAGATGCAGCGCGGAGTGCATGCGCATCAAACGATAGCGCCGGTCCCAGTCGATCTCGCACGTTACCTTATCGCCCGGGGCGAGGGTCGGCGCACCTTCCGCCGGCACATGCAGGTGTTTACCGCTATCGCGGTCCTTGATCGTCGTGGCGATGGCGACCTTGCGCCCGTCCGCCGCCGCAAGCACGCCGCTGTCGCCCGGCTGTCCGCCGCCTGTCGCGTAAAATACCGTGCGGTCGAGTTCGATTCCTTCATCCTGTACCGAGACAACCATCGCCTCGCAGGTTTTCAGATATGAATCTTCGCGGAATAATTCTTCGGTCATGTCCTCACCCGTATCGTTCCCAGCGCGGGAAATTTAGCGGCAAATCCACTCACTCGCCAGCCATCGCCTGCAGAAACTGATCCTTGTCGGCATTGCCGCCACTCAGGATCACGCCGACTTTCTTGCCGGCCATCTTGTCCTTCTCCTGTAGCAGCCCAGCAAGCGGCCCCGCGCCCGCCCCTTCGGCGATGTTATGCGTGTCGAAGAAATAGGCGCGCATGGCGTCGCGGAATTCTTCCTCGGCCAAACGCACGATCCGCTCCGCACCGGCATTGATAATCTCGACCGCCTGCGGGTCGGGGGCACGGCAGGCGACACCGTCGGCGAAGGTGTCGGCGTCGTTGGTTTCAACAGGTTTGCCGGTCTCGAACGACAACGCATACGCTGGCGCGCGCTCGGCGACGATGCCGACGATTTTGGTCTTCAGGCCAAGGCCGTCGCGCACAGATATCAGCCCGCAAATGCCAGACCCCATGCCGACCGGCACATAGATGGTGTCGAGGTCCGGGTGTGCACGCATCAGTTCCAGCCCATACGTCCCGACACCGGCGATCAGGTCGGCGTGAAAAGGTGGGATCATGTGCAGCCCCTCGGCTTCGCCGACGCGGCCCGCTTCTTCGCGGCTTTCCTGGAAGTCATCACCGTGCACCATCAGCTCGGCACCATAGGCCTGCATGGCGAGGTTCTTTTCCGGATTGTTCCCATGCGGCACATAGATCACTGAACGCAGACCGGCGGCGCTTGCCGCGCGCGCCACCGACTGGCCATGGTTGCCGCGCGTCGCGGTGATGACGCCCGGGCAGTCCGGTTCGGCATCCTTGAGCCGTTGCATGTAATTCAACCCGCCCCTGATCTTGAAAGCGCCGATGGGCGTGTGGTTCTCATGCTTGACGATGACCTCCGTCCCGGCCCGCGCATTCAGCAACGGCCAGCTTATTTCCGGCGTCGGACGCATGTGCCGATAGACGATGTCGGCGGCGGCCTCGATATCCTTAAGCGGTATCACGGGCATCTTACTTTCCTCCTTGAATAACGGCGGGCGGGCGTTGCGCGCGGCTGGCCAGCACGATGCCGCCGATGATCAGCGCCGTCGACAACACAATCGGCAGCGTGATCGGCTCGCTCAGAAGCAGCACGGCGAAAACCAGGCTGACGACCGGTTGCGCGAACTGGATCGGTGCGATGCGTACGACCGAGCCATGATTGAGCGCCCAATACCAAGACGCATACGCCAGCACCGTCGCGAACATCACCAGATACAGGGTCGTGCCCCACCCGATATACGTCAATTCGCCCCATGCGAAATCCGCTGTCATCCAGAATAGCACCGGAACCTGCACCATGCCGGCGATGGCAATGCCCCAGAACGTCGTCGACCAGGTGCCGATCCTTGCCGTTGCACGGCTGCCGGCAACATAACCAGAGCCGGAAATTACTGCCGCTGCAATACACAACAGATCCCCGCCGACGGTCGCGACGCCAGTACTGTCGCGCGATGTGATCAGAATCGTTTCGCCGACCATGGCCACGAACGCCCCCGCGAACCATCCCGCGCGCGGCATGCGCCGATCCAGCAACGCCGCAAGCGCACCGGACACCACCGGCATGCATGCCAGAATCAACGCCGCGTGCGACGTCGCTGTCCGCGACACACCCAACGTGAAAAGAATCGGAAAGCCACAGAACGCGGCGAACCCGGCCGCCAGAAGCCAGCCCCAGGTCGCCCTGTCCGCAGGCGCCGGCAGACGCAGAAAAGCGATGAACGCAATCGCCGCAGGAACGGCGAACACGGAGCGCATCATCCCCGCCTGCAACGCCGGGATCTCGGACACCTGAAACGCCGTCAGCGCTGGCGTGATACCCCACGAAAAGACGGCGAAGGCGGCAAGCCCGAAAGCTGCCGCCGGCACCCGTGCAGAATGCGTTGTCGCCGTCATGGCCAGATCAGACGCCAAATATTCCTCGCGTTCAATCCCGTTCCCGGCAAACACCGGGCAATTCAGTCTTTCCAGAACGGCTTGGCCGCTTCGGCGTCGACCTGTTCGCGGCTCAGCCCGATATCGTCGAGCATCCTGTCGTCCAGCCGAGTCATGCGCGCACGCATCTCGGCACGGCGCTGCCATTCGCACATTGTCACGAAATGGCTGATCGCGGCATCGGCCATGGCCGGGGCAAAGCGCCGCAGCGCCCGCCAGCCATTGTTCTCCATCGACCATCCGCCAGGTTGGATTGTACCGTCACAATTTATATTTTTCATGGCTTTGTTTCCTTATCTCAAGCACATTGTGCCTATATACTTGACAAATAAATTGGCACAATAATAACATTGTTCCTATGACAAATTGGATGCCCGATATCTCGGCGCGCAAAGGCGCCAAGTACCTGCGCATTGCCGACGCGATCGACGATGCGATACAGCATGGCGAACTGAAACCCGAGACCAAGCTGCCGCCGATGCGCAATTTGGCCTATGACCTGGGCGTGACACTGGGCACTGTCTCCAGGGCCTATCAGGAAGCGGAGCGCCGCGGTCTCGTCGGCGGCGAAGTCGGGCGCGGCACCTATATCAAGGGCGATGGGCGCTATCCGCAGCCGCAATCCCCACGCGCCTTCGCTTACGGCGGATCGCGCGAAAACGGGATCAATCTTTCCATGGCCGTGCCACCGCTGGGCGACGGCGGCACCCATCTTGCCGCCACCATCCGTGAAATATCCGAAGATTCCGCACTGTGCAGCGAGTTGATGGATTATCAGGCGCACTCCGGTATCGAGCGGCACCGCCAGGGCGGCGTCGACTGGATCGCCCGTGCGGGGCTTATCACCGACACGGATTGCCTGACCATGGCGAACGGCACCCAGCACGCCATTCTGGTCGCGGTCATGGCGCTGACCCGGCCCGGCGATACCTTACTGGTCGAAAGCATCACCTACCCCGGCATCATCCACATCGCCGCACAGTTGGGTTTGAAACTTGCGCCGGTCGAGATGGACGACGAAGGCATCATGGCGGACGCGCTGGAAGATGCGATCCAGGAATACCGCCCGCGCGCCGCCTATATGGTGCCGACGGTGCAGAACCCGACGACCGCCGTCATGTCCGATGAGCGCCGACGCCAAGTTGCCGCCGTCATCGAACGTCACAACCTGCTGGTATCGAAGACGATATCTGGGGATTCCTGCCCGCCGACCGCGCGCCGGCGCTGGCGACGTATGCGCCCGATCAGGTAATCTATGCGACGGGCCTGTCGAAGGCCATGTCGCCGGGTCTTCGGATCGGCTACATCGCATCGCCGCCGGGTGCGACCGACGCCATTCGCGCCGTCGCCCGCATGTCGACATGGATGACGCCGCCGCTGATGGCCGAGGTGGCGACACGCTGGCTGTATGACGGCACCGGCGACAAGATGATCAAATGGCAACGGGCCGAAGCCGAGGCGCGCATGGACATTGCCGCCGAAGCGCTCGGCAATTTTAACATTCGCGGCCACAAGCACAGCTATCAAATCTGGCTGGAGCTGCCGGACCCGTGGCGCGCCGATACGGTCCGCGATCAAGCGGCACGCAAGGGCGTCTATTTCCTGTCGGGAGATGCGTTCGTATTCGGCCGCCAACCGGCACCTCACGCGATCCGTATCTGCGTCGGCAGTTGCCGCACCCGTGACGAGGTCCGCGCCGGGGTTGAAACGGTGCGCGATATTCTCAACGGCCCCGTCGCCGCAACACCCGTGATCGCTTGATCAGCCTTTAAATTCCGACACCGTATGCGCGTGGTTGAGCGGCCCATGCCCGGTGCCGAAGCCGGGATTGGTGCGAATCGCTTCCAGCACGTAAGCCTGGGCGCGCGCCACCGCATCGGGCATCGCCAGTCCCTGGGCCAGACCGCAGGCAATGGCCGAGGCCAGTGTGCAGCCGGTGCCGTGCGTATTCGGGGTATCGATGCGTTCCGCTTCGAACGCCCATGAACTGTCGGCGGTCACCAGCACATCGCAGAGCGTTTCCGTACTTTCCAGATGCCCGCCTTTGACCAGCACCGCTTGCGGCCCCCTTTCCAGCAGCGCCTCGGCGGCGTGCGTCATCTCGTCGACTGTTGAGATATGCTTGCCGGTCAAAACTTCGGCTTCGGGGATGTTCGGCGTGATCAGGGTCGCCACCGGCAGCAGGACCGACTTCAGTGCGTCCTGCGCTGCGTCGGCCAGAAGCGATGCACCGCCCTTGGCAACCAT
>Ga0209578_10003352_pt1 | contig 12341 bp, 9 predicted proteins | sample tdAd472_FD_187127 | JGI IMG/M metagenome (GOLD analysis project Ga0209578, IMG submission 187127) | Marine sediment microbial communities from the Atlantic coast under amendment with organic carbon and nitrate - tdAd47.2 (SPAdes)... | ecosystem: Environmental > Aquatic > Marine > Coastal >...
TCCACGCAGCCAATCCTCGATGAATCTCGCTCGCTCGTCCACTGGACAGGTCTCCTTCCATGGCATCTCGCCATGGTGCTACCTATCCGTCCGGTCTGATCTGTTACCCATCCGTCCGGTCTGTACCGTAAAGGGCTCCGTCCCCTCCTCCTCGTCCCCTCCTCCTCCGTCCCCTCGTCCTAAGTGCTTTGGAGTCCGTCCCATCAGCCCCGTCCCATCAGCCCGTACCGCACGCCCCCTTCCGGAGCGCCTCAGTACGGCCTATGGCGAAGCGTCGTGCTGCTCCCGAGCTTGCCGCAAAACCAACCAAACAGTTCTGGGCAGCGTGACTACAACGCGAGGATAAGACATGCAGTGGTCCGTCTGGTACCGGATCGGTACCGTCTGGAAGCCGTTTGCCCTGAATGCTGGGTCAGATGGTTGATAGGGCAACTCGTACCGCGGATGCCGCGTAACAGTAACTGGAACTACGGAGGCGTCCGATGGAGTTGAGGGCCGAGTCTCCCCATGATAGACATGCAATTCCCCACCGTCGAGCCTATAGACAAAATCACGCATACCGCTGTCACGAAACACGTACTCGACCGACGGATCAATGGGATCACATGCGTCGGGATTCGCGGAGATGGCGACCAATTCGCCGCTTATTCCTAGAGATTGGAATCTGAGGAAGACAGGGGACGAACCTCGACTTTGGTCAGTAAGTCGAACTGACTCAGCTGGAGACTGAAGACTCCAAGCAACGTAGCATAAGAGTAAGTAGCCTATGCAAGCGACGCCGGAGACACCAAACACAAGATACCTAGCAGCTTTGTGAGCCCAATTTTCTGCACCCATGATCTATTTCCGCCGTCGGTCCGTGACTGCTCGGTGTCCTTGTGTGATTCGACGAATAGCTTGGGGGGTCTCACTTCCCACGGACATGCCTAGGGCACCAAGACCAGCTCCAACGATGCCCCCGAGCGCCCCCCCCTGCGTAGCCACCAGCATGCAGTCCGCCAGCTGTGCGCAGAGTGTCCCCTAGGGATTCGCCGCTGGACGCTGCATTGTACCCTGCGAGAAAATTTCCCGCGGAACGAGCTGTCGCATACTTGCCGCGCAGCAGGCGCCCGGTGTTGGGGCCATGCGGAGCTACGGGCCGTTGGGGACGGGGCCGTTGGGGACGGGCCGTTGGGGACGGCCTTGAAAGCATTTAACTGATTTCTCTCCAACAGGTTGCAGAACTCGCGAAACACGCTATTCTGACTTCCAGTTCGATGACCAAATGGGCCCGTAGACTGCCCGGAACTGCCGGGCTCGGCTCCGATAAGTTGACTTCCGGGACGCCCTCTACCGCTACGACAGACGACTCGTCACAACCCCGCAATCCCCGGTGGTTCAACTACATCCACTGCTATTCCCCCGACCCCGCTTGACCCGCCCCCCTACCCTGAAACTAAGTCCCGGCGGCCGAATGGAGACGTGAGCCCCGGGGCGTCTTCGAAGATCACAATCGACTCCCCAGTGGTAAGGCTTGGAGAAGTTGCGCGGCGTCGCGGGAGAGTCCGTGAGCGAAGCGTCAGACCACGGAGCGGAAGGTTCAGCACGCACAGCCGTACCGAGGTACGTCGAGCATGCTGGCTCTTCCGCGACAACGGTATGGCGTTTCCATCGCGTGCGTTCACCGACGTCGTAGCGGCATCTCCAAGCCATGGCCTCGAACCCGACGAAGGACAGCCTTCGATAACCAGGCCACGCGTAAAGAAGCAAGTCCGGCCCCGCACATCGATCGTTGAGCGAAGGCCAGGACAACGCAGACCGGTCCGACTGTTTCACCGTTCCCTGGGCGCGAACACCTTCCAGGGAACCACCCGCCAGGGCGGCCGCCGACGAAGAATTGGCGGCCTCCCTGGCAAACCTGTCATCCACTTCCACTCTCAGGAGGTCCGCAACCGATCACAATTCAACAACTTAGACGCAGCTCAACAACGCCGCCCAGAAAGACGGGCAACATGACAAGCAGCAAACTATGCAAACAAGAGACTTACGCCCCGAAGCGCTGTCAAAGTCCGACGCACCCCAAAATGTCCATCCATAGAATCAGCAGTTTAGCGAGCCGTACCGTCAGTACCATGACAAGGAAGACGTCGGTCTACTAACGCGCCGATCGGATCTCCAGCATCTTGCGCAACTGCTGCGGCCTCGTGCCGAGATCCGCCAGCGTATACTTCCGGAGCGTCTCCAGGAAGGCGTCCTGCGCCTCTCCCAGCACCGACTTCAAGTCGCAGGCTGGCTCGATGGGGCAGGTGTTGGTCTCGACGTCGAAACACTCCACCAGGTTCAGATGAGGTTCCATCTGCGTCACCAACCGCCCGAGGTTGATCTCGGTCGGATCCTTCGCCAGTAGGAGTCCGCCGCCGCGGCCGCGACTGGCGTCTACGTACCCGAGACTTGCCAGCCGCTGGACCACCTTCATCAAGTGGTTCTTCGAGATACCGTACGCCTCGGAGATCTCCTGAATCGTCGATTTCTGCTCCGGCCGCAGCCGGAGAAAGAGCAGCACGCGCAGCGAGTAGTCCGTATGCAGCGTCAAGTGCATTGACTCTGACTCTATACCGAAACGACCTTCAGTGTTTGCTGCGAAACGTCGATATCTTGGGTAGAGTAGGAAATATGCATTCGGAATCCATCAATAACTCCGCTCCCCCCGTGGTCAGCGAATCCAGCATCCAGATCGTCAAGGCAACCGCACCCGCCGTGGCCGCGAACGCGGAAACGATCACCAAGCGGTTCTACCACCTGATGTTCACCCATGACCCGCAAGTGAAGAAGTTCTTCAACCAGGCGAATCAGCACTCGGGCGCGCAGCCGCGCGCCCTCGCCGGAGCCGTTTGCGCCTACGCGGCGAACATCGACAATCTGGCGGCGCTGGGACCGGCCGTCGAGCTGATTGCTCAGAAGCATTGCTCGCTTTGTGTTCAGGCGGAGGACTACCCGATCGTCGGCAAGCACTTGTTGGCGGCCGTCAAGGACGTGCTGGGTGACGCGGTAACGGAAGAGGTCACCGCGGCTTGGGCTGAGGCCTACGGCCTACTTGCGTACGTCTTGATTCAGCGCGAGGCGGAGATCTATGCGGAGCAGGCGGCCGCCGAAGGCGGCTGGAACGGCTATCGCCCGTTTGTAGTCGACCGCAAGGTCCCTGAGAGCGACATCATCACGTCTTTCTACTTGAAACCAGCGGACGGGAAGGCGTTCCCGAGCTTCACGGCGGGACAGTACATTACGGTAAAGGCGAACATCGCCGGTGAAGAAGAGACGGCGCCGCGCAACTACAGCCTCTCCGACGCGCCGGGGACCGGCTACTACCGCATCAGCGTCAAGCGCGAGCCGGCGCCTAAACAAGGAGCCGCTCCGGGAGTCGTCTCCAACTTCCTGCATGACCAGGTGAGCGAAGGCGACGAGATCCAGATCGGCCCTCCTTGCGGCGAGTTCCTGGCTCCGAGTGAGGAAGAGCTTGCCGCCGGCGAACCGGTCGTCCTGATCTCAGGTGGAGTGGGCGTGACGCCTCTCAACTCCATGTTGAAGTCGCTGGCGGCGCAGGGTGTAGAGAACTCGGTTCACGTGATCCACGGGGCCCGTAACAGCGAAGTACATGCTCTGGGGGGCGAGATGCGGGAATCCGCGGGTGCGTTGAAGAACGCCTCGACCCACGTACGCTACGACGAGCCGTTGGACGATGATCTCGCCCAGGGGCGTTGCGACAGCACCGGAACGATTGACCGCGCGTTGTTGGACGAGGTGCTGCCGGACATCAAGGGTTTGTACTACGTATGCGGCCCGAAGCCGTTCATGGCTTCCGTCGTCGGCGACCTACGTGCTCGCGGCGCCGGCGAAGACCAGATTCGATACGAGTTCTTCGGCCCTAAGGGCGAACTGGCGGCCTAGGCGCCGGCTTCCCAGTAGTCCGGGAGGTCGGTTTGGACTTCCCGAAGGATCTCTAAGATCGCGCGGCGGTCTTCGTCTGTTCTGGCAGCGAAGGCCGCCGTTTTGTCTTTGCCGGTGAGGACTTCCCACAGGCGGCGGTAGACGCGCTCCTTGGCTTCAGGCGGCAGGCCAACGAAGGCTTCTGAGTGGATGAGGTAGCTGCACGGATAGCGCAGGAGGCGTCCGTTGAGGTCGAGTTGGCGCAACGTGCGGCCGTGGGAGTCGCGTGGCCCGGCGGCTTCAAACGCTTGCTGGAAATCCTTGTCGCCGCTGATGGGCTCGTCCAAGGCCGCCTCATCCACGAAGAGCATGTAGCGCAACAGTTCCTCGACGGTGTTGTCGATGGCAGGTCCGAGGGTGGCGTCGTCGGCCTGGGCGATGTGTGTTTCATAGCCGAGCCGGACGATGAGGTTGGTCATGCGGGTCTGATGCTCCAGTACCATCAGCGAAACGATGTCGCTGCCCGGGCGCAGGTAGTCGATCTCGCTAACGTAAGGCGCAAGCGTGTCGACGTTGTCGGACTTGCCGCCCAGCAGCGACGACGAGGAGCCGCTCAGCTCGAAGATGACGTTGCCCAGGTGCTCTTGTTCTCCGTGCCGCCCGGAGACGTACCAGCCGCCCCATCGCTCAGCCAAGGGGCTGCGGTGGTCGGTAATAAAGCTGGGGGCGCGCATGGGGGAGCCGAAGCGGTCCGGATGCACGGAGCGCACCATGAGGCCCGGGACGCCGAGCGTAAAGGTTCCGACGTGGCAGGAGAGGCACTCGGTGGAGCGTAGCCTGAAGCGCGGGCGCGGACTGCGGACCTGGTCCAAGGTGTAGAACACGACGCCGAGTTTGGGATCGATGGTCGTGACCTCAATGACCTCGCCGCCGCGTACCCAACCGACTGCACTGGTTTCGTTGTGATAGACCGCGCGCGGGACTCGCGGGAAGATGCGCGAAGCCTGGAAGCTGGTCTTTGAGAAGACCAGCACCTGCGATGACTGCGGGATCTCCAACGCTTCAAGTACCGCCGGCAGGTATCCGAAGTGGTCGTCGAACTCAAGAGCAGTTTCACCGCTGATGAGCTTCTGCTGGAAGCGTGCAACCGTGTCCGTCGGCTCCGCGTTCCAGTAGTCGATCGCGGGGTGCTCGGCGGGCAGGATTCTGCGCTCGTCGATCAAGCTTTCTCGATTCTCTGACGAGGCGGCCAGTAAGGCGAGCAGTGCGACTAGGGTGACGAGTATTCTGCGCATGGGACGAGGCAAGATCCTGCCTCCAACAATAGGCGTCCGGGTTTAGCCCGGCAAGGCCAGGATAGGCCGATCACGCGTCGAGAGCGGTGACCTCGGTTACAATCGGCGCTCGGAGAACGATATGAGTTCGTGGACTCGTAGGAGTTGGATGGGGGCGGCCGCGGCCGTTCCGTTTGCGGCTGCAGCGGCTGAGGCCGCCGATTGGCCGCTGGATTTGGGAGACGACACGCCCAAAATCTGCGTCGGCTCGGGTCGCGACGCCGACGAGGCTGCGATGCGCCAATGGCGCCAGGTAGGCGTCGAGCACGTGCTGATGGGCGGCGGTCCGGCGCCGTGGAGCGAATCCTACCTGCGCGGCATTCTTGATCGCTACAAAGCCGGCGGGCTCGGCGTCGTCAACATGATGATCGGAGCTCCGACCGAGGTGATCTGGGGGCGCAAGGGTGCGGACGATCAGATCGCACAGATCATCGCGTCGATCCGGGCGGCCGGCAAGGTGGGACTGCCGGTCATCGAGTACAACTTCTACGCCAACCGCTTGATTGAGGGATACAAGGAAGAGACGGGCCGGGCCGGCGCCGGGTATACGGCCTACGACTACGAACTGTCCAAGGGCCTGCCGCCCAAGGCCGGCGTCGGCAAGCACACCCGCGCCGAACAGCTCAAGCGCGCACGCTACTTCCTGGAAGCCGTCATTCCCGAGGCGGAGAAAGCGGACGTCCGTCTCGCGTTGCATCCCAACGATCCGCCGGTGAAGATCAGCCGTGGCAGCGAGCAGCTCTTCCGCAGCTTCGAGCAATGGAAGGAGTACCTCGATCTATTCAGGAGCCCGTACAACGGGATCACGTTTGATTGCGGAGTGACGCGGGAGACCGGGGCCGATCCGGTCGAGGTCTGCCGCTACTTGGGCGAACGTGACCGCATCAACCACGTTCATTACCGCAACGTAATTGTGCGCAAGCCGAATGTGGACTACACCGAGGTCTTCCCGGACAACGGGCAGGTCGACATGTTCGCGGTGATGAAGGAGCTCGTTCGTCAGAAGTATCCGCGCGGTCTCTATCCGGAGCACCCGCGGGCGCTGGACGTGGATCGCAAGCTGGGTATTCGCAATATGTACCCCGGCGGCGGCGGCATGGTCGGTCTGATCTACAACGTGGCTTACGCGAAGGCGATGTTGCAGGCGGCGCTATCCAGCTAGCCGACGTGCCGGTCTAGTGGCCGCCGTCGCCGAAGATCATTCCGGCCGACTTGACGGCGCCCCAGACGGCGAGGCCGAAGAGGAGCGCCAGGCAGAGATTTTCCCACCAACGGGTCTTATATTCCTCGCCGATGTATTGTGCGCTGGCGGTGATGCGCCACAGGCCTCCGGCCAGCAGCGGGAGCAGGACGACCTGGCCGCTGTTGGCCGCAAGGGTCAAAGTGACGAAATCCGGCATGCCGGGCAGCGTCCAGATCAGCGGCGAAAAGAGGCACCAAACGACGATGATTTTCCGCCACGGATGCGCCCGCCATTCTTCTACTGCGACTTTGTGCCGGCCTTCGCGCCAGCGCATCCAAGCGTGGGCGCCAAGGGCGCCGATGCCGGCGGCGTGGCCCACCACCGACGTATAGACCGCAGAGAAGACGCCAACGTAGAACAGCAGCCGTCCGCCGGGGCCGAGCACGTCGCTCAAGAGATTCGGCAGGTCTTCGAGGTCGCTGATCTGCCGATCCGGGAAGAGCAGCTCCGCACCTAACACCCACACGGCTAGATTGAGCACGACCATGACGACGATGCCCAACAGCAGGTCGTAGAACTGGACACGCAGGTATTGCGGCCCGCGCCATCCTTTCTCTTCGAGGAAGTACGGATACACCAGGTTCATGAACGATCCGCCCACGGCCCCGATCATGGCGAGCGCGACCACGAGCGGCGAGAATTCGCCCTGGTGTCCGGGCATCTCCAAGCGAAAGAGTCCCTGCACCAGGTCCATACCGGAGAACCCGACCCAGGCAGCCGACCCTACGAACGAGATCGAAAGTACGACAAGGAAGAGCTTGAAGATCATCTCCAACGGCTCATAGGTCCGCATGACCAGGTAATACGCCGAGACTGCACAGGCGATTCCCCACATCCAGACCTCGCCGACTCCGGTGACGTTGCGGCAGATTTCACCGACGCCGACGGTCATGTAAGCGCCGTAGACGTGTCCCATGATGATGGCCGCGAAGAACAACACCGGAGCGTAGATCGGGTGCAGTCTCGCCAGGCCGTCAAGCAGGCCCTCTCCGTGTTGGTTGCAGAGTTGATAGCGGCCGATGAGCGACACCAAGACGAACCGCAGGAACAGCGCCGCGACCAGGACCCAGAGCAGCGAGTAGCCGTAGTTGGCCCCCGCGATGCCCATGTCGACGATGTCACCGGCGCCGAGCCAGGTCAGTACGATGATGATGCTCGGACCGAAGGATCGGACGAAGTCGAGGAACGAGCGCGGGACCGGCGGCGCGACGGTAGGCATCAAAATACGGTACTTGATTCAGACTAAAACTGGAGATCGAGTCCGAACAGAAAGGTGCGTCCGTCGTTGAGCGTGTTGGTGATTTGACCGAAATTCGGGTTGGCCACCGACAGTCCCGGTTCGGCGAATTGCGGCGTATTGAGTAGGTTGATCGACTCCGCTCGGAAGCCGAGTCGCCAGTCCGATCCGATGGGCCAGTCCTTGGCGATCGATGCGTTGACGTTGGCGATCTTGCCTTTGCGGAAGGTGTTGCGCCCGAGATTGCCGAACGGGTCGGTGGGCGCAATGAAGCCGAAGGCGCGCCGGTCGAGCTTCTCGCGAGACGTGTCCGGATCGCCGACCGTGCGACCTAGGATGGACGGATCGAGAACGTTCGGCCGGTCGTTGCCGATACCGTCGACATTGCCGAAGCCAGGGGCGTCCGAACCCGCCAGCAGCGTGAACGGGGTTCCGTTCTTGAGCAGGAGGATGCCGGTGGTGGTCCAGCCGCCGAGAGCGTGGCGGAACCAGCGCGGGGCGCCTGACGGGCTTGGCGTCTGGTAGGCGATGCGCGCCAGCAAGGCATGCGGTTGATCGAAGTCGCTCAAGCCCCGCATGTCGCTGAAGTCAAACTCATATTGACCGCGGGCTAGACGCGCGTCGGCGTCGTAGGCTGTGTTGGTGTAGCTGCTTCCTCGGTCGATGGCTTTGCTGAACCAGTAGGAGGCGTCAACGGAAAGCCCCCGCCACGACGGTACGCGTAGCGAGACGCGGGCGGCGTCATAGTAACCGTCGGATCCGTTGCGTACCGTGCGGATGGTGGCGAACGACGGATCTTCGCGGCGGGCGTTCACCGTTCCTGTTGTTAGCGGCAGTCCTTCGCGCGGCTGCGCGCGATTGCCGAAGTACATCAACAGCAGCTTATGCGAACGGCTGCCCACGTATCCCAACTCCAGCGACCATCCCGGCGCCGGCTCGAGTTGCCAAGACAGGTTGTACTGGTGGGAATAGGGCGTGGCCAGTTCCGGGTCCAGCCGGTAGAGCACCGGCACGATATTGGGGTCGTTGGGGTCGAAGCCGCCGGTGAAATCCGTGAAACTCGGGTCGACAATCGCCGACTTGACGTTGACCGGAGGAGAGAACCGAATCTGCTGGTAGGTTACGGGGAAGATGCGACCGTAGTGCAGCCCGTAGCCTCCTCGTAGAACGCCCCAATGGTCCGAAAGTCGGTAGGAGTATCCGAATTGCGGCGCCACGTTGTTGCAGTCGCAATCGTAGGGGACGTTGTTGAATCCGTTCACTTCTTCGGGGGTGGTGATGATTCCATAGCGGAGTCCCAGCTGGATTTGAAGCCGCGACGACGGACGCCATTCGTCGCCGAAATAGAACTGCAGGTCCCACTGCCTGAAGCCGCGGCTGACGTTGCCCACTGAGAGCAACTGTTGAGTCGGCAGCCCGAGGCGTAGGTTCTCGATGGCGCTGCGGCCGAAGTTGGCGCCGAAGGAAAAGAACCCGCGATGGACGTCCGACTCGACGCCGTTGAATTGTCGCCGTAACCCCTCGAAGCCGACCGTCAACGTATGGTCGCCTCGAATGCTGCTGACCCGTACTCCCTGTCGGAAGAGGTTTTCGGCTCGGTCGATTGGAATCGCGCCCCCCGGACCGAGTCCCGTCAACGCATTGCTCGTAACAATGAGCGGCCCGACCGCATTCTCTTCAGGCGTGAGTAGGGAGCCGACGCGATCGAACCCCACCGACGCGTCGATGACCGTGGAGGCTGAGAGCGTTCGACTCCAAGTCGCGCGTGCGCGATGCGATCGCGTCGACGTGTCCGGGTTCTGTCCCGCGACGAGTTGGAAAGCGTCTACTTGTTGGCTGGTGAAGCCGTAGTCGAGTACGTACCGGTTGTCGCCGTCTCGGACTCCCAAGCGCAACGCCGCATTGTCGGAATCGATGCTCTGCGGCGCATTGGTGTTGAGCGCCCGCTCGTTGATGTCCGTGCGGTTTGGAGCTTCATTGGGATAGGCTGCGAGAACCTGCTGGACGAGTGCTCGAGTCGCGGGGTCGGTCGCCAGCGCCGTCCGCTCGTCGGACTTGGGTACCAGCACGTTCCCGTTGACGTTGCCGCGGACGCGCTGTTGGCCGGCGCTGAGCGTCAGGTCGATGTTCTTGGCGATTCCGGTCGTGAGCGCCAGACCATAGTCATTCTCGCGCGAGGGCTGCACCTCCCCAACTTGAAAGAACGACCGGGCGGTAAACACGCTGTTCTGATGTTTGGCGAAGAGCCTGCCATGCACGCCGGACGTCTGCGGCAAGTCCACATGTAAGGATGCCGACGGCGCGTTGCCGAACTCCGCGCCGAAGTACTCCCGCTCCGAATCGAACTCCTGGACGACCGTCGCCGAGACGCCCAAGCGCACATTCAGTTCCTTGAGGGCGTTGTTGTCGATCAGGTTGAACTGGACGTTCTCATTCCGCCGACTCTCGCCGGAATCGGCGTCGGTTTGGCCGAGCAAGTTCAGTCGGGTGCGGTCCTCGAGCGCCGATGCAGCGGCGCCCTCAGCCGCTGGTTCAGTGTCGGTCGCAGTCGTAGAGGCGGCCTCCGCAGCGGTCTCCGGGCCTGGGGCGCCCCGAGTAGGGGGATCTTGGGCGGTTGCGATCCCTAGTCCGAGCGCGAAGACGATCAGGATTCGGTGCAAGCGCCCATCGTGCCACAGCCCCACGTCTCCGCCTAGTCTCCCAGCTTCTTCTTCAGGCGACGGACGTCGCGAGCCAGCTCCGGCAGGCGGTTGTAGACCGCCGTACAGCGTAGCCACTGGGAGTTGTCGAGTTCGGGCGAGCCGGAAATACGACGGCCTGCTTCGATGTCGTGCCCCACGCCGGTTTGGGCGGTCACCAAGACGTCGTTGCCGATGGTGAGGTGATTGATGACGCCCACTTGTCCGGCAAGAATGCAGTTCTTGCCCAGCGTCGTCGAGCCCGCGATTCCGACCTGCGAGCAGATGATTGAGTCCTCGCCGATCTCCACGGCGTGTCCAATCTGTACCAAGTTGTCGATCTTCGCGCCGCGACGAATTCGGGTCTCGCCGACGGCGGCTCGGTCGATGCAGGACCCGGCCTGAATCTCCACATCGTCCTCGACGACGACGCCGCCCGACTGCGGGATCTTGTGGTGCGAGCCGTCTGCACGGCGGGCGAAGCCGTAGCCGTCCGTGCCGAGCCGGACTCCGTTTTGTAAGACCACGCGGTCTCCAATGCTGCAGAACTCGCGCACCGAAACGTGCGAGTGGGCCAGGAAATCCTCTCCGATGCGGACTCCTTCGTAGATCGCGGAGTGGGGATGAATTACCGCGCGGGGCCCGAGCTTCACGTTCTCTCCGATGACGACGTACGCTCCAATCGTCGGGTCCTCTCCAATCTCGGCCGTCGCTGCGACCACGGCGGTCGGGTGGATGCCCGGCGCCGGGCGCGGAGCGTCGTAGAACATCTCGAGCGCCCTCGCGAATCCTAGATACGGATCCGCACCCACGAGCTGCGCCAACGCGATGGACTCGTCTTCTTCAGCCAGCAGGATCGCCGAGGCTTTGGTGGAGCCGAGTCGGCCGCTGTAGCGCGGGTTGGAAAGAAACGTTAGTTCGCCCGCGACGGCGTCATCGAGTCCGGCGACGCCCGTGATTTCCAAAGCCGGGTCGCCGACGACGGTGCAGCCGAGGCGTTCGGCGATGGTAGAGAGCTTCATGGGGCTAGCCTCCTTAAGGCGCTACAGCTTGCCAATAGGCGCCGAAGAGCTCGTCGCTGAAGAACGTGGTCAAGATCGCGGCCGCGCCGAGGTAGCTTCCGAAAGGCAACTCCTGCGTCCACTCTTTGCGCGAAAGCACCACAATCAGAGTACCGGTCACCGCGCCCATGATCGAGCCCGCCAGCAGGATCAGCAGGGTCTGCGGGACGCCCCAAAACGCGCCCATCATGGCCGCCATCTTGACGTCGCCAAGGCCCAAACCGTCGACGCCTCGGAGTCGATAGTAGAGTTCACGCATGATCCAGAGCATGCCGCCGAAGATCACGGCTCCCGCCAGCGACTCGACGAACGAAGCCAGTTGCGACGAGGGCTCCTTCTCCAGGATGAACCACAGGATCTTTGTTGCGCCGTCAGGCAGGACGATGAACCAACTCAGGGCCAACCCGATCAGCGTTCCGCCCTTGGTGATTTCGTCGGGCAGTATCATGTGCTCCAGATCCGTAAAGATCAAGATCAGCATCATCGAGCAAAATACGGCGGCCTTGAACGTGAACGGCTGCCATCCGAACTTGGCCGCGAGCGCCGCCCAGATGAGCGCGTTCGCCAACTCTACGGCCGGGTAGCGCCAGGAGATTGGTTTCTCGCACTGGCGACACTTGCCCCTGAGCAATAGGTAACTCAGTACGGGAATATTGTCGGTCCAACGAATCGGGGCTGAGCAGCGCGGACACTGAGAACGAGGTTTGACGACCGATCGCTCGTCCGGCCATCGGTGGATGCAGACGTTGAGGAAGCTCCCGACGATAAGGCCGAGGAGAAAGGAGAATAAGATCACGTGGCTAACGCCGAGCGGTACGCCTCGACGGTTTGGGCGACCATTATATCAACGCCGAATTCACGCCTGGCGTGCGAAACGCGGCTTCG
>Ga0209578_10003357_pt1 | contig 12319 bp, 12 predicted proteins | sample tdAd472_FD_187127 | JGI IMG/M metagenome (GOLD analysis project Ga0209578, IMG submission 187127) | Marine sediment microbial communities from the Atlantic coast under amendment with organic carbon and nitrate - tdAd47.2 (SPAdes)... | ecosystem: Environmental > Aquatic > Marine > Coastal >...
CCCAACTCATTGGTGAAGCGCCGGCCTGGCTGAGTGCGCAGGAGCATGTTTCTCGCGTAGCGCCGCTGGACCGTCCCATCCTCGTCATCGGAGAACGCGGGACCGGCAAGGAACTGATCGGGGAGCGTCTGCACTTCCTGTCGAAACGCTGGGACGGCCCGTTCATCAAGGTGAACTGCGCGGCCCTCTCCGAGACGCTGCTGGACTCAGAACTGTTCGGCCATGAGCGCGGCGCGTTCACAGGCGCGACAGAGATGCGGCGCGGCCGGTTTGAGCTGGCCGATGGCGGCACGATCTTTCTGGACGAGATCGCCACGGCGAGCGCGCAGGTGCAGGAAAAGCTACTGCGCGTCATCGAATATGGCGAATTCCAGCGCGTGGGCGGGTCGAAAGTCCTCACCACAAATGTGCGTATCATTGCCGCTACGAATGCTGACTTGCCCTCCATGGTCGAGCGCGGCGAATTTCGCGCCGACCTGCTGGACCGGCTGGCCTTTGACGTGATCACCCTGCCGCCGCTACGCGCGCGCCCCGGAGATGCGAGCCTGTTGGCCGATCATTTTGCTCGGCGCATGGCGATAGAGATGGCGCAGGACTTTCCAGGCTTTGCCCCTTCTGCCGTCGCCGCCATGGAAGCACATGACTGGCCGGGAAATGTCCGTGAACTGCGCAACTTTGCCCAACGGCTGGCGCACCGCTCAATGATGCTGTCGCCAGATGAACCGGTGCTGTTTGACCAAAGCGCGCTGGACCCGTTTGACTCGCCTTGGCGCCCAAAATCCGGACGCACCCCCAAGGCCCCACCTGCCCTGAAAGCAGACCCGGCGCGCATTCGGCAGGATGAGACCATTCCGGCAGACTTCCCGTCGCAAGTGGCAGCCTTCGAAATGCAATTGATTGATGAAGCCCTCAGCCTGTCAGAAGGCCATCAGGGCAAGGCCGCAGATTTCCTTGGCCTGACCTATCATCAGTTCAGGGGCCTGCTGAAAAAGCATGACTACGGAAAGAACCCCGGAAAGGCAGAGTCTCAAGGCGAAGGAACGCCCCTCAAAGGGCCTATTCGCGGCATGTAGGGAAGATCAGCAGCAGTCCGGTTCACACAGATCATTCAGCTCACCAAGCAGCTTCGGGACACTCACCGGCTTGCCATGCACCAGTACGTCCGAGAATTCCCGCGGCAGCTGCCATGCACAATTGCCTGACAGGAACATGAAGGGAATGCCCTTCTCCTTCAGGGCTTCCGCCACCGGGAAGGATGCCGTGCCATGGAGGTCAATATCCAGAACGGCCGAGCAGATATCATGTGCCTCCAGAGCCTTGAGGGCGGCCTCTACACTGCCGACCGGGCCAGAGACATCATAGCCCTCACCCTCCATCTGTGTTTTCAGATCATAGGCGATCAGAAAATCATCTTCGACGACCAGCACCGAGCGTTTCATGCCATGTCCTCCACCGGGAACTGGAAGCGGGCATTCAGCCCTTCCTCGGCATATTCAATATGGGCCTGCCCGCCGAGCGAGTGGGACAGGCTTTCTTCGATCAGCACACTGCCGAAACCTTTCCGCTCTGGCGGGGAAACTTTCGGACCGCCTCTTTCGCGCCAGTTCACGACGATTTCCGTGCGGCCATCCTTGCCAAGCTGCGCGCTCCAGCTGACGTAGACGCTGCCGACCTCATTCGACCATGCCCCGTATTTCACGGCATTCGTCGCCAGCTCGTGCAGGATCAGACCGAATGCATAGGATGATTCCGGCCCCAGAATGATCGGCGGCCCGGACATGGTAACCCTGTCGGCCTGGGGGGACGTATAGGGAGAAACCTGCTCATTGACCAGTTGCGCAATGTTGGCGGAGGTTCGCGTCGTTGCAACAAGCAGGTCATGACAAGCTGCAATGGCCCGCAAGCGCCCGGAGAAGGATTCCCGGAACGCCTCGATCGAACTTTCCACATGCATTGTGTGGGACGCGATTGCCTGCACCATGGCCAGGGAGTTTTTAACGCGGTGGCTGAGTTCCCGCACCAGCATCTCGCGCTGCGATTCAGCCAGCTTCCGCTCAGTGATGTCGATACCGGACGGAATGATTTGTGTCACGCGGCCGATATCGTCGAAGCAGGGCGCGAGTTGAAAGTCGATAGGAATGCGCGTGTTGCCAATGCCACATATCTTCACGTCAAAGCGCATATGCTCGCCTGCTGCGGCCCGACTGACTGCGTCACGAATTCTAGCCTGCACATCAGGATCATAATTCCACCAGGCACAGTCCCAGAATTTCTTGCCAATAACATCCTGACGCTGAATTCCCGCAGCAACCAGTGACGGCGTGTTTGCCTCAAGAAGCACGCCGTCCGGAGCCAGCAAGCCGACAAAGGCAACAACATTATCCAGAATGCTACGTTGACGGTCCTGGCTTTCGCGCAGGCGCATCTCGGCATCCTTATGGTTGGTAATGTCCTGCAAGGAGACCGCAAAGCCATCGTCAACCTTGGCAGCCGTGATCCGTAGCCAGATTTTCTCGCCGGTTCGCTGTCGAGGGTAATTGACTTCACTCTGCCATGTCTCGCCCGTCTCTACCACCTTCTTGTAGGCATCAAATAGGCCGAGCCTGCGATGCGTCGGCATGCTCTCCAGCAAGCGCGCACCGATCAGATCCTTTTTCGTACGCTGCGTAATCACCTCCCCCGCGGGGTTCACGAAATCCCAGACAAAGTCGATAATTTCGTTCGTGTCATCACGCAGGCTATGCAAGATCATGAAGCCGTCTGGGCTGGTTTGCTGATAGGCGCGAAACCTGGCCTCGCTCTCATCCAGCGCCTGCTGGATCTGCTTTCGCTCTGTGACGTCGTCCAGCACGGATATCAAATAGAGCAGCTTTCCCTCTGCATCGCGTATGCAGCTGACACTCAGATTTACCCAGACGATGTGACCCGTCTTGTGAAAGTAGCGCTTTTCCAGCTTGTACCCGTCGCGCCGCCCCTCCCGTACCTCTTCCAGAAGATCCAGATTGGTCTCCAAATCCTCCGGATGGGTGATGTCCTGAAAGCTCAGCGCCTCAAGTTCAGCCGGCGTATAGCCAAACATCTGCGCGACCCGCTCATTGATGCGCAGCCATTTTCCCTCAGGTGAAATATAGGCAATGCCGACCGCCGCGTGTTCAAAGACACTCCGGTAAAGGATATCATCTCCGTCCGTCATGGGCGGAAAGCTTACATTGTGCGCGTTGGAAGAAGGCATACGCAGGAACAATCGTTTGAAACTATCAGGAAACCGCATCCCCAAGTCTGCTACAGCATGTCGGCAAGTCATTACCGCCATACTAAAACATCCCCCGAATAGCATGTCGGGCCGCATCTTACTGCGAAAGGTCAAGGATACAGGACAAACACCCTGCGGGATGTCCCGTATTTCCCGTACAAAATTTAAGGTTCAGGAGAACGGATATTCAGGAAGCAAGTCTTGAGACGGACACGAGCCAGCCCCAACTCAAATACAAGGCCGATTAGATTCGCTTCCGGCCAAATTCTGGGTCATAATCAGACCCTTAAAACAAAAAAGGAGACCGCCCGTGCAGATACAGATTACTGGCAAGCATATGGATCTCGGAGAGGCTCTGCGGAGCCGTATTGAAACCGGACTGGAGGCGGCCGTCAGTAAATACTTCAACCGAACAGGAGACGCTCGCGTTTTCGTGTCCCAGCAGGGCCCGTTTGTTGAAGTTGACTGTAATGTACACCTGCCTTCCGGCATCATCCTGCAATCCACAGGCAAGGCGGAAGACCCCTATGCCGCACTGGAAGACAGCCTGAACAAGATGGAAAAGCGCGTGCGCCGCTACAAGCGCCGCCTGAAGGACCATCATTCCGGCACATCCGCGCCCATGCCGTCTGAAATGGCCTCGGAATCCGTGTTCAAGGTCAATGGCCACGACACCGATGAGGACGATTCCATCGAAGTGACCGATGATACGCCCCTCACCGTGGCAGAAACCTCGGTTTCGATCCGGACGATGAGCGTTTCAGAGGCAGTTATGCAGCTTGAACTGCAGGAAGTTCCGGCAATCATGTTCAGAAATGCTGGCCATGAGGGCCTGAATATGGTCTACCGCCGCCCAGACGGGCATATTGGCTGGGTAGACCCGGAGAATGCCCGAAAGACCTAAGCCGGAAGACGGAAAGCAACTTCATGGCCACTGATCTGACCTCCCTGCTTGAAGGCGGGGTAATCATACCATCGTTCGAGGCGACCAGCCGGAAACAGGCCATTCACGCCCTGGCAGAAGCCCTGGCTGAAAAAGTGGGACTCAGCCCGCGCCTGATCGAAGATGCCGTTATGGAACGTGAACGCCTGGGATCAACCGGCGTGGGAGAAGGCGTTGCCATCCCCCACGCTCGCCTGGAAGGCATCGAGACGCCCACAGGCGGCTATATGCGGCTGGTTCACGGGGTAGACTTTGAAGCCATTGATGAGCGCCCGTGCGACCTCGTCTTCATGCTTCTGGCCCCGAAATCAGCGGGCGCTGACCATTTGCGGGCCCTGGCTCAGGTCAGCCGCGCCTTCCGCCAAAGCACTGTGCGCGACGCGCTGAGAGAGGCCACAACGGAAGAGCAGGTCCGCGCAATTGTCTGCCGCGAAGCCGCAGATACGCCGGCCTGACGCCGACCGTAAAATCAGACATAAAAAAGCCCGCCGGATAAAACCCGCGGGCTTTTTTCTTTGCATTCCAACCCGCAGCCTCATGCCGAGCTATCTCGGCAGGCGCGAGACGACGTCATGATATTCGGCCAGGGTTTCCTCAAAAATCTGCGCGACAGGCTTCACCTCTGTGATCCGGCCTGCCACCTGACCGGTCAGGGCGATGCCGGCTTCAAGGTCGCCGCCAAAATAAACGTCCCGGGTATGGGCAAATTCTCCGAAGATGTTCTCCACACCTTCCTTCTGGATCCGGTCCGTCCGCTCTGTCCGCAACGCGCGGAGCGCAGGCCCCGGTCCGGAACGGTTCAGGAAAACCGTATCGGTGGCCTCCGCCTGCACGATCGCCTCTTTCCAATTGGAATGAACAGGGCTTTCCACCGATGACAGGATACGCGTGCCCATCAGCACGGCCTCTGCGCCCAGCGCGAAGGCCGCAGCCATGCTGCGCCCGTCCGTAATGCCGCCTGCCGCCACAACCGGCACATCCACATGCTCACAAACCAGCGGGATCAGCACCATGGAGGCAACATCCTTCGGGTTCTTGAAGCCACCCCCTTCCCCGCCTTCCACGATCAGGCCGTCCACACCGGCCTCTATCGCGCGCAGGGCGCCTTGCAGCGAAGGAACGACATGGAACACGGTCAGGCCGGCTTCCTTTAACATGCCGGTATATTTCATCGGGTCGCCCGCAGAGGTGGTGACGAATTTGATCCCCTGATCAATCACAAACTGGACAATATCCGGATCGCGCACAAAGGCCTGGGCGACGTTCACGCCGAACGGCTTGTCCGTCAGCGTCTTCATCTGCCTGATCTCTTCCCGCACGGCATCCAACTCGCCGGAAGAGGTCTCGATAATGCCCATGCCCCCGGCATTCGAGACGGCAGAGGAGAGCCGGGATCGGGCAATCCAGCCCATGGCCGCCTGAATGATCGGTTTCTCGATGCCGAGCATCTCTGTGATACGTGTCTTTACCGGAGCTGGCGCCATGTGAACTCTCCCTTTTTTATGAGGATAAAGGAAAGTCGATTGGCTGACACGGCAAGCCCTCGCCTTGCGTCAGTCTGACCGGGTCGTCAGAAAATCATTGAGGTCTGGCACACGGCCGAAGGCGATCTTGGCCCCGGCATAGCCGCCCGGCGGTTCTTTGCGTGGGCCGAGTGAAACCACACATGCCCCGTTACGCGCATTCAGGGCATCCATCGCATCCGTCACACGTTCCCAGCGCGAGCGGCTGGAAACCTGATCAGCATGCTCGAACAAATCGGCGCTGACCTCTCCCGGTCGGCTGATTGTGTGCAGCACGACAGACAGCTTCTTCAGGCGCCCGCCGCCCAGCGCCTCTACGCCCACATCAAAGATCTCACATGCCTTCTGCAGAAAGGTGTGATCATCCCGAGCAGGAAAAAAAGACATGTCCCCGCCCCAGCGCGGGCCCGCCTGGGCCCGGAGAGAGACATGAAGACCTGCCGCCAGATAGCCCTCCCGACGGAGTCGCCGCGCTGCCTTGGCCGTCAACAGGCGCAGGCAGTCCCGCGCCTTTACCGGGTCGCGCCATTCCATCGACAGGACGCGGCCATGACCAAACATGCGCCGCTCTGTCTCAGGCCGCGACACGGCATAGCCGTGCAGCTGCGCCCAGAGACGCTCCCCCTCGACACTGTTCCAGATCGCACGCGCCTGTTTGGGAGACAGATTCCACAATTGCTCAACCGTATGCACGCCAGCCTGAACCAACCGCACGTGCATCCGGCTGGAAATGCCAGGCAGATCCGTCAGGTCTAGATCGAACAAGGGCCCTGGCAGATCTTCCGGGCGGAGCATGACAAAGCCATTCGGCTTGTCCATCTCCGCGGCCACCTTGGCCAGGAACTGGTTCGGCGCGAGGCCGATAGAGGCTGTGAGGCAGGCCCCGATATTCTCGCTGAGCCCGCGACGGATGGCCATCGCAATGTCCGGCCCCCGGGCCCGCTCTGCGCCCAGCAGGCTGCACTCCATCTCATCCACAGACCAGACCTTACGGACAGGCACATGGCGGTCGAGTTCCTCAAGGATCTTGTGGTGCAGGCGAACATATTCATCATGCCGGGCCAGCGGCAGGGCGACGTCAGGACATAATTGGCGCGCTTCGCGAACCGAGGTCCCGCGCCTCAGACCATGAGCTTTCGCTAGATAGCATCGCGCGATAAGGGAAGTATGCTCAGACGCCAGCGGCACAACACCAACAGGACGGCCACGTAATTCCGGCCGCAGCAATTTTTCAGCATTGGCAAAGAAAGCATCAAAATCGATGTATAGAGACTCAATCCCGGTCGGTTGGCGCATGCTGGTAACCAGTAAAACATATATAGAACACAAAGAGAACATTTTAGCACTATGAGTCAAGCATCCATCTTCGCCCTGAAAGGACACCAAGCATGATCCTGAGAGCACCGACGCCGGAAGAACTGCCTGGCCTGTCAGATCTGTGCCTCAGATCCCAGGCCAGCTGGGGCTATGACGGTAAAATGCTGAAAGCCTTCCGGCAGAGCCTGACCCTGAAACCTGAAGAACTGGAAACAGACGCCCTGATGGTGGCCGAGGACAAGCGCGGAGTAGCGGGCATGGTGCAGCTATCCATGAATACGGACACGCTGGCCCAGGTGAAGAAGCTGTATGTGGCACCCGACCGGTTGGGAGAGGGCACAGGCAAGCTGCTATACGTCTGGGCGTGTCGGACAGCGCAGGAGAATGGCGCAGAGGATTTGCTGATTGTCTCCGATCCCCAGGCGGCAGGCTTTTATGAGCATATGGGCGCCACCCGGACCGGCGATACAGAACCAAGCCCCATTCCGGGCCGGTCCCTGCCCTGCCTGATCCACAGATTGCAGGCCCGGACATGACAAATGTCCGCATCCTGGTGGATGCCGATGCCTGCCCGGTCAAGGATGAGATCTACAAGGTGGCCCTGCGCCACAAGGTTCCGGTCGTCATTGTCGCCAATTCCTATATGCGCATTCCCGAGCACGCGCTTGTTTCTCGCAAGATGGTGACCGACAGTTTTGATGCCGCAGATGACTGGATCGCCGAAGAGGCCAATGCAGCCAGCATCGTGATCACGGCGGACATCCTGCTGGCTGACCGCTGCCTGAAGGCGGGCGCTCGCGTCCTGTCGCCAACCGGCAAACCCTTTACTGACGCCTCAATCGGACCGGCCATTGCAGTTCGCGCGATCCACGCCGATCTGCGCGCAGGCCTGGGCGATGGCATTGCCCGCGGGCCGGCCCCCTTCTCCAAGGCAGACCGCTCGCGCTTTCTGTCCGCCCTCGACACCGCGCTCCAGGCTGCGCAGCGCGATCACGGCCAAGCCTGAAGTCACTCCAGACACTTGCCCTTAACGCCTGTCATGCTACAGCCTCGCCATGAACGGCATCAAATTACACAAGGATGATCTGCCCGCGGGACTGGACTTTGGTCCGGTCGTGGCAGTCGACACCGAGGCGATGGGACTGAACCTTCGCCGTGATCATCTCACGCTCGTGCAGATCTCCTCCGGAGACGGCAGCGCGCATCTCGTGCAGCTGAATCGGGACTATGACTGCCCGAATCTGAAGAAGCTGCTGAGCGATCCGAATGTGCTCAAGATCTTCCACTTCGCCCGGTTTGACGTGGCCATGATGAAGCGCTGGATGGATGTCGACTGCGGCCCGATCTGGTGCACCAAAATCGCCTCAAAACTGGCACGGACCTATACAGACCGCCATGGCCTGAAGGATGTGGCGCGCGAGATCGCCGGCGTGGACATGTCCAAGGCACAGCAAAGCTCTGACTGGGGCGCAGGCGAACTGACCGATGCACAGCTGCAATATGCCGCCTCTGACGTGCTGCACCTGCATCAGATCAAAACAGGCCTGGAAGAGATGCTGAAACGCGAAGGCAGGCTGGAACTGGCCGAAGCCTGTTTCGCCTTCCTGCCCATTCGCGCACGGCTCGACATTGCCGGCTGGGACGAAACAGACATTTTCGCCCATAGCTGACAGTATCGTCATGCCTTCGCCGCTTTCGTTAGCGAGTGTAGGCCGCTAAACAGGTTCTGAACTTTCACAGCAGGCACTCCCCGCAGGCATGGACGCCGTAAAGCACCACGATCCGGCATCATTATGGGCCCCACGCCGCCAGTTGACCTTGGCGCAGGCGCGCCAGCGGTCGCAACGTGTCCGCTATCTGCGCCTGGCATTCACGGCATGCGCCGCCATCGCGATCGGCCTGTTTCTTGGTTACATCATCCGCAGCGCCATTGCGAAGGACACCTCCCCCGTCCAGGTGTCCGAGGATGAAACCATCACCATGCTGAACCCGCGCTTCTCTGGACGGGATTCGACCGGGCAGAGCTTCCAGATTACAGCAGACGCCGCCCGCCGCCGCCGCGCGACAGGTTCTCTGGTGGATCTGGTCAATCCCGTTCTGATCGACGAAACCGGCAGCGAGATCAGCGCCCCGTCGGGCATGTATGATCGCGATTCCGGCATTCTGGAACTTTACGAGGATGTGCGCATCTCTGATGCGAACGGATATACGTTCATGACATCCGGCGCCCGCGTCTTTGTCGGCGAAGGCCGTGTCGAAGGCCTCTCCCCCCTGCAAGGCAGAGGGCCCCTTGGCGATATCAGTTGCGACACGTATGAAGTTCTTGAAGATGGCAACCGCGTCGTCTGCAAGGGAAATGTCAAAACGGTGATCTATCCTGCTCCAAAGGAGACGCCCGTAACAGGTGAAGGTGAAGCTGATGGCTCTCAATAAGGTTCTTGTTGCCCTGACCGCCCTGACTGCCATGGCCATGCCGGCCGCGGCGCAGATCTCCTCACAGGGCGGTCCGATCTATCTCAACTCCGAACGCACAGAAAGCCTGGAGCGGGAACGCAAGGTTCTGCTGATCGGAAATGTCGACATCCAGCAGGGCGATGCCCGTCTGCGCGCCGATACCGTGACGCTGATCTTCGCTGAGCGCGCCGCAACCGAAGACAGCTCATCGGGCGGCTTGGGCGGCGGTTTCGGCCAGATCCAGACCATGCTGGCGGAAGGCAATGTGTTCTACATCACACCCGAAATGAAGGCGAAGGGCGACCGCGGCAGCTATAATGCCGCCAGCGACACCATCACCATGACCGGCAATATTGCCCTGATGCGCGAACGTGATGTGGCCGAGGGCGAAGTGCTGACAGTCGAAGTCGGCAAGCGCCGCACGACGCTTGATGGTGGCAATGGGCGCACCCGTATGGTGATCGAGCCCGAGAACAAATCCAGCGGAAACTGAACAAATTTGAGCAGGATCGTGAAGCCGATCTTAAGTATGTCAGATTAAGCCCTTCTTTGGGTGGCAAAAATCCCGGCACATGAAGGAAGTAGTGTAGAGATGACCGAGTCGGCCGAAGGCCTTGTCGTAGAGAATATTGCCAAGTCTTTTGGCAAACGGCAGGTCGTGCGCGATGTCTCTCTTAGCCTTCAACGCGGGGAAGTTGTCGGCCTGCTCGGACCCAACGGGGCCGGCAAGACGACCTGCTTTTACATGATCATGGGCCTTATCGGCGCCGATTCGGGGAAGATCTCGATCGATGGTGAAGACGTAACCCGTCTGCCCATGTATCAGCGCGCACGCCTTGGCGTGGGCTATCTTCCGCAGGAAGCCTCAATCTTTCGAGGCATGAGCGTGGAAGAAAATGTATTGGCCGTTGCGGAACTGGTCGAAAAGGACCGCGCGGCGCGAATGGCACAGGTCGATAGCCTGCTCAGCGAACTGCATGTGGAACATCTGCGTGGCCAGGCGGCCACGTCCCTGTCCGGGGGCGAACGCCGCCGGGTGGAGATTGCGCGTGCGCTCGCATCCCGTCCGAGCTTCATGCTACTGGATGAACCGTTCACCGGTATCGACCCGCTCGCCATTTCCGACATTTCCGAACTTGTCCGCTATCTGAAGCAGCGCGGCCTGGGTGTTCTGATCACAGACCACCAGGTGCGCGAGACGCTACAGATCGTGGACCGGGCCTATGTGATGTATGAAGGCGAAGTCCTGTTCAACGGCACACCGCAAGACGTGCTGACGAATGAGGAAGTGCGCAGGGTCTATCTGGGTGAACAGTTCGCCGCTTGAGGAAAGGCGCGGGCTTAGAGAATGAAACAGTCACTCGACATGCGCCAGGGCCAGTCCCTGGTAATGACGCCGCAGCTTCAGCAGGCGATCAAGCTGTTGCAACTCTCAAACCAGGAACTCACAGAGTTCGTTGAAGCCGAAATTGAGCGCAATCCCCTGCTGAACAAGGCAGAGGAGAGTGAGGGTGGCAATAACGAGACAGATAGCTCCAGCAAGAACGACCAGCTGTCGCTTGACGATTCCTCCGGCCTCGGAGAAGCGCGCGAACAACTGGATGCGCCGGGTGAGGATGTCTACGAGCCTGGCACCGGATCTGACGCAGCCATGCCGGCCGGCAACAGTGGCCCGTCTGCCAAGGCAGACTGGTCCGGTGTTGGCGGCAACAGCTCGGGCGAGGATTTTGACTACACGGCCAATCTCAGCTCCGAAGTCTCCCTGCACGAACATCTTCACACGCAATTGAATCTGGCCGGCTTGTCTGCGGCTGACCGCCTGATCGCCGCCCGCCTGATCGATGAAACAGATGATAGCGGCTATATGCGCGGCGACCTTGAAGACATTGCCGAGGCGCTCGGCGCTGATGTCGCGAATATCGAAGCCGTGCTGGACGTCTGCCAGGGCTTTGACCCCACAGGCGTGATGGCGCGCTCCATTCCCGAATGCCTCGGCCTGCAGCTGAAGGAGCGCGGCCGGTATGACCCGGCCATGCAGGCCATGGTCGAGAATTTGCAAATGGTCGCCAAGCACGACCTCAAAGGCCTCGCAGAGGTCTGCGGCGTCGGCAAGGAAGACCTGCTCGACATGATGTCGGAGCTGCGTCAGCTGTCACCCAAGCCGGGCTCCGGCTTCTCCAGCGATGCGTCTGTCGCTGTGACGCCGGATGTGTTCGTCCGGGAACTGCCGAATGGCATGTTCGCCGTCGAACTGAATTCCGACAATCTTCCTCGCGTGCTGATGGACAAGGCCTATTATGCCGAAGTCACAGCGCTGCCGATGCGGGACAAGGAGAAGGAATTCATTTCCGAATGCGCGGCGTCTGCCACATGGCTGATCAAGTCGCTCGACCAGCGCGCGCGCACCATCCTGAAAGTGGCGAGCGAGATTGTGCGCCAGCAGGATGCGTTCTTTGCGCATGGCGTCGCCCATTTGCGGCCACTCAACCTGAAACAGGTGGCGGATGCCATCGAGATGCACGAGTCGACCGTCAGCCGCGTAACGACCAACAAATACATGTCCACGCCGCGCGGGCTCTTTGAGCTGAAATACTTCTTCTCTGCCGCCATCCCGGCAACCGGAGGCGGCGAAGCGCACTCTGCCGAAGCTGTCCGTTACCGGATCAAGCAATTGATCGATGGCGAAGATGCCGACGACGTACTCTCCGACGACCAGATCGTGGAAATCCTGACCGGCTATGGCGTGGAGATTGCCCGCCGCACAGTCGCCAAATACCGCGAAAGCCTGAACATCCCCTCCAGCGTCCAGCGTCGCCGGATTAATCGGGC
>Ga0209578_10003360_pt1 | contig 12311 bp, 13 predicted proteins | sample tdAd472_FD_187127 | JGI IMG/M metagenome (GOLD analysis project Ga0209578, IMG submission 187127) | Marine sediment microbial communities from the Atlantic coast under amendment with organic carbon and nitrate - tdAd47.2 (SPAdes)... | ecosystem: Environmental > Aquatic > Marine > Coastal >...
TAGACAAAATTACCGGTCCAGGCAATATCTTCGTAACCGAGGCCAAGCGCCAGGTTTACGGTGTAGTTGGAATCGATATGTTGGCTGGTCCCTCCGAGCTGACAGTTATATGTGACGGCGAGTCCAATCCCGACTGGATCGCCATGGACCTGTTTTCCCAGGCAGAACACGACGAGCAGGCGCAGTCCATTCTGATTACTCCGGATCAGTCATTTGTCGAGGCAGTACAATCCAGCATCAACCGGTTGTTACCGGAAATGGAACGTCGCGACATAATCAGGGCTTCGTTGCAGGACAGGGGAATAATCATCAAGGTGTCGGACCTGCAGGAAGCTGCATTGGTCAGTAACCTGATTGCACCGGAGCATCTCGAATTGTCTGTTGCTGATCCCGAAACCCTGCTGGCATCAATAGATAACGCCGGCGCGATTTTCCTCGGTCGTTATACTGCCGAGGCACTCGGCGATTACTGCGCGGGTCCCAGTCACGTGTTGCCAACCTCAGGTACGGCACGGTTTTTCTCGGCACTGGGCGTTTATGATTTTCAAAAACGCAGTTCGGTAATCAACTGCTCAGCAGAAGGTGCCAGCAATATTGCCGGTACGGCTTCTGTACTGGCACGTCGAGAATCACTGCAGGCTCATGCCCTGTCGGCTGAATATCGTTTATCAAAGGATTAGTGCTGCACGTATTACGGCGCAAAGACCATGGCCTGTCCAAAGCCAAGCACGGTAGGCAGGTCGAGATAGTGACCGTCGCGATACACCTGTACGACCACCCGGTCCAAGGGTCGCTTGTTTTGAAATTCCAGAATAATCGTCTCTTCGTCCACTACCAGTGAATCATCCACCTGGGTGATTACATCGCCAGGTAATATGCCGGCCCGTTGAGCCGGCCCACCATCGTCGACATTTTCTACCAACATGCCGCGAATATCAGACACACCGAAAAACAGGCTGCTGGTTTCTTCGTTAAGCACTTCGCCAGTCAGTACGCCCAAGTAACCTGGATTATTGGCGATCGCCTCAGTCACCAGTTCTTCCATGATCAGTATGGCTGAAGTGACTGGAGTGGCAAATCCAATTCCCTCGAAGCGTCCTGTCTCTGAAAAGATGGAGGAATTGATGCCGACGAGATTACCGTTGCGATCGATCAGTGCGCCACCGCTGTTGCCTGGATTGATGGCCGCGTCAGTCTGAACCAGGTAAGTGCCAGATTCTTCTGCCTGATTATCGACCAGCGCACTGACGATGCCCTGGGATACCGACTGGCCAATATTGCGTGGATAACCTATAGCGAAGACCACGTCGCCAACGCTTAAATCCTGATCATCTCCTCTTGGAATAGGTGCCAGGTCATCCATGTTGATGTGGAGTATGGCAAGGTCATTGGCTTCATCGAATGCCACCAGGGTTGCTGGTGTACTTCGGCCATCATGTAAAGTAACAACAGTATCGAACATTACACGACTGACAACATGAAAATTGGTGACGAGATACCCCGCCGGGTCGATGATAACCGCCGATGCGAAGCTCGTTGTGACGCGGAACCGGGTCCGGCCAGACGCATCCGGATTGCCTTGCGCCAGCCGTTTCACGTAGACCGTGGCGACTGACGGGGCGCTGAGATCGACGGCGTCAGCATAGCTCGTCGGTTGGCCAAGCTGCGCCGGGCCGATGGATGGCAGCAAATCGGGGCGGACGAGCACGACGACGAACGCGACCGCCAGGCCTACGACGATCGATTGCAGCGTAAAAACCAGTCCCGATCTCAGATCAGCCACGTTCGAACTCTATATTTCTCGCCTGCCGGGTTCGGGTCGCTAGCCAATTCAGATAACGCCCGTGTATAATGCGCAATTGGTTCCGCACCTAGTCCCGGTGCAGCTGTCATCCTGACGGCAAACCGGGCCTGCTGCAAATCTACCAGTATAGAAATAAAGAACAACGCGCTGACGGAAAGGCTCTTCAACCATCCTTTCTCAGACGGCGTATGGGAGTGTCTGATGACCGAAGACGACGTTGATCGTATTGATCGCAACAGACGTCATTTTCTAACTGTAGCAACCGTTGTGACCGGCGCTGCCGGCGCAGGGCTCGCGTCTATTCCATTCCTGGCCTCATTGCGGCCAAGCGCCCGGGCACAGGCCCTCGGTGCCCCTGTGGAGGTGCCGTTGGGCTCGATCCAGCCGGGAGAGATGGTGAGGGTCCTGTGGCGTGGCAGGCTGGTATTCGTGTTGCGCCGGGACGAGGGCATGCTGGCCCGGCTGCCGGAAACTGTCGCGGAGCTGCGTGATCCGGATTCTGCCGTTGTCGACCAGCAACCTGACTACGCGGTAAACGAGACTCGTTCGGTCAAGCCGGAGTGGCTGGTTGTCGAGGGCTCGTGTACGCATCTGGGTTGCGCGCCCCTCGAGGATTTCGAGCCGCGTCCGGTCGAAGGCTGGGGTGGCGGATTCTTCTGCCCATGCCACGGTTCGAAATTCGACCTCGCGGGTCGCGTTTACAAGGGAGTGCCGGCACCGACGAATATGCGCGTTCCGCCACACCGGTTTGTCCGTGATGACCTGATTCTGATCGGTCAGGATACGGGAGCAGCGTAATGGCCAGAGTTGAAGCAGAAGTCGGCAAACGTCCCGAGGGCGTCTGGGGAGGCCTGGTCAAGTGGATCGATGACCGATTCCCGATGACCGAGACGCTCAAGTATCACGTCACCGAGTATTACGCCGCGAAGAGTTTCAACTGGTGGTACGTGTTCGGCGTACTCGCTTTCGTCGTGCTGGCGATACAGTTGGTGACGGGCATTTTCCTGACGATGAACTACAAGCCGGCGGCCGTGGACGCATTCGCCTCCGTCGAGTACATCATGCGCGATGTCGAGTGGGGTTGGCTGATTCGCTACCTCCACTCAACGGGAGCGTCGTTCTTCTTCATCGTCGTCTACCTGCACATGTTCCGGGCGATGCTGTACGGCTCCTACAAGAAGCCGCGTGAGCTCATATGGCTCATCGGCATGCTGATCTTTTTCGTGCTTATGGCTGAGGGATTTGCAGGATACCTGCTGCCCTGGGGTCAGATGTCGTACTGGGGTGCGCAGGTCATTATTTCGCTGTTTGGCGCCATTCCGGTTGTGGGAGACTTTCTCGTTGAAACGATCCGCGGCGACTACTCGATATCAGATATCACGCTCAATCGCTTCTTTGCGCTGCATGTCATAGTGCTGCCGCTGACATTGATAGGGCTGGTATTCGTGCACATCGTGGCATTGCACGAAGTCGGTTCGAACAATCCTGACGGCATAGAAATCAAGAAGAACAAGGACGCGAGCGGCAAGCCGGTCGATGGTGTGGCATTTCACCCGTACCACACGACCAAGGATCTCGTGGCGATCATCGTATTCCTGATGATTTTCACTGCGGTCGTGTTCTTCGCGCCGGACATGGGCGGCTACTTCCTCGAGCATGCGAATTTCGAACCGGCCAACCTGACGGCAACACCGGAGCATATTGCGCCGGTCTGGTACTACACGCCGTACTACGCAATCTTGCGCGCCGTGCCGGACAAGCTTTGGGGCTTCATTCTGTTTGGGGCTTCGGTTCTGCTGCCGGTGTTCCTGCCCTGGCTGGATCGCGCGCGTGTGAAATCCATCCGCTACCGGGGCTGGATTTACAAGTCGGCCCTCACAGTGTTCGTGGTCAGCTTCCTGTCACTCGGCTGGTTAGGCATGCAGCCGGCTGAAGGTGTCTACGTGATGGCGGCCAGAATATTCAGTGTCTTGTATTTCGCGTTCTTCCTGTTGATGCCGTATTACACCAGTATCGACAAGACAAAGCCGGTACCGGACAGGGTGGTCTATCATGGATAAGGTCAAAGTGATCGCCAGGCTGTTTGCCGTTTTCGCTCTGTTGGCGATGTCGCAAGGATTTGCTGCCGGGGGCGCTGCGCTCGATCACGCCGACATCGATCCTGGTAACAAGGCGTCGTTACAGCGCGGGGCTCGCAACTTCATGAATTATTGCTCCGGATGCCACTCCGCGAAGTACGTACGGTTCAATACGATTGGCAAGTACCTCGAGCTATCCGAGGAACAGCTCATCGAGAACCTGATGTTCAACGCGGAAAAGACATTCGAGACCATAAACACGGCGATGCCGGCCGATTCGGCAGAGCGATGGTTTGGTACGGCCCCGCCGGACATGTCATTGATGGCCCGGTCGAAAGGCGCCGACTATGTCTACTCGTTCCTGCGGGGCTTCTACCTCGATCCCGACAGCCCGACTGGTGTCGACAACAAGGTTCTCGCAGGTACCAGCATGCCGCACGTATTGTGGGAGTTACAGGGCTATCAAAAGGCGCTGTCCAGCTCACACACCGAGGACGGCGTCACATCGCACTCGATTGACGGATTCGAACTCGTGATCGACGGGTCAATGGACGGTGAGGATTTCGATGATTTCGTGCGCGATACCGTCAATTTCCTTGTTTATATTGCGGAGCCGATTCGCTCCGAGCGCCGCAAGCTCGGCGTCTGGGTACTGATGTTCCTGATTTTCTTCTGGATCCTCTCCGTAATGCTCAAGAAACAAATCTGGAAGGACGTCAAGTAAATGGCTGTAATACCAAATCGTCGCTCTGTCATGACCTTATTTTCGCGTCCGACGGACATTCACAGTCATCGCACCCGACTGGTCCTGGCCGAAAAGAACATCAACATCGAGATTTCTAACGTGATGGGTCCTGAGTTACCTGAAGACCTCATGGACCTCAATCCGTATCACACGGTGCCAACGCTGGTTGATCGTGACCTGACGTTGTACGACTCACGTGTCATCATCGAGTATCTTGACGAGCGTTTCCCGCACCCCCCGTTGATGCCGGTTGACCCGGTAACACGTGCGCAATTCCGCCTGGCCCTGTTCCGCATCGAGACGGACTGGTATTCGCTGGCCGAAGAAGCCGATGCGGTCGACGGCAAGCTGGGCACCAAGTCACGCAAGATGCTGCGCGAAAGTATCCTGCAGAGTGCCGAACTGTTCGGTGCGCGCCCGTACTTTCTGAGCGACGAGTTTTCGCTGGTCGATTGCAGCATCGCGCCGATTCTGTGGCGGCTGCCGCTGTACGGTATCGAATTCGGTAGTCAGGGCGAGCCCATAGAGGCGTACATGAAGCGCGTTTTTGCACGGCGCTCGTTCCAGCAGGGCATGACCGAGCTCGAGCAGGAAATGCGGATGTAGATTGTTGGCAGGGTTCGGGGTGTTTGCTCCCGGGCTGCTCGCCTTCGGCTCACTTTATGCCTCGGGAGCAAACACCCCGAACCCTGCCAGCGTAAGGTGGTCGTGGGAGTGGCGTCAGCTTATGTTTGGCTGGCAATTGCCGCAAATGGGATTCGTCTCCAGTTTCGCGGCTCTCAGCGTCGAGTTATGTGAAGTTCCCTAACCTCCACGCAATCAGTGGTAAGCTTCGGTGCTGGGGATAAAAAAACAAAAGGCTTGCGGGTAAAGTGGCAAATCCAAGTCGATCAAAGAGACCCTATCTGATCCGAGCGATGCACGAATGGATGGCCGACAACGGCCATACACCACACATCGTTGTCGATGCATCAATCGATGGAGTCAGCGTGCCGTCCGAGCATATCAAGGACGGCAAGATCATTCTGAATATCAGCGAATCCGCGGCACACAATCTCAAGCTTGCGAACGATGCAGTGAGTTTTCGTGCGCGCTTCGGCGGTGTGCCGTTCGACGTCTGGGTACCCGCTGCTTCGATACTCGGTATATATGCGCGCGAGACGGGGCAGGGAATGATCTTTTCACATGACTCCGGTACTACGGAATCGGTGCAAGAGAGCGACGACGCCGAGTCGATACGGCCGCGGCCGCATCTCAGGCTCGTCAAGTAATAAAAAGGGGGCGTAACCCTCTAGCTCATGCGTCGCCGAGCAGCGTCGTGTCGATCAGGTCGCAGAGACAGTGAATCACGAGCAGGTGAACTTCCTGTATGCGCGCCGTACGCGTTGCCGGTACGCGAATTTCCACATCGTCTCCGGAGAACATGCTCGCCATTTGACCACCGTCGCGACCGGAAAGGGCGACCACGCTCATGCCGCGCTCGTGTGCGGCAGAAATGGCACGGCAGACATTCTCGGAATTGCCGGATGTCGAAATGCCGAGCAATACGTCCTGGGGTTTGCCGAGGGCACGGACCTGCTTGCTGAAGATCTCCTCGTACGAGTAGTCGTTACTGATTGACGTTACGGTCGAGGCGTCAGTCGTTAGTGCCATTGCCGGCAGGCCAGGGCGCTCCATTTCGAAACGGTTCAGCAATTCCGACGAAAAATGCTGTGAATCGGCTGCAGATCCGCCGTTGCCGCAGCTAAGGATCTTGCCGTCATTGAGCAGTGCCTGGGCCATCAAGGCGCCGGCAGCAGCGATGCTCTCGCTCAGCACGTCGACGGCGCCCTGTTTAGTCGCAATGCTTTCTGCAAAGTGTTCACGAACGCGCGTGACTGAGTTCATAACTGTTCCATCGACGATTTCAGGTTGGCCAATTCTAGCAGGCAATTACTAGTAGGCAATTCTAGCAGCCCACCGCCGCACCGCTCTAGTAGAGGTCGACTACAGTGAAAACGCATCGCGAAGCCACTCGACCGTCGCGTGCCCGTCGGCATCGCGGTCGACGCCGACAACGTCGAATCGAGCGGGTCTTCCGGAGTATGCGTGCCGGGTCGCAAGAAACATCTCGGCGGCCAGGGCGAGTTTTCGTTGCTTGTGATTATCGACCGTCAAGGCGGCCCGCGTGAAGCTTCGGCCCGAGCGATATCGTACTTCGACGAAAACCAGGCAGTCTCCATCGAGCATGATCAGGTCGACCTCTCCGTGGCGGCAACGGAAGTTTCGGGTTACGGGTCGCAGGCCTTTATTCTTCAGAAATCCGAACGCGAATTGCTCGGCATGATCTCCTAGAGCTCTTGTGTCGGCTCGTACCATGGCAGTGCATCGTCCGTAGCGTCCGGAGTTATCTCACCGTCTTCGCCGAATTCCAGCATCGGCACAGCGGGCGCATCCGGGTCCGGCAGGGGCACGGGTTCGCCGCGCTGAAACTCGGCCCATGCGAGCTTGCGGTGAATGCGCCCGTCATTGTCGAGATAGAGTCGCCCGGTCGCGCCGTCTATCTCCGGCATGATGCCAGTGCGAGCGGCAAACAACGGCGCTACCAGGTGGTAGGCGTCGTAGCCCATCGCATGCAGTCGCGCGAGGCGGCGTTCCTCTGGCCAGTACTCCCCGTATACCTCCGGCAGGTACCGGATCCAGCTTTGTGGCGCGATGATCCACGGCGTATCCGCGAACATGATGCCGTTGAGGTCGGAGTCCGAGCGGCCGTCCATTGCGTAGATCGACGACGTCGAATAAACGGGCAGGTCACCGGAATAATGGAACTTGAGCTGTGATTTCAGGAGTCGCCCGGCAGCGGCGTCGGCGGCAAGAAAGATGAAGTGAGTATCTTGCCGGCGGCGAGGATCGAATTGCAGCGGTGCATTGATGTTCGCGCGCAGCCTCTGATAGCGGCTGACGCTACCGGCGAGCCCCATCAGCTCCTCTATCGTGCGCGAGAAGTCCTGGATGCCCGTCGTGTAACTGCGATAGTCAATTAGCGTTCCGCCCCGGGATTCGAATTCCGTGGCAAAACTCGTTAGCAGCCGTCGACCCCAATTGTTGTTCGGTACCAGGGCAACAGCGTGGCGATGACCGTCCAGCAGTGCCCGCGTGGCCGCCGATACGGCTTCGTCTTCGGGTGCCAGCGCGAACTGGAACAGGCCTGGTGGGGGCAGCGTCTCGTCAGGCAGGTAATTGAGTGTCAATACCGGCACCGGGACCAGGATGTCATTGGCAAGCTGCGATACGCTGCTACGTAGCAACGGTCCGACCACGAATTCGGCGCCGTCCTCGACCGCCGCAGCGTAAGCTGCGCTCGGGCCGCCCTCGGAATTGACATCGTAGATAAGGATTGACTGGCGATCGTCCAGGCCGCCGGCACTTGCGAAGTAAGCGCCCAGGAAGCCGTTTTGTACGGCCTTGCCAGCGCTTGCGGTGCGGCCCGACAACGGCAGCAACAATGCTATGCGGCGCGGGTATTCGAGCAGCTGGTCTTCGGGGATGTGGAGGTCCTCGAGGATGCTCATCGCGGGGTGGCCGGCGTTCTGTTCGCGCCAGCGCACGATCCCATTACTCCAGCCGATCCCCTGTTGCCCGGTCGCAGTGGCGAGTGAGCCGAGCGTCAACCAGCCGCGCACGACCGGATCGGTTGATTCCTCGGCCGCAGCACGCAATTCGTGGGGATTACTGACGAGCAAGCCCTGCCAGAGTCGCTCACGGTTGCGGTCGATGCTCTGGCGATCGTCGAGCCAGGATTCTCGCTGCAGCATCAGCTGCACGGCTCGAGTCGGGTCGCCGAGTTGAAACCACGCGTCCGCACGCAATGCTTCGACACGCAATCGCATGTCCGGCGACAAGGATTCTCTGCTCAGCGATTCGAGAATATCGCGCGCCTGCTCGGCGTCGCCCTGGTACAACAGTATCGCTGCGGAACTTGACTGCCATAACCACGCAAGCTGTCCTGAAGCGGGCCTGGCAACTCCACGAAAGGCGTTCCGCGCGCGCATCGCATCGCCGGCATCCAGCCATTGTCCGACTGCCAACAGGGTGAATCGATCGCGCTCGCCGCCGCTAGCACCTGCGGCAAGATCGATATAAATGGCGGCGGCTTCTTCATGTTCGCCGTTCGCCGCCAGTTGTTCAGCTCGTGTCTCCGACGAACCGCCGAAAGCGCCACCGCCGGTCGTCTCGCAGGCACCGAGAAACAATGCAAGCAGGAGCAATGCCAGCGTGCTTGCTTTGTAGACGTATTGCCGGGCAGGATGTCTGTGATTCGTCATCGTATGAGCACTGTTTCAGGGATCAGAGTCGAGCGCGCTATGAGCGGCACACTTTTCGTCGTCGCCACACCCATCGGAAATCTCGAAGATTTGTCTCCGCGAGCACGCCAGACGCTCGCTGAAGTCGATCTCATTGCCGCCGAGGATACCCGCCACACCGGGCGATTGCTATCGCATTTAGGTGTGAAAACGCGCCAATTCGCGTTGCACGACCATAACGAAGAACAGGCCACCCAGGCACTCATTAAGAACCTGAAAGATGGCAAATCGGTGGCATTGGTGAGCGACGCCGGGACACCATTGCTCAGCGATCCCGGCTACCGGCTCGTGCAGTCGGCCCACAGGAGCGGCATTCCTGTATCACCGATTGCCGGCCCTTCGTCGCTGACGGCCGCGTTGTCGGTAGCAGGCCTGCCCACCGATCGCTTTTGCTTCGAGGGTTTCGCACCACCGAAACGCGGCTCGCGCCAAAAGTTTCTGCGGGAGTTGGCGCAGGAGTCACGGACAATCGTCTTTTACGAGTCTGTTCATCGGATTGAAGCCACGCTCTCGGACATGATCGATGCATTTGGCGCGGATCGACCTGCGTTCATCGGGCGTGAATTGACGAAACTTCACGAGCAATGTGTCCTGGCGACGCTCGGCGACCTGACCCGGCAGATCGACGACACGTCGATCGTAAGCAAGGGTGAGTTCGTCATCGTGGTCGGTGGCTCACAGGAGTCGTCGCAGTCGCCTCTGGACGTCGACGGGCTCTTGCTCGAGCTTGTCACCGTGATGCCGGCCAGGCAGGCGGCGGCAATCGCGGCGCGGGTAACGGGAAGCAGGCGCAATGCGCTCTATCAGCGCATCCTGACGCTCGGCAACCGTAGTTAGCTGTCAGGTCCAGCGGCGGACAAGCCGTTGGCCGCCAGGTAACTGTCAAATACGCGGTAAATCAGTGCCCCGGGCCGGCCCCAAATGCTTTAGAATCCGCGGTCCGGAAACGCCGGAGTCGGCCAGGCAATCGCTGCTTCTTGTAGGCAGAGGAAAGTCCGGGCTCCTTCGGACAGGGCGCCAGGTAACGCCTGGGGGGCGCAAGCCCATGGAAAGTGCCACAGAAAATATACCGCCGGACATAGTCCGGTAAGGGTGAAATGGTGCGGTAAGAGCGCACCGCGCGACTGGTAACAGCTCGCGGCACGGCAAACCCCGCCCGGAGCAAGACCAAATAGGGGAGTACGCGGTTTAATCGCCGCACCGCCGGTCCCGAGCGGACTCCCGGGTAGGTTGCTAGAGGCGGTTGGCGACGGCCGTCCCAGATGAATGATTGTCCTCGACAGAACCCGGCTTATTGCCGGCTCCGGCTTTTCCGACTAATAAACCTGACAGCTTTTTAGTCCGCGCAGATTCCTGCGCGGAGAAGCTGCAGACGAAGGCTGTTGCCGATCGGCGACCCAGTTCTCAGGTATATTCTAGGTAATTATGTTAAGTCGCTGATTTCTCTAGCGCGTCCAGTGCCACTTTTCGCCCGAATTGAGCCACTGAATCGCCCATAAGTCCCTGTACAACAACAAATAATCAACGAACGTTGTTGACGCTTCGCAGGGGCGCACCTATAGTGTTGAAAAGTGGAAAAAAGTGGGAGGAAATGGGCATTACTCCCGGAATTCGTGCCAGAAGAGCGATACCGGACCTGCCCGAGCCGTCGTGTTTCGAGGGGCCACCAAAGTCACGTTGGACGCCAAGGGGCGTATGGCAATGCCGACCCGGTATCGGGAGCGGCTTGCTGCCCGTTGTGATGGCCAGATGATTGTCACGGTGGACAAGGATCACTGCCTCCTGGTTTATCCGCTGCCGGACTGGGAAGAACTGGAGCGCAAGCTCATACGTCTCCCCAGCATGAACAAGATCGCACGTCGAATAGTGCGAATTATGGTCGGTTATGCGACCGAGGTCGACATGGATTCAAACGGTCGCATCCTCGTATCGCGGGAACTGAGAGATTTTGCCGGGCTCGAGAGGAACGCAATTCTGATCGGGCAGGGCAACAAGTTCGAACTTTGGGATGAATCAACCTGGAATGAGAAGCGCGACGCATGGCTCAGTGAGGAAGACGACGGCGAGTTGCCGGCCGATCTTGAGTCCATCTCCTTCTAGCTTGCGATTTATCTCATGAGCAGCAACGAGCATGTGCCGGTGTTGCTGGGGCCGGTCCTGAATGGACTGAGGATAAAAGCAGACGGCTGTTACGTCGATGGGACATTCGGCCGTGGGGGACACAGTAACGCCATTATCGAGCGATTGGATGCAAACGGCCGACTTATCGCGATCGACCGTGATCCACAGGCAGTCAGCTCGGCACCGCAGGCGCTCTTGTCAGACCCCCGTTTTGAACTAATACGAGGTGAGTGTGCGCAACTTGAGAAATTCATTGGGGAAAGGGATCTCACGGGACAAGTGGACGGGTTGCTCCTCGACCTCGGCGTCTCCTCACCGCAACTGGACGAAGCAGGCCGCGGCTTCAGCTTCCTCCGCGACGGACCACTCGACATGCGAATGGACCCGGACGCCGGAGTCAGCGCCGCCGAATGGCTCGCAATGGTGGACGAAAAAGAATTGAGGCGAGTACTCAAAACTTACGGTGAAGAACGCTCCGCGGCGCGTATTGCGCGCGCGATCGTTGCGGTACGCAATGAGCAATCGATCGAACGAACAACGCAGCTGGCTGACATCATCGCTGCGGCTGCTCCGGCGAGGGGACAAAAGCGCCATCCGGCCACGAAATCATTTCAGGCGATTCGGATTTATATCAATGGTGAACTGGACCAACTCCGGAGCGTGCTCGAGCAGAGCGTGAATGTGCTGCGGAGTAGTGGGCGCCTGTGCGTCATCAGTTTCCATTCCCTCGAAGACCGAATCGTGAAGCGATTTATTCGTGACTCTTCCCGGGAGCCCGAACAATACAGAGGTATGCCGTCCATTCCCGACGAGTTCCGCCCGAAACTCAAATCGATAGGAAAGCTGATAGAAGCAACCGCTGATGAAATCGCCGGCAACGTTCGAGCGAGAAGCGCGCGCTTGAGAGTCGCGGAGCGAACTTGATGCACTTCGACGCAAAAAACCAGCCAGCTGCTCTCGTACTCGTATTTGCTGCTGTCTGCGTAATGAGTGCAATGGCTCTCGTTTACACAAAACACGAAGCGCGCAAGCTGTTCGTGGAACTCGAGACGCTGACACACGAGCGTGACGAGCTGAATATCGAATGGGGACAGCTGCAAATCGAACAAAGTACCTGGGCGACACATGCACGAATCGAACAGGTTGCGGCAGACCGGCTGTCACTCATCCGGCCACAATCCACCGAAATATTCGTCATAGAACGTCCATGACTCGCGGCG
>Ga0209578_10003362_pt1 | contig 12304 bp, 7 predicted proteins | sample tdAd472_FD_187127 | JGI IMG/M metagenome (GOLD analysis project Ga0209578, IMG submission 187127) | Marine sediment microbial communities from the Atlantic coast under amendment with organic carbon and nitrate - tdAd47.2 (SPAdes)... | ecosystem: Environmental > Aquatic > Marine > Coastal >...
TCTCGGGCGCAGCCCCGCCCGAACAAATGCCTACGAATTCCCGAACTCAATGCGCCTGACTCGGCGCGTCAGCGACCCGGCAGTTCTAGTTGTCACCACCCGGCACTTCTAATTGTCGCTGCTCACCTCGGGGTCCGTGGAGGACGAGGCCGCGTATCTGCGGGAGCGGGTGCGGGCAGGCGAGCTGTCGCAGGAACGGCTGCAGGTCGCTGCTTACTGCGGACACAAGGGAGCGACTCGAGCCGCCGGAGGTCTGCAGGACTCTGCGGAACCTGGAACCGATCCGCACTCGCTGGCCTGGTGGCGCAGGCTCTCGAGGTGGCCCAGTTGCGTCGCGGAGGTCGCTCTCCAAGCCGCACGGGAACTGACTCAGGAATCCAGCGACCTCGACCTGGCCGAGCGCTGGCTGAGGAGTAGAGACCAAAACGAGGGGCAGCTCATTTGGGAGCGTGTGCGCTCTCTGGAAGTCCAGCAGGCTGAATCCGGTCAGGTGCTCGACCCGAGTGACTGGGTTGGCTTGGAGGTGCTTTGGTGCGTGGCTTGGGAGGAGGTGGGCGCGGGGTTCTACGCTGGCGCGGACCACCTGTGCGAGTTGATCTCAGCCCTCGGAGAGCGCGGGTTCGATCTGGGCCTATTCGCTGGGAAGGTCGCGGAGCGGTGCCTCAGCCAGTAACTCGTTGAGGCTGCCGACGGCTTCCAGTCGTTCCCGGCTTGTGAGTCGCGCCCAGGCCCAACTCCGAATGATCGGCGCGCCCACGAGAGGGCCCGACGCGACACAGTCCGTGCAGAACCTCCCCCGCTGCGTTTCCCAAACGTCGTGGACCCCGATCAAGAGCGCGGCCGCCTTGGCAATCGGGGACTCGGAACTTCGGAGGACGTCCTCATGCAGCAGAGCGCCTACGCCAGCCAGAGAAGCGAGATACGGCGAATCGGAATACAGCCGACTGGACAGGTAGCCAAAGATCTGGCGCTCCACTTCCCTTGCCTTGCTCGCGGACAAGCAATCAGCCAGCGTGCCCTTGATGAAGCAGAAGTCGGCGAAGCCAATGCACCGTGTAGGAAGGTCGTTCACACCTCCAATCATGGACCTGAGACTCCGCTTGGCAAGAGAGTTTGGCTGGGACTCGAATGAGCGCCGGAATTCGGGGATCTGAGTGCAAGCTGCCTTCTCCGGGTGAGAGCCCCCGTTTTGTGACGAGAAAGTCCGAAAACCTCGCGGGCTCGCGGGCAGGGCCGCAAGTGCCTGCCGCTGAGGCGCTTGGACGGAGTCCGCGGCGGGGGACCCTCGTCGTACGACCCCGAATCCCTCGCAGACGTTCGCTGAACGCATGTCGACCAGGTGCCACGGCTATGCAGCCGTTCGCCGAACGGTCGCATGGCGCGGCTATCCCATGCAGCCGTTCGTCGAACGTGTGCAGACCGGGTCGGACGCCCCTGCAGCCGTTCGTCGAACGTGTGCAGACCGGGTCGGACGCCCCTGCAGCCGTTCGCTGAACGTGTGCAGACCGGGTCGGTCACCCCTGCAGCCGTTCGTCGAACGTGTGTCGACCGGGTCGGACGCCTCTGCAGTCGTTCGGGGAACGGTCGCAGGGTGCTCGAAGGCCACGTGGGTCGTTCGGGGAACGGTCGCATGGTGCTCGCGGGCCACGTGGGTCGTTCGGTGAACGACCCCGGGGGGGGGTCGACCCCCCCCCACGGCGAACGACGCGCGAGATTTTCTTCCTGCAGGTAACCCCCGACGTGGCGCAGGCATAGGTCCGATCGCGACTCCGGCGCCGCGGAGTCTTCTCAGATTCCTGTCACAAATCGGTGCTCCCAATTCTCCTTCTTAGTGAGGGGGCAGCGGAACTGGTTCGTTGTCCGGCTCACGTTTCTCAACCCCGCCGGTTGGTCAACCGGCATTCCCAACAGGGAGGATCAACATGACTACTGTGTTTTCTGCGAGCGACATGCTCGCCATTCGTTCGTTTCCACTCGACCGTCAGCTCTACGTGCTGAGGAAGGTCGACGAGGCGCTCGTCGCTAGCGACGACGGGCTCCTGCGCCAGGAGGTCGCGCGAGCTTTGCAGCTCGTCGAGCAGGCGTGGGACCTCGAGCTCCGCTTCCGGGGGAACCCCCGGCAGGAGTACGGGAGCGAAGCTAGACTGCTCGATATCGAGCTCGACCGGGCGCTGGGTGCGCTGTTTCACTACCTCACCTCGACGGTGAAGTCCTTCGGCGTGGACTCGCTGAAGGGCTCGCACGCGCAGGCGGTGATCGGGCGGCTGTTCCCTCGGGGGCTCCGCTACCTGATCCACCTGCCGTTCGCGACGGAGGAGGCGACGGTGCGGCTGATGCTGAAGTGGGCGCGGAGCGAGCCCCCGCTGATCGAGGGCTTGCGTGCGGTGGACGCAGGCGCCCTGGTCGAGCGGGTGGCCGAGCTCCACGCGCGCTACGCGGAGGCCCTGCCGAAGACTCCGCTGCCGTCCTACGAGGAGCTCTCGCGGGTCCGTCGTGAAGGGCACGAGCGCCTGTGCGCGATCGTGCTCCTGATCACGGCGGCGCTCGTGCGGGGCGAGCTCGAGGGCAAACCGACCGCAGCCCTGCGGGAGGCTCTGGCCGAGGTCTTGGGCCAGGACGCGGCGATCGGGCGCTACTACAAGCGTCGGCGTCGCGTGGCGGAGATCGACCCCGAGACCGGTGAGGAGCTCGAGTCCGAGGAGGAGGGGGACGAGGCGCACGACGCCGCGCCGCTCACCGCCGAGGACGTCGCCGAGGCCGGCGCGCGCGTGGCCGAGGCGATCGAAGAGCTCGGCGCGCGGGTCGCCGAACCGTGGAGCCCTGGAGAGGAGGCCGACATGGACGCAGACGTGGCTTAGCGATGCCGCGAGGTCATGACCTGGGGGCGGGGTGAGCGCTGGCTCGCCCCGCCCCGTCTTCGTTCTCTGGGAACCCGCGCCCGGGGACGCGGGTAGACGGCGCATGACCACCCTCCGCTGCCTGGCCTTGCTCGCCTTCGTCGCCTCTGCCGCTGGAGCCTGCGGGGTCTGCAACCCCTACGGCGAGGTGTTGCGTGAGCTGGCGGACCAGGTGAAGCAGCGGCGCTACCTGGAGGCCGCCCAGGGCTACCTCGAGATCCCCGAGACCATCACCACCGCCGACGGCTTCACGTTTCGCTGTATCCATTACCCCAACGCGCAGGCCAACGCGGGCTGGTGCTTCACGCGGGTCTATCGCGAGACCAAGGACGAGGCCTACGTCCGCGCGGCGCGGGCGGCGTTTCGCGAGGCGATGCGCTCGGCCCGCTCGCGGGAGGACACCTACTCCGCGTCGCTGGTGTGCTACTACACCGGGCTGCTGGAGCTCGAGCTCGGCCACGACGCCCGCGCGCTGGCGGCCCTCGAGGGAGTCAGCCGCACGTCAGGGGCGCCCGGGCTGTGGATCCGCGCGCGGTATCAGGAGCAGCGGATCCACCTCCGCGCGGGAGACCTGCGCTCCGCCGCGGCGTGCCACGCCAAGATCGCCGACGAGCGCGACCCCTACGTGGGCCACACCGCCTACGCCCTCGCGCGGGCGTTCTGGAAGCGGGCCAGCGCGCTGCCCCCCTGGCGTCCGCTGGAGCAGATCGCGCTCAGGGAGCGCGCGGCCGACTTCGCCGAGCGCTTCCTCGAGCAGTCGAACGCGCAGCGCGGGCTGGCCTCCCACCCCGAGCGCGCGCGGGCCGGACTCCGCTTCCTGAGGAAGGTGTGCAAGGCCGCGAAGCGAGAGGCAGCGCTCGGCGTCCTCTCCCGCCTCGAGCGCGAACTCCCCGCGCGAGACTGACCCCTCAGCGGGGGACGAGCCCCTGCTCGACCAGGGCGGGGGGGCGGTCCCCGGCCACTCGCGCCGGGAGAGCTCGAGTCGATCGCTGTGGCGTGCAGCGGCAGATACGCAAGCGGCGTGATCTCAAGGTGTCCAACCTGGGCAGGGGCCCACCTCGCTAGCGGCCCACGAAAACGGCTCAAGTCACCACCACGAGGTGGCTTATGCCGGACGGCTGCTTGCTTCGTGTGCCTCTGGAGGAGGACGAAGTGAGGAAGGGACTGCTCGTCTTGGCGGTGTGTTGTGGGCCGGTCAGCGGCCAAGTCCTGGGCGAGGGCGTGCGGGAGGGGCTGACCTCCGACGACCCGGCCACCGTGCTGCGCTCGGTCGAGGTCTACGACCGCTTCGCCTACCGGCTCGAGCTGGAGGACCTGCGGGCCCTCAGCCGCTCCTTGCGGAACCGAAACGCGATGCGCGCTGCGGCCCCCGAGCTGCAGGCGGTGCTCGAGCGCCTGGGGAGCGTGCACCCCGACCCCCGGATCCGCGCGCGGGTGCTCACCCGCGCCCCCATGCTCGACACCTACGCGCGCCAGGTCGAGCTGCGGCGCGAGATCGAGCGCCTGCACGGCGAGGGCGTGACCGGGGTCGCGCTGTGGACCGCGGCCGCCGAGCGCGCCGTCGAGCTGAACCTCGCGCGCGGGCTGGGGTCCAACGCCGAGGTCATGGACGCCACGATCCTCGACCTGGGGGTGGCCTTCAACGGCTCGTCCCTGCGCGGGCACCTGAGCACCTACGACACCCTGTTCGGCTGGGCCCCCGGCGCCGATCCGCTGCTGGACGCGGCGCTCGAGGAGCTGGGGGGGCGCTCGTCGGTCCTCGGCTTCGCGGGCTACGCCCTCGACCACGCCGACGAGGCCAGCGACTTCCGCCCTGACCTCCACGACGGGACCCAGGCCCAGATCAACCACAGCAGCTTCTTCGTCAACCTGGCCTACGTCGTGGGGCTGCACGACCCGGTCACCCCCCACCTGGCGAACCTCAAGCACGAGACGATCGACCCGGGCGCCTCGATGGCCGACTTTCGCGCGAGCCAGGTGGGGATCGTGGTCGGGCTCGCGCTGCGCATGCACCGCGAGGCCGACGGCGACCCGCGCCTGATCCCGACGGTGATCGGGGCCGCGTTCTCGGAGACCCCCGAGGCCTACGCCTTCCCCCAGGGCCCCGAGGGGGCGGACCTCAGCGACGTCGTCCAGGTCGTCGAGGGGGTCTCCCAGCAGGTCTCCGACTCCCCGGCGGGCCCCGGCCTCGGCGGGCGCGCGATCAGCGCGGCGGAGGAGGGGATCATTCGCGGGCTGAACGTCGTGCGCGGCGACCCCCAGCGTTAGGCCGGGACCGAGGGCGGAGGCGAGCGCCGCGTCTACTCCGGAGTGCCAGGCTCCGCCGCGACCTCGCCCGAGCTTCGGGTCAGGTCAGCCCCAGCTCGGCCGCGACCTCGCCCGGGACGAGGAAGTGGTTGACGCTGATCGCCGGGTTGAACCCGCTGGGCGGGGTGTAGGGGTAGACCGTGCGCGTGCGCCCGCAGTAGGCCTCCAGCCGCACGTAGCCCGCGCGCTGGGCGCAGTCGCTCCACGACGCGCGCAGGGGCCGGCCCAGGCGCGCCTGGGGCCGCGGCTCCGCCGGGCGCAGCGCCTGGCCCGACTTCTCGTGCACGTACTTGAAGCCGGCGTGGTACGTGTTCCAGGCGGTGGCGCGCAGGTCGTCGATGGACAGCGCGTTCTCCTCGGTGAACAGGAGCAAGATCCCGGCGTCGTGGTAGCCGCGGAACACGTCGACCATGGCGCCTTCGCGCTGGTCGCGGACCTCGTGGAAGCCGTTGCCGACGAGCATCACCGCGCCGCGCGGGTCGAGGCCGGCGGCGCGCAGCGCGTCGATCAACAGCTCGGGCTGCCCAATGTCGGCCCGGCGCACCAGGAGCAGGTCGGCGGGGAGCAGGCCCCGCTGCTTGTCGGCCTCGGCCGCGTCGATGGCCGCGTCCTCGAGGTCGGCGCCCACGTAGCGCAGGGCGTCCCCGGACCGCTCGTAGCGCTGGCGCACGCCCTCGCCGTGGCCGATGGCGTGCTCGACGAAGACCGTGTACTCGAACCCGGTGTCGGCGCAGAAGCGGTCGAGGGCGTCGTTGGCGCGCTGGAAGGTCGCGCGGTTGGCGTCGCGGCTGGCGGCGACGTTCTCGCCGCGGTGGACCCACACGTCGCCGCGCCCGCGGAGCAAGACCTGGGGCCCCTGCGCGAAGTAGGGGTGGTAGGCCTCGATGATCCCGAACGGGCCCGGCCCGCGGGCGAAGCCTCGCGCGCCGATGGCGGTCACCGTGTAGCCGGCGCCGCGGCGGGCGAGCCAGCCGGCGGAGGTCAGCACCTCCTGGGCGGCGTGGGCGCAGGCCGGGTAGTGTTCGCTCCAGCCAATCGGCCGCAGGGCGTCGCCCTCGGCGAGGCCCGCGCTGAGGCCGCTGGTGCGCAGGCCCAGCACCACCGGCAGCAGGCGGTAGCCCAGCTCGACCTCCTCCAGGGTGGGGACCCAGTGGGTCTGGGCAGGGTCCGTGCGGGTCGGCGCGTGCAGGGCCACGTCGAGCAGCGCCTCCTGCTCGCGCTCCTCGAGGGTCTCGCCGGCGAACAGCCGCCCCCAGAGCCGGGCCACGTCGAGGGGCGCGTCGGCGGGCACCGGCGTGATCGCGCGCAGCAGGCGGCGCACCTGGGGGTGCCCGGCCACGCGGTAGCTCGCGTCGTACTGCTCGACGATGCCCCGCGAGAGGAGGAAGCGCAGGTCGGCGTCGAGCTCGGCGGCGACCAGCTGCTGGCGGTGGCCCGCCCACTCGACCCAGCAGGCCGCGGGGTAGAGCGCCTCGCCCCGCAGCAGCCGCGCGGGGAGGCCCAGCTGGGCGTGGATCCCCAGGACCAGGCGCAGCAGCCACAGGTCCGACGGCGCGGTGATCGCGGCGGTGCGCACGACCTGCCTCGCGACCTTGCACGCGCGCAGCAGGTTGGCGGCTGGCTCGCCCTCCAGGCCGTCCGCGGCCGCCGCGATCCGGGCGACCCCGCGGAAGACCTCGAGGCCCATGCCGAGCACGTGGGGCACCCCGTCGCGGAAGGCCTCCCAGGCCCCCTGCTCGAGGTAGGGGTAGCCGGCGCTGCTGGTGCCGGTGGGTTGGCTGAGGATCGGGAGCAGCCGCGCGGCCCAGGCGTCGTCGCCCAGGCCGAGGTCTGCTGGGGTCGGTGCGCTCGGCATGCTCCACGGTAGCGGGAATTCCCGCGCGAGACCCGTCCGGTGTGCGGTAGCGTGGCCGCATGCTCGCCCGTCGCCCCGGTCTCCGTGCGCTGCTGAAGGTCGCCGCCGCCGGCGCGCTGCTGGGGCTGTTGGGCACCTGCGCCGTGCGGGTGAGCCTCAGCGAGGACCCGGGGGAGGCCGCCCCGCGAGCGGCGACCCCGCTGCCGGTCGAGGTCGCCGCGCGCTTCGCCTACCCCGAGCAGGGGACCCCGGCCAGGGAGCGCTCGCGCTTCAACGAGGTCGAGGGTCGGCTCTACAGCAGCGCCTGGGTGCACCTCTCGGTCACGACCCCCGGGGAGCGCGAGCCCCACACCGTGCAGGTGATCCACTACTGCCCCCAGGGGCTGAGCGGCCCGGCCCCTGCGGTGCTGATCAGCCCGATCCTCGGTGGGTCGGGGGAGCTGGCGAAGAGCGCCGCGGTGGCCTTCGCGCTGCGCGGCATGCACGCCGCGATCGTGCTCAAGGCCGAGAGCTACTTCGACGCCTCCGCCCCGGCGAGCCGGCTGGAGCGGGTGCTGCGCACCGCCGTCGTCGATCGCCGGCGCGCCCTGGACTGGCTGGCGGCGCGCCCCGACGTCGACCCCCAGGCGTTGGGCGCGTTCGGCGCGAGCATGGGCGGGGTGATCACGACGCTCCTCGCTGCCGTGGACGGGCGGGTGCGGGCCTGCAGCATCGCCCTCGCTGGCGGCGACCTGCCTGCCATCGTGGCCAGCTCCGAGGAGCCGCGGGTCGCGCGCTTTGCCCGCGAGCTGGGCTATCCCCCCGGGCGCGACCGCGCGCCGCTGATCGCCGAGCTGCGCGCGGCGCTCGAGACCGACCCCCTCGACCTGGCGGCGGCGATCGACCCGCGGCGGGTGCTGTTCGTGGAGAGCACCGCCGACCGCGACATGCCCAGCGCCCAGCAGGCCGAGCTCTACGAGGCCCTCGGGCGGCCGGCGCGGGTGCGGATCCCCACGGGTCACTACGCAGCCGTGGCCTACTGGCCGTACCTCGTGGGTCGGGTGGGGGGCTTCCTCGAGCGCGAGCTGACCCGCTGATCCGGCCTACTTGATCCCGCTGATCTCGGGGAGCCGCTTCGGGTCCCAGAGCTTGGTGGTCTTGAGGCGCTCCAGGCGCTTCTCGCTCTTGGCCAGCTTGGGCCAGGCGAAGCCAGCCGTGGTGGCCTCCTGCAGCCACTCGATGGCGAGCACGTCGGTGCTCGTCTTCGGCTTGGGGGTGTCGGCGACGACGAGCGCGGCGAGGTAGAAGGCCTCGCCGGTGTTCTCGGCGACCTTGCCCACGAACAGCAGGTGCTGCAGCGCCTGCGACTCCTGCTTCACGCCGTAGGCCAGCGCGCCGAGGAGCGCGTGGGCCAGGAGGTGATTGGGGCGGAACTCGATGGTCCGGGTCAGGTTGTCGGCGTAGACCTTGGTCTCGGTTGCCTGAGGGCGGTTCTCGGTGCCCATCGAGCGCGCGACCACCGGGGCCACCTCGAGCAGGGTCTTGAGGTCCGGGGTGAAGGGCAGCAACGACTGGTTGAGCTTGACCAGGCGCTCCTGGGCCGAGGCTATGTCCTTCTTGGTCTGACTCGCGAGGCGGAGCAGGGGGAACACGTCGCTCACGTAGCGGTCGTCGATGTACGCGGCGCGGATCTGCGCGCCCAGCGCGCCCCAGGGGTCGCCGAGCTGGGCGTAGACCTCGGCGAAGGCGTCCCACACGTCGGCGCGGAAGGGGGCGTTCTGCACCGCGGTCGTGACCGTGGAGAACGTGGTCTCCTTCTTGACCTCGCCGCGGGAGAGGTCGTTGCGCACCGACTCGAGCAGGGTGTCGACCTCGGTGTTGATCTTGGCCAGCACCTCCTCGCGGTCCTGGCTGCTCATGCGCAGCTCGCGCAGGCGGTCGTTGATCAGCGCGCGGTTGTCGAGGCTGGTGCGGCTGGGCGAGAGCACCAGCTTCAGCAGCTTCCGCTCCTGGGCGTAGAGCTCGAGGTTCCAGGGGTCTTGCTTGCGCAGCGCCTTGAAGTGCTCCGCTGCAGACTCGATCACGTCGCGTTGGTCGGCGACGGTCACCCCGTCCTTGCGCTCGAGCAGCTCCAGCGCGCGCCCGAAGAGGGTCCACACCTGGGCCTCGAGGTACTCGTCGCCGCACTCCTTGTTGACCTCACGGATCGCGTCCTGGGCGGCGCGCAGGTCGAGGGAGCCGGGGTCGACCATGCAGTGGTGGCGGGCAGCGAGCAGCAGGCCCGCGGGGAACAGCGGGTTGGCGTAGTTGATCCGCTTGAGCAGCTCGCGCACCAGCGCCCAGTCGTCGCGGTCGTGGGCGATGAGGGCCAGCCCGGTCAGGGCCTGGACGTGCATGGGGTTCAGCCACACCGCGCGGTTGAACGAGTCGATCGCTTGCAGCTGGTGCTTCTGGCGCTGCTTCCCGCTGGTGCGGCGCGCGAGCTTGAGCTGGTTCAGCCCCACGGCGTAGGCCCAGCCCTGGGGGCGGCGCACGTCGCGCTCGGAGCGCACCGCGCGGCTGAAGCTGCGCGCCGCCTGGTCCTTGGACTCCTCGTCGTCCTCCTTGGCGAGCAGGGCGCGGCCGAGCGCCGAGCGGGTCCAGGGGTCGTCCGGGTCGAGCTTGAGCGCGTCTCGCAGGCGGTTGATGACGTTGTTCTTGCCGACCTGACCGCTCTGGCCCTGGAGGCGGGTCACGCCCAGGCCGCGCTTGGCCGCGAGGTTGTCGGCGCGGTGCCGGTCGACGTGCTCGAAGTGCGTGGCCGCGAGGTCGAGGTAGTTGTTCTCGAAGTAGGGGTCGATCAAGACCCGCCCCAGGTGCAGGCGGCCGGCGGCCGAGTAGGGGTCGGACTTGTTGGCCTCGGTCGCCAGCTCGCGGGCCTCCTTGAGGTCGCCCTTGGCGCCCTCGAGGCGGGCCATCACGCGGTAGGCGCGTGCGTTCTCTCGCCAGTCGCCGGGGGTCGCGCGCAGGATCACGTCGCCGGCGTCGTTCTTGGCTTGCTCGTTGTCGAGGCTGGCCTCGGCCGCCTCGGCGCGCACGACCACGGGCAGCACGCTGCTGGGGTCGAGGTTCACCGCCTTGTTGGCCGCCTCGTAGGCCTGCACCGCGCGGTTGGCGTCGAGGAGCGCCTGAGCCTTGGCGGTCAGCACCGCGGTCGTCGCGTGGTTGCCCTCCTTCTCGGCGATCAGCAGCGCCTTGTAGAAGGTGTCCTGGGCGCCGACCAGCAGCCCGCGGGCGGCCTCCAGGCGCCCCTCGGCCACGAGCACCGGCCACGCCTCCCCGCTCAGCTCACGCGCGCGGGCGATCTCCTTCTCGGCGGTCTCCAGCGCGCCGGTCTCGAGCTGCACCGCCGCGCGCCGGAGCACGAACTCGGCCGTCCGGGCCTGCTTCTCCTCGTCCGAGCCCTCGACGCACTCCGCGGCCTTGGTCAGCGCGAACAGCGCCTCGTCGTAGTTCTCCAGGAGGAACAGCGTCTCGGCTTTCCCGTCGAAGGCGTCCACCGAGTCGGCCTTGACCAGCAAGGCCTCGTCGTAGGCCTTGCGCGCGTCCTCCAGCCGGCCGGTGTGGCGGTAGAAGTCGGCGCGGGCCAGGCGCAGCGCGAGCATCTCGTCCTGGGGAATGTTGCGCTCGACCTCCTGGAGGAAGGTCTCGGCCTTGTCCACGTCGGAGCTGTTGCCGAACATGTGCGCCCGCGCCAGGACCAGCAGCGACTGGGCGGTGAGGCTGCGCCGCTTGACGTCGAGCTCTCCGACGAGGGCCGCGATGGGCTCCTCGTTCTCGGTGGGGAACTCGAGCTTCTCGCCGAGGGCGTCCATGCCCTCGAGGGTCGTGCGCGCCTCGTCGGCCTGGTTGATCGCGTGCGGGATCTTGCCCACGCGGAGGGCCTCGCCCGCGTCGGCGATGAGCTCCCCGGCCTCCTGCAGCGCGGCCTCGCCCTGAGTGCGCCGGTCGTCGACCTCGGCCTTGATGCGCGCCTCGCGCTGACCCTGGGTCTTGAGGTTGTGGTTCACCAGGATCGCGCCCACGACCACGGTCAGGAGCACGGTGCTGATCCCGATCATCAGGCCGATGGACGCGCGCTTGCGCTTCTGCCGGATCCAGCGCTTGAAGGAGCCTTCGGCCTTGGCGGTGATGGTCCCGCCCTCGAGCAGGGCGCGCACGTCGACGGCGAACTCGGCGGCCGAGGGGTAGCGTTGCGCGGGGTCCTTGGAGATCGCCTTGAGGCACACCGTTTCGAGCGCCTTGGTCAGCTGCGGCTTGAACTTCGTCGGCGGGACGGGGTCGTCGTGCAGGACGCGCTGGAACAGCTCGACCGGGTTCTGGCCGACGAAGGGCAGCCGGCCCGTCGCCAGCTCGTACATGATCACGCCGAGGCTGTAGATGTCGCTGCGGCGGTCGGGCGCCCGCGGGCCTTCGATGAGCTCAGGCGGGAAGTAGTAGGGCGTGCCGGTGACCCGGGTCTCGTCGGCGAGGGCGGCCTGGTGCACCTTGGCCGCGCGGCCGAGGCCGAAGTCGGTGAGCAGGGGCCGCATGTCCTCCTGCACGATGATGTTCGAGGGCTTGAGGTCGCCGTGCACGATGTCTTGTTCGTGGGCGAAGTGCAGCGCCTGGGCCACGGCCTCGAGGATCTCCATTCCGATCTCGAGGTCGAGGTCGTCCTTGAGCATGCGGTCGAGGGGCTTGCCCGCGACGAGGTCGGTGACCGCGTAGGGGTAGCCGTTGAACATGCCCGTGGACTTGATCTCCACCACGCCGGGGTGGTCGAGGCCCTGCTGGCGCTCGAGCTCCTTCTGGAAGCGCTCGATTCGCTTCTGGCTGAGGCCCTCCTCGTTGACCATGATCTTGAGGGCGGCGCGCTCACGGGACTCTTCGTGGGTGACCTCGTAGACCACGCCGACTCCGCCGCGACCGACCTCGCGGGTCACGATCCAGCCGTCGATCTGCTCGCCGACGCCGTCGCTGACTCCGCTGCCGCCGGCGAACCCGCCGGAGCCGAAGGCGCTGCCCCCCGCGGGAGCGCTGCCGAAGCCGGTCCCGGCGGGCGCGCTACCGAAGGCGCTCCCGGCGCTGCCGAAGCCGGTGCCGCCGCTGGGGGGCGCGCCGAAGCCGCCGCTGGGAGGCGCGCCGAAGCCGCTCCCGCCGGGGGCCAGCCCAGCCGGGTTGCTTCCGAAGCCGCTGCCCCCGGGCTGGCCGAAGCCACCGCTGGGGGGGGGCGCGAAGCCGCCGC
>Ga0209578_10003369_pt1 | contig 12281 bp, 8 predicted proteins | sample tdAd472_FD_187127 | JGI IMG/M metagenome (GOLD analysis project Ga0209578, IMG submission 187127) | Marine sediment microbial communities from the Atlantic coast under amendment with organic carbon and nitrate - tdAd47.2 (SPAdes)... | ecosystem: Environmental > Aquatic > Marine > Coastal >...
ACGCGAAACTGAAACGCCCGGTTCTCACCTGACCAGACAAGCGTCGGGTCCACAAAATCGATCCGTAATGGCGCGAAGGAATCGGCGAAGGCGGCCCGGATCACGGGACCTGCCGCATCGATGGCAACGGGTCCCCGGGTCAGAAACCAGAAACCGATGAACAGGCCAAGTATGAGCGCGGCCACAAGACCGCCCGCTGCGAGGCCCGCATATTTTGCCGATGTTCTGATCACGCCAAAGTCTTCTTAAGGGTCTTCTTCAGGGTCTTCGCAAGATTACGCATCAAGGCCCAAACAGGGGCATTAGGGCGTACCCGCGCACCGGCGCGAGCGAGCCCGTTCGTCTAGTCCATCTGCCCCCGCAATAACACCCCGGAATTGTCGTAGCAGAAAACCGACCTATTTGCAGCTTTCTGAGGCTCTTCGGCCCTTGCGGTACAAGGCGAGTGCGGGTCAATATCCCGCCCGCTTCGCCCGCATCTAGGGCGCACTATCAGCCCAAAGGAGACCAAATCATGGCAGCGACCCCCGCCCCCACTGAAGGCAAAAAAGCCCCGGCCTTTTCCATGCCCACCGATGGCGGCGGCAAGGTGGCGCTCAAAGACCTCACGGGGCAGATCGTGGTGCTCTATTTCTACCCAAAAGACGACACTTCGGGCTGTACGCGCGAAGCAATCGAATTCACCGAAGCGCTTGCCAAGTTCAAGCGCCAGGGTGCGGTTGTGATCGGCGTCTCCAAGGACACGGTCGCCAAGCACGACAAATTCAAAGAAAAGCACAAGCTCAAAGTCATCTTGGGGTCAGACGAAGACGGCAAGGTGGTCGAGAAATATGGCGTTTGGATCGAGAAGAGCATGTATGGCCGCAAGTACATGGGGATCGATCGCTCAACTTACTTGATCGATGGCACAGGCAAGATCGCGCGCATCTGGCGCAAGGTAAAAGTTGGCGGCCATGTGGACGAAGTCCTTAGCGCCGTGAAAGACCTCGCGAAGGCATCGTGAGAGACGCCAAGACCATAGGCGAGGCCGCTTGCCGGGTGCTCACTGCGGGCGACCCCGATGCCAAATTTGCAGCCGCCCGCGACGCGGCGAAGGCTTGGCGCGCCGGTGCGCTCGCGCTGGAGGAAATACCAGCATCACCGCCTGACCGCCCAGCCAGACCACCACGTCCAGAACTAAAAGGGCCGGGCGATATGCCCCGGCGATCGGCCGGAGGGACCTCCAGCCGAATTGCCATGCTGCACGCGGTTGCTCATATCGAATTTAACGCCATCGATCTTGCGTGGGATCTGGTGGCGCGGTTTGGCGCGGAGGTTGGCGAGCGCACCTTTATCGATGATTGGGTCCGCGTGGGTGCCGAGGAAGCGGTGCATTTTTCTTTGATCCGCCAAAGACTGCAGGACCTTGGAGCCGATTACGGCGATCTGCCCGCCCATGATGGTTTATGGGAAGCCGCCCAGGAGACCGCTGATAGTCTGCTCGCCCGCCTTGCCATCGTCCCCCTTGTGCTCGAAGCGCGCGGCCTCGACGTCAGCCCGGATATGGCCGCCAAGTTCCGAAAAGCCGGGGATGAGGAAAGCGCGCGCTGTCTCGATGTTATCTATCGGGACGAAGTTGGCCATGTGGCCGCGGGAATGCGTTGGTTCCGGGCGATCTGTGCCAAATCGGACCACGATCCGGTCGAACTTTTTCAGCGCCTTGTACGCGAACGGTTTCGGGGCCCGCTCAAACCCCCGTTTAACGAGCCTGCGCGTAGCGAGGCGGGGCTTTTGCGGGCGTTTTACCAAGACTTGTAACCATCGGCATTGGTCTTGCGTAGGAATGCGCGAGGCACCAGAGGACTTTTTTGCCGCACATCCAGTGGTTTAGCTTGTAATTCTCAGCTGAATTGGGTGGAATAGAAACTGGTGTGGGATTAACAGCTGACCCGGAGCAGGACAAAGTCCGCGCGGGTGAGACAGGGGAAGCGTAAACGATGTCCACTAGTTTTGTGGGAAGGCTCCGTTCGGGGCTCATTCGTCTATTTCCGGAACGGCAGATTTACCATCGCAGCCGCGGTGAGGTGCATTTTGTGACCATTCCCCCGCGGACGCAGATCGTACTGGTGTCGGGCACCCTCGCCTTTCTCACGTGGGTCGCGTTCACATCGGTCAACGTCGTCTTCAAAGATCAGATCATCGACGCCAAAGATCGCCGCTTCAATGAAATGCAGGCGAACTATGAGACGCGCGTCAACCGGCTCCAGCGCGAGATTGACAACGTAAACGGCGCCATGCGCGTCACACAGGATCGCTTTGAGCAAGAGCTTCGCGTCCTGAACGATCGCCAAAACCAGATCGACCAACTTCTCGACAATCAAGAAGTTCTCTATTTCGAACACGAAGAGCTTCGCACCCGCGTCGCATCCATGGGCGAAAACCCCATGACCGAAACGCCTGACGGCACATCCGTCTTGGCGATGGATGTCGAGCAGCGCGATGCCGCGATCCGCCAAAGCCGCCCCTTGCCGCCAGTGCGCGCAAGCACGGTCGACGGTGTTTCCACGGTGCTGGCAACGATTGCGCAAGGGGGCGGGCATGTTCGCAACGCCCTTTCGACGCGCGCCACACGGATCGCCCGCATGGAAGATACGGTGCGCGGTCTGCGCACCAACCAGCGCGATGCCATTTTCAGAATTGAGAACGAGGCAGTTGACCGCGGCGAGCGGCTCCAGACCATTTTGGAATCGCTCGGCCTTGATCTCGACGCCTATATGGCGGGCTTCCGCGGCGATGAGTTTAGTGGCGTAGGTGGCCCGGGTATCGATATCGAGGACCTGGAGCCCTATATTGAGGACGACGAAGACACAGCGGATTTGAGCCGCTATCTCGTCCGCACCTCCAACCATCTCGATGATTTGTCGGTACTGCAGGCCGCGGTTAACAACCTGCCGCTTGTTCGCCCTACCGATATTTTTCGCATGACCGACGGGTTCGGCATGCGGCGTGATCCCTTTAACCGTCGTTTGCGCATGCACCATGGCCTAGATTTTGCTGGGCCTTCTGGAACACCAGTGGTGGCAACCGCAGCGGGACGGGTGATACGCGCTGGGAATATGTCCGGCTATGGCCGGGTAATAGAGATCGACCACGGGAACGGAATTTCGTCCCGCTATGCGCACCTCCGGCGCATTGATGTTTCCGTGGGCGATGAAGTTTCGGTTCGCCAAGCTATCGGGCAGCTTGGGAATACGGGCCGAAGCACCGGGCCGCACGTTCATTACGAAGTGCGGTTCAATGGAGAGCCCTTAGATCCACTTCCATTTCTTGAGGCAGGTCGTCATGTTTTCGAAAGCTAAAGACCAGGGAAACCAGGCCCCGCAACAGCAGGCCAAGTCCCCTATACCCCAACAACCGCCACAACAATCCAAGCGCCCCCCAAAGGGCTCGGTGCCGTCGATTATTTCGACGGACTTGACGGTGATCGGAACGCTCAATGCGAGCGGTGATATCCAGATCGACGGCAAGATTGAAGGTGATATCAATACGCAGTCATGCACCATCGGTGAGAAGGCCGTCCTTAACGGCGAACTTCGTGCCGAAGAATGCACCATCCGCGGCCATGTGATCGGCACGATCCGTGCCCGCAAGGTGCATCTTGCATCCACCGCCCATGTGGACGGCGATATTCTCCACCACGCGCTAGCGGTGGAAACCGGCGCCTTCTTTGAAGGCAATTGCCGCCACTCGGACGATCCGCTGAACGCGGAAGCACCCCGTCCGCAGGTGGTGACCAATGCCGCCCGTCAGGGCGACGCGCCGCGCCAAGCCGTAAATACCGGCAACGGCGCGCAACAACCGCCACAACAGCCGCAACAGCAACGCGGTCTTGGCGGTGGTCTTCTGGGTGGCCGGCCGGCCAGCCAACCGATGCAGCCAGGCGAATAGGGCAATCGCCTAAAGGCTAAGATCGAAGGCTTTCCATTCGGGGGGATGCCGTGGGTCCATTGGGGCTTGCGGCATCCCCTTAGCTTTTGCGCATAACGCTCTCAAACTATTCAATTTTCGCCTGAGTCTCTGGCGGCCCTTTCTCTCGAGGGACAACGCTTGGGCCTCTCGCTTGACCTTCCAGTGACTGGAAAGTGCATATTGGCGGGATGGACGACTCTCTAGCTCATCAAGACCCCCATTCCGACGCGGTCAGCGACAGCTGCTGCCATGGAGAGGCCCACAACGCGGCGCCCACGAGCGGTGCTGCTTACTTCTGCCCCATGTGCGAGGGCGTCGCCTCCGACAGGCCCGACGCGTGCCCAAAGTGCGGTATGGCGCTTGAGCGAAATCCAGCTGTACCTGCGCCCGTTCAATACACCTGCCCCATGCATCCCGAAATTATTCGCGATGAGCCCGGATCATGTCCCATCTGCGGCATGGCCCTTGAGCCCATGGCGCCAACCGATGAGGCCAATCACGAACTCATCGATACGACGCGCCGGTTTTGGATTGCCGGTATTTTGACCCTGCCGCTTTTGGCCATTGCGATGGGCAAGATGGTGCCGGGCGTTTCCGGCTTACTCCAAGGCAGTTGGACAGCGTGGGCGGAATTGGCGCTCGCCACTCCTGTTGTGCTGTGGGGCGGCGCGCCATTTTTTGTGCGCGGCTATCGCTCGCTCGTCACGCGGCATCTCAACATGTTCACGCTGATCGCTATCGGTACCGGCGCCGCGTTCACCTACAGCGCGCTTGCTGTTGTCACGCCCGATCTTTTCCCGGCGGGGTTCCGGGGGCACGGTGGTCAGATCGGCCTCTATTTTGAAGCCGCGGCGGTGATTGTAACGCTTGTCTTATTGGGGCAAGTGCTGGAACTGCGCGCACGCGAGCGCACTTCGGGGGCGCTCAAGGCTCTCTTAAGCCTCGCCCCGCCAGTGGCGCATCGCGTCCGTGATGCGTCCGAAGAAGATGTGGCGTTGGGCCTCATCGCGCCGGGCGACATCCTTCGCGTCCGCCCCGGTGAGAGCGTCCCCCTCGATGGTGTGATCATTGAAGGACGCAGTAACGTCGATGAAAGCATGATCACAGGCGAACCAATTCCCGTCGAGAAGGCTGAGGGCGACGAGATTATTGGCGGGACGTTGAACACCACAGGCGCCTTCACGATGCGCGCTGAGAAAGTGGGCAGCGACACCCTGCTCGCCCGGATCGCCAATATGGTGGGCGAAGCGCAACGCAGCCGCGCGCCCATCCAAAGCCTCGCGGACCTGGTGGCCGGATACTTTGTCCCCTCCGTCATCGGCGTGGCGATCATTGCGTTTGTGGTCTGGGCCCTGTTCGGTCCCTCGCCCTCTCTTGCCTACGGCCTGATAGCGGCTGTGTCAGTGCTGATCATCGCCTGCCCCTGTGCGCTTGGCCTCGCAACGCCCATGTCGGTGATGGTGGGCGTGGGGCGCGGCGCACGCGAAGGCATTCTGATCCGCGACGCAGAGGCTCTGCAAACGCTTGAAACCATCACGACGCTGGTGGTCGACAAGACAGGGACTTTGACCAAGGGCAGACCCAAACTCGTCAACGTCATAACAAGCGAAGATGAGACCCAAGTGCTTGCCCAGGCAGCCGGGCTTGAAGCTGTTAGCGAGCACCCCCTCGCGCGATCCTTTGTGAACGCCGCCAAGGAACGCGGCCTCGAACTTCCCGCCGTTTCAGATTTTCAATCGACCACGGGCGGCGGCGTTGTGGGCACAATCGGAGCTTCCCTCATCAAAATTGGCACTGCCGCATTTGTTGGGGTTGGCGCGAATAGCCCGATCGCTGAAGAAGCAACCCGGTTGCAGCAAGAAGGCGCAACGGTCGTCTTCATGGCCAGAGAGGGCGCATTGGTCGCGGCATTCGCGATCAAAGATGAGATTAAATCCACGACCCCGAACGCCCTCAAGCAATTACACAAAGAAGGCCTGAAGGTGATCATGCTCACGGGCGATAACGAGCGCACGGCGCAGGCGGTCGCCACAACGCTTGGCATTGACGAATTGCATGCGGGCGTTACCCCCGATCAAAAATTAGAAATAGTTCAAGAACTCCTGTCAAAGGGTGATCGCGTGGCCATGGCCGGCGACGGCATCAATGATGCGCCAGCCCTTGCCGCCGCAACCGTAGGGATCGCCATGGGCACGGGGACCGATGCGGCCATGGAAAGTGCCGGCGTGACGCTGGTCAAAGGCGACTTGATGGGAATTGCAAAAGCACGCGCGCTTAGCCGGTCCGCGATGGCGAACATCCGCCAGAACCTCTTTTTTGCATTCGCTTACAATGCCATGGGCGTGCCGATTGCGGCGGGAATTCTCTATCCCGTCTTTGGCCTATTGCTCAGCCCGATGCTGGCAGCAGCGGCGATGAGCCTTAGTTCGGTGAGTGTTATCGGCAACGCGCTACGCCTGAACGCCGCCAAGCTGGGGAATGACAGCTAATGCTTTCCCGCGAGCGCATCGAGAATTGCGCACTCCGCGCCTTCGTCTCCGGCACAGGCATCGGCGAGTTCCGAAAGCTGCTTTCGCAGGGCGCGCAATTCTTTCAATTGAAGATCGAGCGCCTTGAGGTGGTCTTGGGTCAACGCCTTAACTTGAGAGGATTTACGGCGCGGGTTGTTCAAAAGACGCAAAAGCGCGCGACATTCTTCAAGGGTAAAGCCAAAGGCCCGCGCACGGCGCAGAAAGACGAGACGATCCACATCGCGCACGCTGTAAACCCGGTATCTGTTGGCGCCTCTCTTCGGTTCAGGCAACAACCCAATTTCTTCGTAGTAACGTATGGTTTTCGCCGGAACCTCTGTTTCGCCCGCCAGTTCACCAATGTTCATCTGCCGACGTCCTTGTTCTTAACAGCTCGACTCACATCATTGCGCTAATCAAGGTCTTCGACTTCCGTCGTCGTGCCTTTCACGCGCGCGGCAAGCGCCGCAGCCATGAACTGGTCGAGGTCGCCGTCGAGCACCAAGTTAGGCTGAGAACTTTCAACGCCGGTGCGTAAGTCTTTGACCATCTGATAAGGCTGCAAGACGTAGGATCGGATTTGATGGCCCCAACCGATCTCGGTTTTGCTGGCGGCTTCGGCCTGCGCTTCTTCTTCGCGTTTTTGAAGCTCAAGCTCATAAAGCCGCGCACGCAGCATGTCCCACGCAGTGGCTCGGTTTTTGTGTTGGGAGCGTTGGTTCTGACACTGAACCACAATCCCCGTGGGCACATGGGTAAGGCGCACGGCGCTGTCGGTGGTGTTGACGTGCTGGCCCCCTGCCCCGGATGCGCGATAGGTATCCACGCGCACGTCCTTTTCTTCGACCTCAATTTCAATGTTGTCGTCGATAACGGGAAAGACGCCCACGGACGAAAAGCTTGTATGCCGCCGCGCATTTGAATCAAACGGCGAAATGCGCACCAGACGATGCACTCCGCTTTCGGTTTTCAGCCAGCCGTATGCATTGTGCCCCTTGATCAGCACCGTGGCGGATTTAATGCCCGCTTCCTCGCCCACGCTTTCTTCGATGATTTCCACTTTCATCTTGTGCGCTTCGGCCCAGCGCACATACATGCGTTCCAGCATCGACGCCCAGTCCTGGCTTTCTGTGCCGCCCGCGCCCGCATGAACTTCCACGTAGCAATCGTTGGGGTCCGCCTCGCCTGAGAGGAGCGTTTCAAGTTCCAGCTTCGCGGCTTCTTTCTGGAGCGCGCGCAGGGCGCCTTCCGCCTCAGCGACGACACTCTCGTCGCCTTCCGCTTCGCCCATTTCAATGAGTTCAAGATTGTCTTGGAGCGCCTGATCCATTTTGATGCAGGCCTGCATTTGAGTGTCGAGCGCCGTGCGCTCGCGCATCACCTTTTGCGCGGCGTCAGAGTCATTCCAAAGATCGGGGTCTTCGGCCTTGGCGTTTAATTCCGCAAGGCGCTTTTCGGCAACGTCCCAGTCAAAGATGCCTCCTCAGCAGAGCGAGGCTGCCGCGAACTTCGTTCGCCATCGCATCGATTTCAGCGCGCATATTTCGCGTCCTCTGCTTGGGTTGAGATCATCCGGAGCGCCGGAAAATAGAAAGGGAAGCCGCGCCTGTAAAGGGGCGCCTCTATTAGAGCTTCAGTAAAGCCCGCCTGAGCCGGACCTGAGATCGTCCTCGTCCTGGCTGGTCCATCCGTCCGCGCCGATGATGCGGGCTTCCCCTGAAGGTTCAGAGCCCGGCCGAAACGCTTCTTCGATCACGTTGAGATCGCCGGGTTGGGCGAGCTGGCCCGATTCCGCATTTACCCGCACGATGCGGATGCCCGGCGGACGGCGGAACGGGATCGGCGGACGCGTCGCGACTGTGTGCTCAAAGAATTCCTGCACCATGGGCGCGGCCACACGGCCGCCGGTTTCCGCCCGGCCCATGGGGCGCGGCGTGTCAAAGCCTACATAGGCACCCACAACAAGGTCAGGCGAGATCCCCATGAACCAAGCGTCGCGCTCATCATTTGTGGTGCCGGTCTTCCCGCCCAGCGGCACACCGAGCGAACGGAGCGAACGCCCCGTGCCGCGCTGAACGACCCCTTCAAGGATCGAAACCACTTGATATGCCGTGCGCGTATCCAGCACCTGATCGCGGGTTTCAGCCAGTTCGGGCGCGGGTTCGCCATCCCATTCATCCATGTTGCACATATCGCACGCGCGTTCGTCCACGCGATGGATGGTCTGACCAAGCCTATCTTGCACGCGCTCCACGATGAAAGGTGATAGCCGCCGCCCACCGTTCACGAATTGCGAATAGGCCGTCACCATGCGCTCAAGCGTCGTCTCGCCCGCACCAAGCGCATAGGCAAGATAAGGATCGAGGTGATCTACAACACCAAAGCGTTCGGCAATATCCACAACACGCTCCATGCCGATGTCTTGGGCGAGCCGAACCGTCATCGCATTCCGTGATCGCTCAACGCCGCTCCGAAGCGTCGAAGGGCCGTAGAACCGATCGGTGTAGTTGTCCGGCCGCCAGAGAGGCAGTCCTTCGCCCTGGGGCATCACAAAGGGTGCATCAAGAATAAGATCCGAGGGCGTATGTCCCGCATCAAGCGCGGCGGCATAGACGAATGGTTTGAAGCTTGAGCCAGGCTGCCGCCGAGCTTGCGTCGCGCGGTTAAACTCCGATGCGTCAAACGAATATCCGCCCACCATGGCGAGCACACGGCCCGTATGCGGATCCATGGCCAGGATGCCACCATTGACGCCGGGCACTTGGCGCAAGCCGTAAGTGGGATGAGCGTATTCGACGGGGATTTCGATCTCTTGTCCCAGATCGTCGGTAAATGTTTCGGGCTCGATTTCAACGGGCTCGACCCAAACCACATCGCCCACGGTCAGCACCTGGCTCGGCCGCTCAATCTCCGCGCCAATATCGATCCCGTTTTCCGCCTGCACGCGCGCCCAGACAAGCTCCGACAAGGGAATGATGCCCCGGCCCAAATTGACCCCGCCAATGGAAACTTCGGCCCAACCCGCGTCGTCGTCGACGCGCTGCACAACAGCGGGCGCCCACGGCGCCAAGTCGCGTGGCAAAGCAAGCGCCTCGACCTGGACCTCCCACTCTTCAAGCGTTTCGAGATGCATAATGGGCCCGCGCCAACCGTGTCGTTGGTCATAGGCCACAAGCCCATTGCGAAGTGCCGTACGCGCAATGCGCTGCAAGTTCATATCGATGGTGGTGCGCACCGAAAGCCCGCCATCAAGAAGCGCATCGAAGCCAAACTCGTTGGCAATCTCGCGCCGCACTTCTTCGGCAAAATATTCCGCCTCGACAATCTGCGCTCCTGCTGCGCGCTCATAAATGACCAGGGGTTCCGCCATAGCCAGATCCGCTTCCTCGCGCGTGACATAGCCATCGGCAACCATTCGGCGCAGCACATAGTTCCGCCGTTCTAAGCTCCGCGCGCGTGTGGCTTCGCGATCAGGCCGATAGTTGTTTGGCGCCTTGGGCATCACCGCGATATAGGCCGCTTCCGCAAGGGTCAGCTCATCCAACGGTTTGTTGAAATAATTGAGCGCGGCGGCGGCAACGCCATAAGAGCGCCAGCCGAGATAAATCTGGTTGAGATAAAGCTCAAGGATTTCATCCTTGGTGAAGGTTTCCTCAATTCGCAAGGCGAGCAACTGTTCGCGCACTTTGCGGTCGATGCTGACTTCCGAGCTCAAGAGAAAGTTTTTTGCGACCTGCTGGGTGATGGTGCTCGCGCCTTCAAGGCGGCGGCCATTCAGATAATTCGATATGTTCGCGACCGATGCGCGAATAATGCCTTGTATGTCGATGCCGGGGTGTTCGTAAAAGTGCTGATCCTCGGCCGCCACAAAAGCAAGAACCACATGATCGGGGATTTGCTCAATGGGCACAAAAAGCCGTCGCTCATTGGCATATTCAGCAATCAACGTGCCGTCGCCCGCGTGAATGCGGGTCATAATCGGCGGCTCGTACTCAAGAAGCACTGAATAATCCGGCAGGTCCTGATCTAACCGATTGACATAAAGCCCTACGTACCCGGCCGCGCCGAGCCCCGCTAAAACAATCAGTATGGAAACGGCTCGCACAGACCCGTAGAAGATCTTGGCGATGATGCCGCGGTTTTTCTTTCGCTCGCGCTTGGCCTCGCGCCGCTCGCGCCGGCGTTGGCTTGGCCGCTTGGCCTTAGGTCGTCGGCGCGGCCTATCCTGCTTGGGTTCTTGGGACCCTTTGCCAGCTTTGGCACCCTTGCCTGTTTGGGCAACCATGGGCGCTTTTGCGTCTTTCTTCTCTTTTTGATCCTTAGCCTTTTTTGGCTCTTTGGGCTTCTTGGGTTCTTTAGGTTTTTTCGGTTCGCGCTTTTTCTTACGCGCCGGCGCTTCGGTGGGGCGCTCAATCGCCGGCGATTTATCTTTTACCTCAGCTTTGTCTTTGTTTTCTTTGGGTGGCGCGACGCCCAACTGTTCGCGAATTTTACTTGGCGGCGCTGATTTCACTTCCGATTCTGGGGGTTCCGGCACGAAGTCCTCAGCGTCTTTTGCCGCAGCCTTTTTCGAGGACTCGTCCTTCTTGGACGCGGCCGCATCCTTTTTCTCGGGCGCCTCATCTTTCTTGGAAGGCGTCTCGTCCTTCTTGGAGGGCGTGTCTGCCCTCTTGTTGTCGTCGTCTTTCATTGAGCCGTCTTCGGGTGCGGTGGCATCGGCTGCAAGTTCCGAGCTCTTGCCCTTGTGGACAGGTGACTCGTCCTTCGACCCTACCCCATCGACAGGCGTAGGCACGGAGGATTTGTCCCTCGCCGCATCATCCGCGCGCGGGCCTAGGTCCTCGCCATGTTCTGGTTTTTTGTCGTCGCCTTCGGCCATGCCCCGGTTTGCTCGTCTATGCCCCAAAACACCCTATTTGGGGCGGAAATCTCTACCTACTGAATGTGACGCCCAGAAGGCGGTTTAGTTGCCTGCGGCCCCGTTCTGCGCAAGCCAAGCCTCACCCTCGGCGCCCAAATCGAAATACACAATAAGCGCCTGAGCCAAAGAGCGCCCAAGGGACACTTGATAATCCTCGGATATGAGCAAAGCCGCGTCCTGGCGGTTCGTGCCAAACCCCGTTTCAAGCAGGATCGAAGGCACATCGGGCGCGGTCAGAACCCGGAACCCGGCAAACCGGTGCGGGCGGCCCACAGTGTGGACACCTTGTGTGGAGAAGCCATCAACCAACATGACCGCAAGCTCAGCGGACAAGTTCATGGTTTCCCGTTGCGCAAGATCAATAAGAATGCGCGTGAGCTCTTCATCCACCTCAAATCCTGCAACAGCATCTGATTGGTTTTCGCGCGCCGCCACACGCGCGGCTTCCGCGTCCGAAGCACGTTCAGACAATGTGTAAATGGTCGCGCCCCGGGCGCTGTGGTCATCGTTTGAATCCACATGAATGGAAATGAAAAGATCGGCCTCAAGTTCTTGAGCAACCGCATAACGTTCATTGAGTTGAAGGAAGACGTCTTCGTCGCGCGTCAAGTAAACATCAAACAGGCCGGTCTCATTTAAAGTGTCGCGGATAACCCGGCCCATATCGAGAACGATTTCTTTTTCGCGTCGATCGTTGACGGCAACCATCCCCGGATCGCGCCCGCCGTGCCCTGGGTCAATGACGATAACGGGGCGCGTGCGGGTGCGCGGTGCGTCAGTTTCCGATGACTGGTTTGGATCTCCGCCCGTGAGGGAGGCGAGCACTTGCTCAATACTCTGAAACGTTCCGCCATCTGATGGATCGTTTTCGGACGGTAGTTCTGGAAACCCACTCGCTTCGT
>Ga0209578_10003382_pt1 | contig 12210 bp, 9 predicted proteins | sample tdAd472_FD_187127 | JGI IMG/M metagenome (GOLD analysis project Ga0209578, IMG submission 187127) | Marine sediment microbial communities from the Atlantic coast under amendment with organic carbon and nitrate - tdAd47.2 (SPAdes)... | ecosystem: Environmental > Aquatic > Marine > Coastal >...
GCTTCTGCGAGCTGCAGCAGGCGATAGCGCGCCTCGATCGACTCGGACAAGGGGTTCGGATAGCGCTCAATGATGTTGGCCAGGACCCGCTTTTCGCTGCCCGCGGCGGCGCCCGTCTCGTACAATTCGGCAGCCTTCCACAACGCCTCCCGGCGCACGTCGTCAGTAGTGCCGGCAGCCGTTGCGATGCGCTCGAATTCAGCCGCCGCCTCTGTGCCACGACCGGTTTCCATGTAAGTAACCGCGAGTTTCTGCGTAATGTCATCGGCGAATTCACTGTCCGGGTAGTCGCGTCGGTACTGTTCCAGCATGCCTGTGGCGCGGCCCCAGGCTGCCATCGTGATCAGCGCCGCCGCCGCATCGTACTCAGCTGTCGCGCGAATGTTCGAATCGGGAACTGCCTGACCGAGCCGCGTGAAATGAGCGACAGCGGTCTCGAGGTCGCCGGCATCGCGGGCTTGCTCACCCTGTTTGTAGATCGACGACGCGATCCGGTCCTTGATTTCCTGCGTCGCTTGCGCATCGTCCGGCGGCGTCACGGTCCGCAAGCTGTAATAGGCCTGCTCCGCGTCCGCGTAGTTTTCGAGATCGAACTGCGAATGTGCGACTACGGTCCAGGCGGTGCGCTGCAAGGGCGCCTTGACCGGCGGTTGTTTGCCGATGACCGCCTGACCCACGGCGATCGCAAGATCGAACTGGTTCTGAGCAAAAAGGTCTTCGGCGACCGCGGTCAATACGGCGCCCGACTCCGGATGCTCCGGATAGGTATCAGCAAAGCGAAGTCCACTGTCGAGATAGGCCTGATGCCACTCCGTTTGTGCGCTGCCTTCCAGCAACTTTTCGTTCTCACGGTAGGCAAGCAACGCAGCATAGGCGGATTCGGCTGACTTCTCGTGCATCGGGTAGGCGTATGCCGTGCGTTCGTATTCGGTCTTCGCGGCGGAAAAATCCTGACTTTCGAACAGGATCTCCGCCAACAGGAAGTTGGTATTCGCCGTATCGGGCTCGCCAGGAAAGTAGGCCAGGTACTTGCGATACCAGCGCGCCGCTTCCTGATAATCGCTACGCTGCCCGCCCGTCTGTGCCTCGGCATGGTAGTACTGCGCCAGATCGTTGAGATTGGCCTTGAGGTGCGCCGCGACCGCTGTGTTCTGCTCACGCGGGTTACGAATCCAGAATTCGCCGTCCATCCCGTAGCGCTCGACGAAACCCTTCTTGCCTTCGAGGACGAGACTCGGAAAACCGCCGCGCTTGTAGGCTTCGATGACCTCGACCTGCAGTAACGGCGCCTTCGGGTGATACGGATCCTGATCGACGAATGCTTCGTAGGTTTCGGCCGCATCCACGAAGCGCTCCTTGTCCAGATACAGATCACCAAGGTTCATGTAGATGACGTACGCGAACTCGGGATCACCGCGCGTGTCGAAAAATTCGTCGATACTCTCTGCACCGTCCATGTACGAGAAGCTGATCGACAATACGCGAAACGTATCCTCGACGATTTCCTGCTCAGCGCGGCTCAGCGCCGCAAGCCGGTCGTCGCCATCCTGAAGTTCGATCCCGCTTATCTTGCGATTCAGCAATTCGAAGAATGACTCCAGGCTATCACCGTGCCACGCAAGCTTGAACTGCGCCCAGCCGAGCTTGTACAACGACTGCTCGTAGAAGCGCGATTCATCGCCGTACTTTACGACGGCCTGGTACGCCACCTCGGCATCGTTGTAATTTTTGCGCAGGAACAGCATCTCGCCGCGACGGAACTGGACTTCGTCGATCATCGGCGTGTCGGGGAACTTGTCAACGAGGTCGTTTAGAACATCCAGTGCATCATCAGTCCGGCCGCCAATCTCGTAGGCACGCGCCAGCTGATACAGGACGGTGTCGTTACGGCGATAATCAGGATACGCCCCGAGCAGTTGCTGATAGAGACCGACGGCATTGTCGTAGCTGGCTTGCTCGAGCGCATCGATGTTTTGCATGAGCTGCTGCGCTTCAGTCGCCTCGAGTTCGAGATCAGCGAGGCGTCGCATTGCCTCGGCCCGCAGTGCCGGATCGTCGGACACCAGTTCGAGGAACGCCCGGTAGTTATCGCGCGCCAGGTCGGAGCTATTGAGAATGACCTTGCCGGTGCGAAGCTCGACGGTCTTGTCCTCGAGGCTCCCGATCGTGTCGTTCTTCTTCACGTCCGCGCTGGCAACGGCAGCCAGCATAAGGGCCAGGCCGGCGAAAGGCAGTATGAGGCGACTCTGCATCACCGGACCGATGCCTCGCCGAGCGTCGCCGCACGATCATAAATCGCCGCCAGCGCGAAGCGGGCCTGTACGGTGTAAATGTCGAGGCGTCGTTGCTGCGCCTGCAGCTCGCCGACGGCAATCGCCTGCAGGAAGGCCCGTTGCGTAGCCATCGCATCGCCGACCCGAATCCTCATACCTTCGATGCGCGGCTCCAGCCCGTAGACCCTCTCGTTGAACGCCTCGAACTCGAGCGGCTGATTGCGCATGGATTCGTCGACCTGACGCCGCGAACGTTGTGTTTCCACCAAAGCCTCACCGGTCTGGCGCAGATCTCTCCGGATGTGCCACAGGCGGTCCTTGAACTGACCTTCGAGCTCCCACTGCAATACACCTTTCAGGAGCTTGACTTTGTCGCGAACCTCCTCGGCTTCCGGGATGTCTGCGGAGAGAGCACCGGCGTTTTCGAGCCCCGTGATTTCTCCCCACATCTCGAACTCGCGCTTGTCGGCCAGCGCCAGCCAGTCGTTGCTGCGCTCGATGTCATTCAGCATCGAATCGTATTCAAGCTTGCGATCCACCATGCCTTCCAGATCGGCGCGCCCCAGCGTGGCATCGACTTCCGGCAAGCGTTCCTGGTACGCGAGACGCCTGGTTTCGAGCATATTCGCGTACACCTGCACGCTGCCTGACCAGGTGTCGAGGTTGTTCCACAGGTAGTTCAGGTCACGGTAATTTTTCAACCCTTCCTGGAATTCGTGCGTTGCCAGCAGGTGAAAGAGATAGCGCGCTTCCGGCCCCCCGGGCAACTGCTCCATGCGCCAATACCAACCCGTGCTGTCCAGCGGGTCATTGGCAACGAAGTCATCGAAAAATTTGCCGGACTCGATGTGGTTGATCGTGCGGTCAATGCGATTGGTTTCCTCGTAAAAGGCTTCAATTGCATTGAGATAATGGTCGGCCGCCTGGCTGATCGAGTCGAGCTGTGCCAGCGCATACGGAATCGCCAGCATGGACTCCTGTACGGCGGGGTCCAGCAGGTTACGGCCACGCAGTTCCATCCACGGCACGAGGGCCCGCTGATAGCTTTCGAGCTCTGCATCCGCCCAGCCCACACCGAGCAGGGCCTTATTCGAGAACGGGCCTTCCAGGCGCACGCGTTTTAGAGACTCTTTTGCCGCGCGCGGCTGTCCGTCCTGCAACAGCGCATAACCCAATGCGAGATTCGCCTTGTCACGCAGGGACGTCAGTTCCTCGTTCCATGGGTCGATGTCGCCGAGCTCATCAAGAATCCTGACAGCAGCGTCTATGCGGCCACTGCGAACCATCGCCACGCCCAGGTTGAATTGCGCATAGCGCGACCACTCCGTCTTGCCTTTCCAGTCCTGCAGCAACGCGATCGCCTTGTCGTATTCGCCGCCGTCTATCAGCAGCTGCGCCTGCAGCATTCTTGCCTCGCGCTCGATATTCTCCGGCAGTTCGCCTTCTATGTTGTCGAGCCCCTGCTGTGCCTTGTCGAGATAGCCGCGCTGACGCCAGATCTTGGCCAGAAAAAACCAGGTGCGGTCGCGTACTTCCGGGTTGACGTTGTCGGCGAGCAAGCGTTCAAAGATTTCGGCCGCTTCGAGATGATGGCCGTAGGAAAGATACAGCCCGCCCTTCAAGAGCTCGGCTTCGTCAACGTGGTCGTCGAGCTTCGCCTGCTCCTGCGCCGCCAGCAAACGCACAATCGCCGGAAAGTAATCGCCCTGGTAGAAGTAGTAGAGAATCTCTCCGTAATGGGCGTCCTTGACGACTATGGGCTCGGGTTCATCGTCAGCCGCAAACGCCGCGGCCGCCGGCAGCAGAGGTGCCAACAGCAGTAAACAACAGGCGAAGAGTAGGCGACGATCGATCAACGATCACTCCCATTCCTTGATGACAAATTCCGGCTGCTGCTTCTGGACGCGATCCGTGATCTCCAGTTCGAGATACTTGGCGCCGATACCCTTGTTGAAATTCATTGTCGCGCCGCGACGGTAGTCCCGTGTATGTGGTCCTTTACCCGTGAAGATCGCGACCAACTCGTGATCGCCAGTTTTAAGGTTTGCCATGTGCACACGTTGCACGCCGCCGCGCAGCAAAGCCCCGACTTCACGTTCCGTGTACAGGTAGTTCGCGACCTCCTTTCCGTCAATCTTGAGACTGACCGAATCGAGCCCGAAATACTCGCCGACATCCATGGAAATGAAGAACGCAACCTGCGAGTTGGCCGGGAACAGCAGCTCCTCTTCAAGCAGGAACAGGTCGCGGTTCAGATCCAGCACCTCTTTCTTGAGAGACTGAACGTCCTGATCGAGCTGGCGGAATTCGTTGCGAGACTCGGCAACGTCAGCGTCAGCTGCCATGGCGTCCGCCATTGCCGCATCGGCATCCATCGGAGCTGCGTCCTGTGCGATCGCCGCTGTCCCGAGCGCGAGCACGAGGCCCGCCGTGAGGCTGATGAATAGCTTTCTTGTCACGGTTTCTCTCCTACCGGGTACTTGCACTTACTCGCGCAGCAACGAGCGGATTTCATCGAGGTATTTCTGCTCATAACCTGGCTTGTAACCCTGGTGTATGTGACGAACATTGCCTTCACGATCAACGATGACCGTGACGGGCATGGCATCCACTTTGTAAAGACGGCTAACTTCCTTGCTGGCATCAAACAGCACCGGGAAGCTGACCCCGAGTTCGTTGATCATGTCCATGGCGCGGCGCGAATCATCATCGATGTTGACGCCGAGCAGACTGAACCCGACACGCTGGTAACGCGAATACAACTCGTCGAGTAACGGCATCTCCTGGCGGCAGGGACCACACCAGGTTGCCCAGAAATTGATCATGACGACGTCGCCACGATATTCAGACAGGCGCAGGTTCTCTCCTGATGAGCTCTTCAGCGCGAAGTCCGGCGCCGGCTGACCGGCAAGGCCGGATGATGCCAGGCTACTCGCCGCGAAAACGCTGAATACGAGGCCAATTGCTACATTCCTGATCTTCATGTTGTCATTCCTTGTGTTATCCGCGTTCCTTCTTCCTTGCGTTCCCGGCGCGATGCCGCCGTCAGTACCCACACAACCGCACGAAACGGACGCGACGCTCCGCTCGCGGAGCCGACACACGCCGTTGATCGACTTGGAATGGTGACAGTCAAGGCCTTGAACGGCCGTGACTATCGTCACACAAACCTCGATTTCCTGAACATAATTTCGGCGAGCCACGCGGCGGTTCGCAGTGAAATCGAGCCAAGATCGACGCCTCGTCTTGCTTTCAAACCGAACGGCCGACCCCCGCAACCGGCATAAATTACGTTAAATCGATGTCCTGTCCAGAGTGGCTGGCACGCGTCGGCACCCGCTACTCGACCGCCGCCGGGTCCCTTTCGGAGACTCGAATGCGAATCACCTATTTTAGGTGTATCAATATGAATTTAAAGTGAAAAGTCGTCGCCTTTCAGCGACAGATCGATGGTATTTTCGCAACTTCGGGGCAGTCGTGGTCAGCAACTACCCGGGGCTGACGCCAGGTCGCCGTCAGTACCCTCGTCACCACCTTGCGGATCCTCGAGACCGGTCGAGTAGTAGATTTGACTCTCGGCGTCGATCACGATGCTCTCGTACTCCGGCAGACAGCCGATCAGTTTCAACCCCTCGTCAACACCCATGACGAATACCGACGTCGAGAGTGCATCGGTCATCACGGCATCCGGACCGAAGACCGTGGCGCTGCGCACACCTTCAACGGGCAAACCTGAACTCGGTTGAATAATGTGGTGATAGCGGACCCCGTCCGCCTCGAAATAGCGTTCATAGTCGCCTGACGTTGAAATGGCCTCGCCCTCGAGCGGGACCGATATTGCGACTCGCCCGTCCTTCCTCGGATCGCGTATGCCCACCATCCAGGGCCTGCCGCGACGGTCGCCGAGCAGCCGCGAATCCCCGCCGGCTGTGACGATGCCGTTCTCTACGCCGTGAGTCCGCAGCATGTCGATGCCTCGTTCTACAACGTAGCCTTTCGCGATGCCACCGAGATTGATACGCACACCCTGCTTGAGGAATCGCAGTGTGCCGGTCGTCTCGTCCAACTCGACCAGCCGGTAGTCGATGAGTTGTCGCCCGACCTCGATCGTCGCCGCGTCGGGACGCTCGCGTGCCCTGAAATCGTAATGCTGCCCAACGCTTTCGTAAGTGATGTCGAACGCACCCCGTGTTAGCACGGATATATCGAGCGAACGCCGAATCAACTCGAACAACTCGTCGTCAGCCACGACCGGCCTCGTAGCGGCGTGACGATTAATCTCGGATATCTGGCTCCCCTCCACATACGTACTCATCAACGCGTTGATGCGATCGACCTCGGCGAAGACCTCGTCGATGATGGCCTGGCCCTCTGCAGCGTCCTCGTGCCAGAAATACACGCTGACCTCGGTCCCCATTTTCGGCCTGACATCCCTGTGCCATTCGGCGAAGGCGTTGCCAGGACTCAAAACAATCGCCGCTAATCCTAGAGTTACCATCATGCGGGCGTTATGCTTGGCGCTGCGATTCTTCGACAAGGAGCGGGACAGTGACTGCATTACTGGTAATCCTCGCGATCATAGCCGCGGCTGGTTTCTGGGCAATCGGCATTTACAACCGATTGATCAACGAGCGCAATCGCGTCAGAAATGCCTTCGCGCAGATCGACGTTCAGCTTACGCGGCGCTACGACCTGATTCCGAATCTCGTCGAAGCGGTCAAGGGTTACATGAAACACGAGCGGGAAACCCTCGAAGCCGTCATCAATGCACGCAATGCCGCCCGGTCGAGTCTCGATGCCGCCAAAGCCGACCCGGCCAACGCCGCTGCGATCAAAAAACTCGGCGCCTCGGAGGGCGCGTTAGGTGCGGCACTCGGGCGCCTGTTTGCGCTGTCGGAAGCTTATCCCGATCTGAAGGCGAATCAAAATATGATGCAGTTCCAGGAGGAACTCGCCAGCACCGAGAACAAGGTTGCCTTCTCGAGGCAGGCCTTCAATGACTCGGTGTTGAGTTACAACAATTCCGCAGAGAACTTCCCGAACAACGTCATCGCCGGCATGTTCCGCTTCGAGTTGGCGAGCTTCCTCGAGATTGAGGCGGAGGAAAAGCGGGAAGTTCCGGACGTGTCCTTCACCTGAAGTACCGCCAGCTCCTCGCAGCACTGACAGCCGGCGGATAAGGGCCGACGGGCAATGAATTTTTTCGAAGCTCAGGACCACGCCAGACGAGCCACCCGGTGGCTGGTGTTTGTCTACATTGTCGCTACGGTGCTCATCGTGATCGGCATCACGTTGATCGTAGGCTTTGCGCTGTTCGGTACATCTCTCGACGGCTATCGCTACTCTTTCACCGGCATGCTCGCCGCCAACCCGGTGCCGTTGCTCATAACTGCCCTGCTGACGACGCTGTTTATCGTCGGCGCCAGCATCTACAAGACCAGCATCCTTGCAGCCGGCGGCGGCCGCGTGGCCCAGGACATGGGCGGTACATTGGTGCCCGCCAGCGTACAGGACCCGCTGCGCAGGCGGCTCAGGAACGTTGTCGAGGAAATGGCGATAGCGTCCGGGGTGCCGGTGCCGGAGATCTACGTTCTCGAGGAAGAAAGCAGCATCAACGCGTTCGCGGCTGGCTACACGCCCGGCGATGCGGCGATTGCGGTCACGCGTGGCACGCTGGAACTACTGGACCGGGATGAATTGCAGGGCGTCATCGCCCATGAATTCAGCCACGTACTCAATGGCGATATGCGCCTCAATATCCGGCTGATGGGTGTATTGTTCGGCATCGTGGTACTCGGCCTCATGGGGCGCTTGATAGTGCGCGGTGGGCATCATGCCCGCTTCGCCTCCGGACGTCGTGGTAAAGGCGGCGGAGCAATCGTGCTCATCGGTCTCGGCCTCGCCATACTGGGTTGGATCGGCGTGTTCTTCGCCCGCATGATCAAGGCCGGCGTTTCACGGCAACGGGAATACCTGGCCGACGCGTCCGCCGTGCAGTTTACGAGGCAACCCAGTGGCATCGCGAATGCGCTGAAGAAAATCGGCGGCTACAGCGAAAAATCATATTTGAGTGCTGCTGACCCGGAGGAAGTCAGTCACATGCTGTTTGGCAGCGGTGCGAAATTCGTCGGCCTGTTCGCAACGCACCCGCCGCTCACGGACCGGATTCGTGCGCTCGATCCGTCGTTCCGTGAGTCCGACTACCCTGTCGTAAAGCCGAGGTCGCTGAGCGATGCGATGGCCGAAGACTGTGTCAGTGCAATGGCACCTGGCGCACAGGGAGAGGTTCCCGCTCCAGATACCCCGGATCTGCCGCAGTCGCTCGTGGACGCTGCAGGACAACCGAACTCGCGGCACGTTGCCTATGCACAGCAACTGCGGCAATCGATTCCAGATTCGCTTTACGACGCAGCACATTCGGTGGAGCTCGCCCTGCTGCTCGCCGTCGCGCTGATCATCGACCGCAGTGGCGAATCGAGCGAGCGTCAACTGGCGCTGGCCGAAGAGCAGCTCGGGGCCGAACGTGCTCGCGTCGTTCGGCGCCTCTACGACGAGTTGTCGGAAACCAGTCCGGAGTATCGTTTACCACTTCTCGAGATCGCTTTTCCCGCACTCAAGCTGCGCCCGGAAGCGCAACTCGAATACCTCGTGAAGCTGGCGAGTCGCATGATCGACGTCGATGGCGAGGTCGACCTCTACGAGTACTGTTTTTACCGGGTCCTGCGGACGAACCTGGGGCAGGCAATCGACCCGTCGGGGCAGTCGGGAGCACAGCGTGCTGCGCGTCGCGATCTGCGCCAGGCCGCGATCGATCTGCTTGCAGTATTGGCGGACTACGGCCACGACGATGACGCCCGCAGCGAACTGGCATTCGAAGCGGGCAAGGCCAGGTTCGGTAAATGGTCCGGGGATCACACATACAGCTCAAGAGAGCACTATTCGCTGGCCACGCTCGATCGCAGCCTCGACATCCTTGCCGCGTTAAACAGCAAGGGTCGGCGCGCGATGCTCGAGGCCATCACGACGGTCGCCATTCACGATGGCGACGTCACGATTGCCGAAGCGGAACTGATCCGGACGATTTGTGCATCGCTGGATGTGCCGCTGCCACCGCTCCTGACCGGACATCGGCAGTGAGTAACGTCCTGATTTAACGTATGATTGGGCCACTGAGCGATTTGGGCACTCATGGAACGCCGATGCTCGTGCGTCCGTTCCTTCATCAGGAAATTAATCATGCGTATGACACGAATTCAGTCTTGTCTGGCCGTTGTGGTATTGCTGTTCGCGCTACCGGTGGCCGCCGCAACAAAGGAAGAGCAGCGTGTCGCTGATGCGGCGGACGTACTCGATCAGTTTCTCCGCATCCCGGAGCAAAGCATTCCGCCGGCGATGCTGTCACGAGCCTACGCGATCGCTGTCGTTCCGAACGTCGTACGAATCGGCTTCGGTCTTGGCGCGCGGCGTGGCAAGGGCATACTCGTCATTCGCCAGGATGACGATTCCTGGACCAACCCGGCGTTCGTTACTCTGACCGGTGGCAGCTTCGGCTTTCAGGCCGGTGTGCAGTCGGCCGACGTGATCCTGGTGTTCAAGACGCGCAAAGGCGTCGATAACATCGCGAATGGCAAACTGACTCTCGGCGCGGACGCCTCGATCGCGGCCGGACCTGTCGGGCGCAGCGTTGAGGGCGCCACAGACATTCGCTTCCAGGCGGAAGTCGTGTCCTATTCGCGTGCGCGAGGAATTTTCGCGGGCATCGCGCTGGCCGGTGCCGGGGTAACGATGGACCGCAAGGCGAATGTCGCTTTTTACAGTTCGCCGAGCATGACGCCGGAAAGATTTTCGCGAGCTCGCCGAACATCGCACCCGATATTGCAAATCGTTTCGTACAGATTCTCACCGCGCAAACAACGCGGCTTGCCAAGGCGCCGGGCATGGCCGCCGGCACCGCGCCGGCGAGTTCGAGCAATGCCGAATCCAACGTACAAACATTCAGCATGCCGGACCCCGACGATTCAGGCGACCCGGCGAACGAGTTGTACGACCCGAACTACTAGCGCTCGAAACCGACTAATCTTCGTTGCGGCGGCGGAGTTCTTCGCGGATCGCGTCGAGATCCTCCGGCGCATCCGTCTCGGCGGTGGGGGCGTTGCCGGATTCAGGGGACGGCTCGACCAGCGGTTCGCTGAAACTCGTAGCCGTTCCCGTGCCGGGCTCTTCGGTCGGCTCCGGAATTACGGCCATCGGCACGTTCCCGGCGTCGGATTCTGCCGTGTCCGGATTCGCGTCCGGAGGCAGTTCGCCGAACTGGGCCAAATAAGCTGTTTCTTCACGGCGGCGCTGCGCTTCAGCCGCACGACGGCGGGCGGTCGCTGCTGCATCCTGAGTACGTCGCAATGCCTGACGCTTGCGTTCCGACTGGGCTTCGAACTGGGCGCGGCGCGCGGCCTCCTCGCGAGCGGCCACAAGCTTGTTGGCCTCGCGGGCATTGACACATTCGGCGTCGTAGCGGGTCTCGGATCGATTCTGCGCGCAGCGCACGAGAACGGCCTCGAGAACGATCGGGTTTTCGAGAAATTCGGCGGCCGAGCGCGGCGGTGGTGGCTCCGCACAGGCAGCCAGCAGGGCCCCTAATCCGATCGAGATTGTCAGTTGCGTATAGTTCATTTCACGAAAAACTTGGCTAAATGGTAGAAATTTCAGCGTTCTGCAAACGCGATCATAGCATCGCAGTCAAGTGGGGCGAGCGGCGCGAGTTCGCACTTTTCGACGGTGATATAGTGGCCGCCGGTACTGCCGGGGAATCGCTACAACGTGTCAGATCAGAGCCAGTTCAGGTTACTCGGTCAACGTCGCTTCGCCCCGTTCTTCATTACGCAGTTTCTCGGAGCCCTCAACGACAACGTCTTTCGCCAGGGCCTGGTCATACTGGTGACGTTCCAGGGTGTGCTCGTCGCGGGCATGGACCACAGCGTGCTTGCGAATGTCGCCGCCACGCTGTTCATCCTGCCCTTCTTCCTGTTTTCGGCGACGTCGGGCCAGTTGGCTGACAAGTACGAGAAGTCGATGCTCATGCGGCGCATCAAGCTTCTGGAAATCGCGCTGATGGTCGGCGCGGCGCTCGCGTTCATTACCGGTGCCCACGTCGTTCTGCTTTTCGTGCTGTTCCTGATGGGCTGTCAGTCGACCTTGTTCGGACCGGTCAAGTACGCCTACCTGCCACAGCAACTCGCGACGGATGAACTCGTCGGCGGCAACGCGCTCGTCGAGGCCGGTACCTATGTCGCGATCATCCTCGGCCTCATTATCGGCGGTCTTGTCGTCGCCCTGGGTCCCGGGTCACGCATGCTGCTCGGTGGCTGCCTGGTCGGTTTCGCGGTACTCGGTTACCTCGCAAGTCGCCGCATTCCAACGACACGCGCGGTCGATCCTGAGCTAACTGTCAACTGGAATGCCTGGACCGAAACCTGGCGGATCGTCGGCTTCGCTCGCGAGAAACGTGTCGTGTTCCTGTCGATCCTCGGTGTCTCGTGGTTCTGGTTTTTCGGCTCCGCCATGACCGTACAACTGCCCGCCTACACGCTGGTCATCCTGAACGGCAACGAAGCCATAACAACCAGCCTGCTCGTGGCTTTCGCGGTCGGGGTCGGCATTGGCTCGCTGCTGTGCGAGCGCATGTCCGGGCACCGCATCGAGCTCGGCCTGGTGCCATTCGGTTCGATTGGACTGACCGTTTTTGCGATCGACCTGTATTTCGCCCAGCCGCTTGCCAGCACTACACCGGTCGCCACCGTCGGTGACTTTCTGAGACTCCCGGGCAGCTGGCGCATTCTCATTGATATCGTAATGATCGGTGCCTTCGGCGGCTTCTACAGCGTGCCACTGTATGCGCTCATACAGCAGCGCTCGGAACGCAAACAACTGTCTCGCATCA
>Ga0209578_10003383_pt1 | contig 12205 bp, 17 predicted proteins | sample tdAd472_FD_187127 | JGI IMG/M metagenome (GOLD analysis project Ga0209578, IMG submission 187127) | Marine sediment microbial communities from the Atlantic coast under amendment with organic carbon and nitrate - tdAd47.2 (SPAdes)... | ecosystem: Environmental > Aquatic > Marine > Coastal >...
TATTCTTGGCCGATTGCCAGTGGCGGCTTAATGGCAGCGCTGTTTTTTGTCCGCAGCGCACGAACATGGTTTCGCGGCGTGGTCGTTCCCGCAATATTGGCGGTAACCATGATCTTTCCGATGGTTTACATAACGGTACCGCTGTCGTTCCTGATCAATTTCCTCAGCTTGTGGATGATCGGATTTTTGCAGTTCATTCTTCCTACTGCATTCGCGATAGTCTTTGTTGTGATCTCCAACCGGTTTGGCAGCATGCAGAGATGGGGTGAATTGCCATGGATAGAACGTTATTTGATTTGTTCGGTCTTTATCGCTTCTGAAGCCATACATCTCTTTGGGTACTGGGTTAAGAACGACTGGTATTACACCGTGATATAGTAACGCCTAGGCACTTGGCTTCTGTCGAATCCAATTTTTCTTTCGCCGCATCCAGTACGACCGCATGCCACGCGCGTATTGGTTTGCTCCGATGGATACTTCGAGATGAATGCCGGTTTTCCGGCTCGGTTCTTGAACACCTTGCCTTCTATGCCGCTTTCGCGCTGCCGCAGATGTATATTGTTTTTAGCGGCATGCTGGGTCCCAAATTCTTTGAGTTCTTTTTTTGATACCAACATCTTTTTCGCCCGAAGTTGCCGGTGCTTGGAGCAATGAGACGGCAGAGGCCGGCATTACGCCGGCCCCTTCCAGACTTTGACCCCTTTTTCGACAGAGCGCCCGACGACGTAGCCGCCGATACCCAGCTTGAGAAGATCCCACATATCATCCGGGATCTCGGCGCTCGCGGTGCCGAAGATCGGCACCAGCACATAATTGTTGGCGACGATGACGCCGAAAAGGCACATCAGCAAAGGCCGCCAGTTTCGTTGCAGCCAGCTTTCGCCATTGGCCTCGGCGACGATGATGCTGGCTGCGGCCTCGATTTCCTTCATCTGTCCGTCCAGCACCTTCTGTTGCAGGACGGACTTGATCCGTGCCGCCTGATCCTTGTCTTCGACGCTTTGGTCGATGACGTCGAACAGGCCCTTCAACAGCGGACCGGCAACGGACGATAGCAATCCGATCATATGATCTCTCCTTACTCCGCGCCGCCACGGCGGGCCGCCGGCTGCGTCTGCTTCAGCAGAATATCGACGATGCGGTCAGTTTGGCGGGCAATGCCGCGCGTACGCTCATTGAGACCGGCGAGTTGGGAATCGAGCATCTTTTGCTGCTGCTCGACCAATTCGATCCGGTCCCACTGCTTGCGGCGCAGTACGACATTGTCCTCGACCGCGATTTCCAAGGCATTGATGCGGTTGCCCGTCTCCGCACGCCATGCGGCTTCGGTATACAGAAGCGCAACGGTTTGCACGACGAGCGCCGCGATAATGCCGATCGGAACCCTTTTATCCAAATGCCAGGCCTGATTGCCGTCGTTCATGCGCCGCCTCCTTCAGGATGCGCCGCCTGCGCGGCGCGGACCTCCGTCAACATAGCCGTCATCAAGGCGGTACGTTGGCCGGGCGCCGTCGCTTCGATAATATCGGCGAGGACCACCATCAGTTCATACTCGTGAGCGGTGACCGGAGCGGTCTTGCCGAGCGTTTCGCGCTGCGCGCGTTTCCAGGATTTAGTCATGATACACCTCAATAGATTCCGATCAGGCCGACACAATCGTGCAGCCGGATCTCCTTGTTGTTCGCAGTCGTGATTTCGTATGTCAGCGATGAGCCGGACTGCCCGGAAACATCCGCTTCCAGGCGCCAAAGCTCTTTACCGTCCGGACCTATGTCGCCGACCTTGGTCCATGTGCCGGTGGCCTTGGTCGTGCCGCCGTCGATGGAAACCTTGCCGACGACATCCGTTCCGAAAGTGACACTGTCCACAGGCTCAAATATGAAATAACCGAGTACGTCGGACGGATCCGCGGTATCGAGCGTTGTCGCGGTCGGCGCCAAGGTCATGTTCGATGCCGGCGCCGTCGTTATGAACTCGATCGAATGCGTGGTCTGCGTGTAACCGCCGCCGACGAGCGCATGCATGTCCTGCGTATAGGTTCCGGCCCAAGTATAAATGACGGCATCGTCAGTGACGTTGTACAGATCGATAACGCCGGCGGTCCGGCGGTATTGGTATGTATCGGACGTGTTCGCCCATTCGGAGAGCGTGGCGAGCTTCGCAGCGCCCATATAGAATTCCGGATACGCTGGACCACTGTTCCCCGATTTGAACCAGAATGAGTTGGTCATCACTTCCATCCCGGCACGTTGGTAACTACCGCCGCTGGCCGCGGTCGATACTTCCGCTGCATCGAAAAGACCGAGGATGGTGTGATCACTCAGAAGCGACCCGCTCAAAGCGAACTCGAATGTGAAATCACCCGACAGAACCGCATTCGTCGTATAAGAACTGCCGGCCGACGTCGAAGAGACAGACCCTGACCCGTAGGTTTCACCGCTGCCGCGCATTGTCCAGTCAACGCCGGTCGGAATAATGTTCGCGATACCACGGTTATGGTAATAATCCCCTCCAGCGTCATATGTCGCATTCGTCTTCGTCGTCAGCGAATCGCTTTTGAAATCATCCGAAAACCAGAACGCACCGATGCTCCCGGTGACGCTGTTTGCGTCGTTGGTCGCCATCGCATAGGCCATCGCACTCGCCGCCATGTCCCGCGCGAGTTGATCGGTACCGGCAAACAACTGGGCAATCGATTGCGCCGTGCGCAGCGGTGTCATTGCCTTGGTGTTGTCGGTTCCGGCTTCGGCTTCTACCTGCGAAGCAATGCCGATGTCCGACAGTGTCGGCAGCGGATGACTGTGATCGGCAGCGCTGAGCTCGCTCGATATTCCGGCACTGCCGGACGGCGTCGCGGCTGCGGGCGTCGCGTTCGAAATAACCGCCGCCTCGCTCAACTCGCTCAGCGCTTGCGCCGTCACGTCGCCGCTGGCATCGAACGCCAGCAAAGCCGACGCGCGATCCGCGACACCGGGCAATTCCAATGACGCCGACGCATCGGTCGTTTCCAATCGGACCGTGCGCCCCAGATCGTCATTGATCTGTTGCAATATGGCGGTCTGGAAATCCAGTTCGTCATTGATGACCTTGGCACGGAACTCGCCCGACGCTTGAAAATCCGATGTGCGGGCAATGGTCAGGCGGCGGACAAACAGTATCTCCGCATCGTTCGCCGGTGGTTGCGTGAACGTAACCGTACCGCCGGCGGTTTGTCCTGCGCCGGCCATCGTATAATCGGCGCTCAGAGTTTGCCCGGCACCGTCGATATACACCTCAAGGTCGGCATCGTTGAATATCGGAAACGGAAAAGCGTACGTTGTCGTGACGCCGTCACCGGCATGGCTCGCACGTGGCGCAACGTCACCGATCTGAATATGATCAGCCATAAGATTTCTCCTGTTTTTATGAAAATTTGTGTGCGACTCAGTACACCGGCACCAGGCCGATGCAGTCGTGGTAGATGACGTGCTTTGCGTTTGCGGTCATCACGCGGTACGTAAGAGCCGACCCTGTTTGCCCGGATACGTCGGCTTCCAACCGGTACAGTTCCCGGGCGCCGCTACCGATATTTCCGACTTTGGTCCACGTTCCGGTGGCGAAAGTCGCGCCGTCGTCGATTGAAGCCGCACCCAGAACATCCACACCGAACGTCACGTCATCATCCGGCTCGAAGACAAAGTACCCGAGCACATCGGAAGGATCGGAAATGCCCAGAGTGGCGGAAGAAGGTTTGAGCGTCATGTTCTGCGGTGTCGCAGACTCCATCATCTCGACCTCGCGCAAACCCCAGTATCCCGGAACGGTGTCGTTATGATACAGCCGCCATCGTGTATCGGCGGCGCTTGATGGAAGGTCGAAGTATTCCATTACACCACCACCCGGATCGATATCCGTGAACGTCGCTACCGTGGTCCACGCACCGCCGTTGTATCGCTGTGCCGAGATGCTGCTGGAAATGCTAGACGGAGAACCCAGCAGCGAGTGATGGATGCCGACGCGGCGAATTTCCTTTGCGTCTGAAAATTGCACCTCGACCCATTCGCCCGGGCCAACCGCATTTGAATTCCAGGACGAACCGGGATTGTCGTCGAACACTGCATCGACGGATGTGCCGTATGTGGAACTGGCCGAGTATGTCTGACCTGCTGTCAAATCTTCGGTGAAAGCAGAATTGTGATAGTATCCACCAGCCGTATCGTGCGTGGCGCCGGTCGACACCGATAGACTGTCCGTGGAAAAACTATCGATGATATAAAATGCACAGGCTCCGCCGACAATTGCCGAAACGTCGTTGGTTGCAAGAACGTACGCCAACACGTTTGCAGCCGTATCGCGGGCGAGGCGATCCTTCGGCTCCCCCAGCACCTGCATTGCCTGTCGGGCGCGTAACGGCGTCATGGCCCGTGTATCGTCTGCTCCGGCCTCGGCTTCCGCTTGCGACGCAATACCGAACTCGGACCAATCCGGCAACGGATGCGCATGATCGGCGGCGCTGACGTCCGGCGATACTCCGGCATCGCCGCTACCACTGTCGGCCAACGGCAGCGATGCCGAAATTTCAAGCCCCGCCGATATATCGACGCACTGTACGGCCATTGCGTCACCGTTGTCGTCGAACGACAGAACCTTCCCGGCGCGTGCGGCGGCCGCGGGCAACACCAGCGTTGCTGCCGGGTCCGTCGCCGGAAGCCGTATTGAACGAACAAGGTCATCGTTGATCTGCTGCAACGCGGCCGCCTGAAAATCCAACTCGTTGTTTATGGCGGCTGCCTTGAACTCGCCCGATGTCGCAAAATCCGACGTTCGCTGAATAGTCAGGCGGCGGACCAACGTCACTGCGGCATTATCCGCAGGCGCCGTTGCAAAGGTCACTGCACCGCCCGCGCGCTGACCCGCGCCGGAAACGGCATAGTCGGTCCCGGCGGTTTGCAGAACACCGTCGACATAAACTTCAAGGTCCACGTCGGTGAAAATCGGAAACGGATAACTGAACAGCAATGTCGTGCCGTCCGCCCTATAGCGAACGCGCGGTGCAATATCGCCGATCTGAATCTGGTCAGCCATTGGCCAGCTCCTTCTATTCCACGTTGTTGTAAAAAACATGTCGCCCGATGGTCGCGGCGATTTCCCGCCCCCGCGCCCAGGGCGGCTCGACGCCGGCGGCGTGATAATGGGTCGCGCCGTCCGTTGGATCCTTGAGCGCGCCGCCGAGCGCGCGGCGGGCAACACGCTTACAGGTCTTGAACACGCTGTTCCCGCCGTCGACCTTGAGCAGTTTTTCCAGGTTCGGATCGTCGTCGTTCCAGCACGAGAACTGCCATGGCTTGTGACAGACTTCGATCAGGTCGTTACCCCACCAGTACCCGCCACGGCGTTTCGCACGGCGCACCCGGTTGAGGATGACGCAGGCCACGGCCTCCTTGCCGCGTACCGGCTCGCCTCGTGCTTCGCCATAAATCGTGCGCGCCAGCACATCGATTTCACGATCGCGGCGCGCGTGTTCGCTCGCTGTCTGTTCAGACATCGGTCTTCTCCTTCTTCGGTTTTGAAAACAAAAAAGCCGCCGGCGGGATGCCGGCGGTGGGTTAACTCACGCCCCGTTGGGCGACATCAATATTGCTTTGTCAGTCGACGACGATCTCAGCCCAGTGCGCATCGAACATTTAGCGGTTCAATTCCCGACGAAAATATCAGGTGCAGGTTCTGACATTCGCCCAACAGGCGACATCGGAAAATAGAACAAAATCGACCAGAAAATGGACCGCGATGGACACCCAAAGACTACCGAACCGGCGAAAGAGGGCCATGGCTAAAAGACTGAATACTGCAGCGTCCAGAATCCGCACAATGCCTTGTGGCGCATGAATGACCGCAAAAGTCAGAGCCGACATCAGATAGATTTTCCAAACCTGCCATCCACGATCACGGCCGATCCGGTTTGGCAGGAAACGAAAGACAAGCCCCTCACTGACCGCGACAAGGGCAACGCCAAAAACAGCATCACCCCACCGCAGTACCGGATCATCTATCGGGGGGAACGGCCAGGCTATGAGCAAAGGCATGGCGGGCGTCAGCGCATATATCAGATTTTCTATCTGAAGCGTTATCCAAACGGCGAGCAGAATTGCAATTCCTGCTTTTAAAGGATTGCGAACCTCTCCGTGGAATGGTGCCGAACCGGCCACGATCAATATTATCGAACAGATGACGACCCTTACCGAATAGTCGGCAATGTAAATGCCCAGCGTTGGCAGCAGAAACTTCAACCAGCCAATGACGAATAATGCCATGCAGACACAGAAAATAGGCAGGCCATCATTTTCTGCCCGCGCGCTCGATGCGGATATTCTCTCGTGCCGCATTGAGTTAACCTCGCTTACCACCTGCATTAGGTAACGGTGCGCAAACCCAATTATCCTTACATATACTGGTTCCCGGAATACAGATACGTTTGTTCACGGGATAATACCCAACCGGGCATCTTGTCTTCGCTTGAACACCGCTTGCCTCAGAAACCCGTCTGTTCATGGATTTCTCGGTCTCGCCGCCCGGCTTCATCACGCCGTCGACCTTGAACTTGTTGGCTTTCTGATACGCCTTGATGCCGTCGAACATCGGCTCGTCCGGATACGGCGTCATGCCATATGAAGCTGTCTGTAATGACCGAGCGCCTTGAGCGCCGACTTGGTTTGCAACGTGTCGTCTTCATCGACCTGTGCAGCGCGGTCGACGCGGCCGGCCAGTTTCAACGGATAGAACATGTCGTTACTCCTTTAGTTGATACATATGAAAGGGCCACGCCGGTTTTTCGGCGTGGCCCTGATGTCGTGTCGAATTATCTGTTCGGTCCTTGCATAACGTCCGAGACGCGTTGCATCGCATCGCGATAGGATCAGCCTATGACGTTCGAAAAGAGATCATCCTATTACCTGAATGAGCCGTGGTCAGACGCGCCGCCCGGCGTCGGCCCACACGAGTTACGAGAACTCGAACTAATGCTCGACGGCACCAAACCGCTGGCAATGTTCTACGATGTCGTGCCGCCCTCCATAGAATTGCCGGAAGCGGACTTTGAGCCGTTCGTCGAGGAAGGACGCATCATAAAACGGGTCACCTTCTATCGAGATAAGAAGCATGGGTTCGATCACCGTTATCTTTTTTATGCCCTTCCGGGTGAGGAATGGCGCATCGACGAAATGCAGACATTCAAAGATGCGCTTTTCTCTGGAAACTACCGGTTTAACCCTGATGATGAACGTCGGATCGGGCAGCTTCTTGGCTACGATGATCAAGATATTGAATCTTATATCGCTCACGCTTTGAACAGCCGCCCGTCCATTAAATGATGTTGCTTTCCAGTCTACAACATTGATAACGCCGGTTTAGTTTAGCTGTTGAGTTGGGCGTAACAGTCTGAACATAAGTATCGAGATGCGACGCCTCCATGAATGACCCCGCAGTTCGTGCATTTGAACCCATAGCTGCGGGCAGCAAGTTTCTGATTGAGCGAGCTCTCCGTCTCGCCGCCCGGCTTCATGACACCATCCACACGAAGCTTGTTGTCTTGCTGGTATTTTCTGATGCCGTCGAACATCGGTTCGTCCGGGTACGGCGTCATCCCATAGCCTGGCGTCCTGTAGTATCCCAGTTCGCCAAGCGCATATTTGGTCTGGATTGTATCGTTTTCTTCAATACGCGCGGCACGGTCGATAACGCCGCGCAAACGAATTTTTTTCACTTTCAATCTCCTGAATTCTGAACGGGAAAAGGGGCCGCCCATGGGACGGCCCCTCTCCACGCCGGGAAGCCCCGGCAGGCTGCGGACAGTTTTCTCTGCCCGATGCGCGGTCAGTCGGTGTCGCTACCGCCGATCTGCGTCATGTCGGCGACGTCAACGGTGCCGGACGCGTTGGCATTCACATAGAAAATGCCCCCCGCCGGCGTGCCGTCGGTATCGACGTTGGCAAACAGCATGTCCCCGACGCGGAGCATGTCCGCCGCATCGTTGAAGTAGCCTGCCGTATCGACAGTCGCGGCGGTATCCACCGTCGTGTAGTGCCAGAGCGTGAAGCCGTTGGCATAGGCCAGCACGCTCAGATCCTTCGATTTGAAGGCCATGGTCGGTCTCCTTTCAGTTGTCGATGATCAGGATTCGAGGCAGCGCAACGAAACGACGCCGGCCGTATCGACCAGCACCGAGCCCTGGCTCATCGAGTTGTTGATGAAGTGCGCGGCGCGGTCGCCGTGCCACGTGATATCGGTCTTCACTTCGGAACCGACGGCATGGCCGACGGCGGTCTTGTGATACCAGTAGCAGTACCGAACGCTCGACGTCTTGGTCAGACCGGAATGCGGCATCCAGAGCGTGCCCAGCCAACGTTTGGCCTGGGTGCCCTTCCACGGCAGGTCGTCGTCACCGATGTAGTCGGCGTGTGCGAACTCCTCGATACCCAACAAGTCCGACCACTGTTTCCAGCCGACGATGGCATAACGCTCACCGTCGTCCGGAACGTCGGCACCGCCGAGCATCTCGAACGCGGTCAGCACCTTGGCCTTGGTCAGACCGTCGGCGCCGGTGCCGGCATAGTTGGTCGACGTGTCGAGTTGCTCGATGACAAGCTCGTCGGTCTTGCGGCCGAGCGCATAAGCACCCGCCCGCGCGATCACACCGCGCTCATCGTGCGCGGTCTTGAGTTCGTCGAGACTGTCGACCCAGTCACCGGCATAATAGTCGTAGAGCGTGCACTCCACCGGTTCGTGGTCGACGTTCATCACCGGCACCTTGCCGTGACGCGCCTTGGTCGACGCCGTGCCCTTGCCGATTTTCTGGAAGGTGGTCGACGACCCTTTGATGTCGTTCTTGGTACGAACGGTGTTCCGAAGCTTCGAGCCCATCCGCTGGTAAGCAAGATGAACGTCCGCCTGGAAATGTTTGACGAACGATTGTTCGACGGAAGTGGACATAGTCCTTCTCCATTTCAGTTGAGTTCAGGTTTGAGAAAAACCGGCCGGCGCGGGTTGTGGCATGACATCGTGTCACGCCGCCCGCACTGCCGGGACGCGCAATCGGGGCCGGGCGCGGACGGGAATGTCCGCACCGGTTGTCCCGCTGCGAAAATAACAACGAATATGTTGTGATCTATAAATAGATCATATATAACTATAATGCTCTATTTATAGATCATTGAGGTTTTAATGGCGAAGCTATCCAATCGGAGCTTTTCGCGCTACGCTCGCGAGGCCGCCGAACTCTTGGGCGTTCACATCCACAACGCCCGGATCGAGCGGAATCTGACCGTCAAGGAGATCGCGGAGCGGGCGGGGGTTTCACGCGGCCTCGTCCAACGCGTCGAAAAGGGCGACCCGGGCTGTTCCATCGGCGCGGCATTCGAACTTGCGGCGATCGTCGGCGTACGCCTGTTCGACGACGACCCGGCGGCACTGCCGCGCCACCTGTCCCAGGCGCGCGACAAACTTTCCCTGCTGCCGAAATCGGTCCGGCCCGCAAAAGCAAAGGTGAAAGATGACTTCTGACAGGCGCATCGATGAAGCCTTCGTCTGGGTCTGGCTGCCGGGCGCGACCGAGCCTGTGGTTGCAGGGCGGATCGTCCGCGACGGCGCCCGTCTGATCTTCAATTACGGGCAAAGCTATCTTGAGCGGGCCGAAGCAATACCGCTCTATCTGCCGGAGCTGCCGCTGCAAAGCGGCGCCATCATGCCGGAGCCCGGGCTGAACATGGCCGGATGTCTGCGCGACGGTGCGCCGGATGCGTGGGGGCGGCGGGTTATCCTGAACCGGGTCTTCGGCGCAAAGGGCCGGAACGTAGAGATCGATGCACTGGACGAGCTTTCATATCTGCTGGAATCGGGCTCAGATCGGATCGGCGCATTGGACTTTCAGAAATCGGCCCGGGAGTATATTCCCCGGGCAGCGCGCACGGCGACGCTGGGAGAACTGCAGAACGCCGCGCAAATGGTCGAACAGGGAATTCCACTGACGCCCGATCTTGAGCAGGCGATAAACCACGGCACATCGCTTGGCGGTGCGCGGCCGAAAGCGATGATCCGGGACGGCACACGCAAGCTGATTGCCAAGTTCTCCTCGTCCTCGGACACTTACAACGTCGTCAAAGGCGAGTTCATCGCCATGCGCCTCGCGGCGATAGCGGGGCTCGACGTGGCCCCTGTCGTGCTGGAAAGCGTACAGGGAAAAGACGTGCTTCTGGTCGAACGCTTTGACCGAACCTCAACGGCGGACGGCTGGCACCGCAAGGCGCTGGTGTCGGCCCTAACCATATTGGGTCTCGACGAGATGATGGCCCGTTACGCCAGTTATGAGGACCTGGCGGAGATCATCCGCCACCGTTTCACAGCCCCGACGGCAACGCTGCATGAAATGTTCAAACGGATCGTCTTCAATATCCTGTGCGGCAACACCGATGATCATGCCCGGAACCACGCCGCCTTCTGGGATGGCACGCACCTGACGCTAACACCGGCGTACGACATTTGTCCGCAGAGCCGGGCCGGCAACGAAGCCAGTCAAGCCATGCTGATTGCCGGCAACAATCGGATGAGCACACTCGAAACCTGCCTGACGGCGGCGCCGAACTTCCTGCTGAACAACAACGATGCGCAGGACATTATCGCCGGACAGATCGATGTCATTCGCGACAACTGGGATGCCGTGTGCGACGAGGCCTCGATGAACGGCGTCGAGCGCACCCTGTTCCGTCAGCGCATGTTCCTGAACCCGTTTGCATTCGAAGGCACACCAGAGTTCGGATAATCCTTCGGCGTCGGCGACCGCCTGTTCGTAGCGGGCGCACGGATCCTCGGGATCGCAAGACTTAGCCTTTCAACCGGAACGTGCTAAATAATCGCACCGGTCCTTGCATAACGGATGCAGGAACGGCACGACGGAGCATGTGATGAGCAACGGCAACGAAACCCGCTTTGGCGAACGCCTAAAGATCGGAGCGATTATCGCTGCAATTATCGGCATGCTTGCGCTTGCCCCATTGCTGCCGCTCGAATTCCCACTCTTCCCCGCATCAGATTCAACGGACCTTGCCTATCGGCTGTTCCGGGACGGCGACTGTAAAGGCGGTTATGCGATACTTGAAAAGCGTGCTGCGAAAGGCTCATACAATATTGGGTGGTCGTCAGTTGGCAGCATGAAATACCGCGGTAAATGCGGTGCGCCGGATTATGCAGGTGCGATCAAGGCATATCGGAAATCCGCCCGCGAAGGTTCCTGTTCTGCTAGTTTCAATTTGGCGGGCATTTCTTACCTGCACCCAAACGTTCCCGGTATTGAACAAATCGATTTCCGGAACAATTTGCTCGCATCAGCGTTGTGCTCACAAAGCCTCGCTGACGATGAATTAATGGCGCAGACATTCGAGAGTGAGTTCCTCCACGACGGCTTCGACGTCCTGAAGTCTCCGATGCGCGAAGCCCTGGCAAAACGCCAAGTAATTCTTGCCCTGCCATACGAGGAACAGAAAAAGATCACCGAGCAGATGCGAGACGGCATTGGCTATGACGCTAATCCTAATCCGTATGATTGGGTAAAGCTGCAGAAACCGTTGAAGTAACGCTTGACGCTCAACGGCAATCACTAATACCACGCCGTTACCCGCTTTTGCATTTCCGCAGCTCGGCGACCGCCTGCGCCAACTCACGACGGGCATGAGCCAGAGCCGGAACAATGTCGGCCCGGCGCTCTTTTGCGAGGCGCAAACGCTCTCGAGCATCGGATACGACTTTATTGAGCTCCTCCAACTTCAGTTTTAGCTCGGCCTGTTTCGCACGATACGCCTCGTCATCATCGCCGATCAGAACATCGACCATCTTTACAATGGCAGGTACAGGCAACTTCTTTACCGCCTGCTGAATAGCAAACCGGCCGTCCAGCTCCCAGATGATCTGCTGCTTTTCGCGCTCCAATTCCATGACCTGGTTGGCGAGGTCGGCGATCTCGCGTTCCAGCTCGTTGGCGCGAGCCTCAAGCGCTTCGACCTCGTCCTCGGCGTCGGCGACCGCCTGTTCGTAGCGGGCGCACGGATCCTCGGGATCGCAAGACTTAGCCTTTCAACCGGAACGTGCTAAATAATCGCACCGGTCCTTGCATAACAAATGCAGGATCGGAACGACAGAGCATGTGATGAGCAACGGCAGCAAACCATCGATGAACACAAGA
>Ga0209578_10003389_pt1 | contig 12189 bp, 11 predicted proteins | sample tdAd472_FD_187127 | JGI IMG/M metagenome (GOLD analysis project Ga0209578, IMG submission 187127) | Marine sediment microbial communities from the Atlantic coast under amendment with organic carbon and nitrate - tdAd47.2 (SPAdes)... | ecosystem: Environmental > Aquatic > Marine > Coastal >...
TCTCTGTCCGTTTGAGCGTTGTTCGCGTGCGTGATTGATACAGACCCGTTTGCCCTGCCGGAATCCGCCACATAAATTGTCCCGTTTCCAATCTCCGCAGCGGCATTCGCTGTGCGCGGCATGAACAACAACGCTGTGTTGACGCCAATACGCGCATCCGTGACCGTTGTCGCTGCGGCACTGGCAGTCAGCGTCACATCAAGAACATTGTTGGACTTGCCCTGAAACAGCCGGGAAATACCTTCCGAAAGCATTCTCCGGTGTGACCGCTCATCCGGCAGGTCTGTCGGTGGAACAACGAATTCAGATACGCTCATAACCCACCGTCTGGCTGTGCCGTGAAATCCACCCCTTGCGCGTGAGACCAATCCCCTCCCGACGCGATTTTGACCTTGGCCCGTGCATACCTTGCAGATATGTCGAAATGCGCTTCGCCGTCGGCATCCACAGAATTGAAGTCGGTATCCGTCAAGTCATCGCCCGGCGCATCTCTGTGCCTCAGTTGGACCGTGACCGTGCCGCCGTCCACGTAAGGACGAATCCCCTCTACAAATAACCTTTGTTTTCCACCGGTCTCCGATGTTTCAAAGGTCGCTTCCAGCGCATCCCCCGTGAACCTGCACAGCTTTTTGTCGGAATTGAACATGGAAAGAAGTGTTGCACCGCCTTGCCACTGCCTTGAATCCAGGGACGCCGGGAGCGTTTCCATCGTGCCAAAAGAGTCCAGTTGTTCCAGCGTATAGCCTGCCGACAAGTCCCGGAAGATAACTTCGCCCGTGGTATCCGCGACGGACCACCGATCAAGCGTCCAGTTATAAATCAACAATCGGTTAGGCTGACCGCCCACATTATCCGACCCAGGGTACAGCCAGAACGTCATTTTATTGATCGTGTCCGCTGCGCCATACACTCTATCGAGGTGGTTTTGATCAAGGTCATTGAAGAACGTCTTCGAAACCCGTTGATCCCCAATTGGTGTGGAACCGGCACCGTCAAAGCGATAAAGGTCTTCTTCTCCGATATAGAATCCGAACGGCCCGACATTCACTAGAGAACGTGAGGCCAAAACACCCCTATCGCGCTCAACTTCAAAGAATCCAAATACAGTAGGCGGACCCTGATATTGAACGCGATATATCGCCTTTTCCATGAAAATAGCGCCATCCATCCCCCCGATAGCACCTGTGAGCGCCATAACCCGCCCGCCGATGGGCAAATCCTGCCTGTCCGACTGTTTCTGCGCCGCGTCCGAAGATCCGATTGTCGGCCAATCCGTTGGGTCGTTAATCGCAGGCCACCACACCCTGTTGCCTACAGACCCATCCGTTGAATCCCATGTATCGCCAAGGAAAACGAAGTCCTTGATAACCCCGATCCGTCTTGCCCTTGGCGGCGTCCCGCCCAAGTCTGCAAAGTCGCTAGATGACCCCAATACGAACGATTGCGGGGTGTCTGTGTGGCCATTAACACTGATTACCCTATCGCCGAACTGTGCAAAGGCTACATGGCCGTCAGCGGCCACCGTATAGGCTCCTGTGGTCTTCGATATTTCAGACCATGACGCGCCACTAAGGCGGTAAAGGTCGGTGTCGTCGCCGCAAAACGTGTAAGTGTTGCCGTCGCCGTCCTTTGCAGAGAAAGCACCCTGCGGACGTTCGTTGATAGCGTCAGAAATGCTGCTCAACCCGCCAAGCGGCCCATATGACCCTTGCGTGCGCGGGATGCAGTTTTTGGCCTCGTTCGCGCCCGGATTATCGAGCGCAGCCTGATCCGGCGCATGTTGCCCAAACTGGATCACAGGGACAGCCTCGTTGAATCGTACCGAACACCCCCACTTGCAAAGGCGTCATCAGTTCTCATCTTGGCATTCCGACGCGTCCTACCGTCCACCCGGTTTGCGCTGTTGACCGCCTCATCCCTTTTGGCCTGCCAGAATGCTTCCCGTTCACCGTTCCGTGAATACGCTGCCGCTTCCACAAGGGACGCATACAGATATGTTTTGGGGTATTTGGTCAGGAGCGTGTTTGTGTCATCCGTGGCGAGGTCGTAACCCTTGAAATAGGCAAAGGTAAACGAATAACTGCCATCGGAAGGGGCTTCGAAGTCGATGGCGTCGGAAATTGCATAGAACCTTGGACGAGTAGCTGCATCGTCAACAGCCCTATTGAGGTCCTTCAACGCCTTCCGCTCAATCGCGTAGTCATTGAACTGATACTGTAGCGAAATGTCTTCAATGTACCCTGTCGGCAGGTCGATGGACTGTTCCCCGCTGGACAACGAAAGAGTTGTGCTGGTTTCCATGTCTCTTAGGCGCAGTTGTGTATTCAACTCGGTTTCGCCAAGTTCAATGAATTCCTGAATCTGCGCGTCGGACAGGTCAGACCGGCCACCAAGGCGGTTTCTGACTGCTGTTTGCAGTTCGCTATAGGTCGTGATGCTCACTAGATCAGCGCCACTAGATCGGTTGCATCAGTTCCAGACGCAACAATCAGGCTTGTTTTGATCGGTAGCCATGACCCCTGTACGGCATTCTTAAAGGTCACGCTCACACCGCTGGCATTCTGTGCCACCACATCACCTGTCACACCGATGTAGACAGACCGGGACTCAGCAGAAAGCGCCGTGCCGGGCGTGACAGCCTCAAAGTTACCAGAGGGTCTTGTTTCGTCGCTCATTTCTCAAACTCCATCCTGTCCCGAATGCTGCGGGATACCCGCGTTACGTCGTAATCGCCATGCTTAACCAAGGCGGATAGAAAACCGCCGCTTCTGTTTTCGAAGAACTCAGGCAAGTCCCGAATGACCTCCGCCAGCCGTTCCGCTTGCAGGATCAATTCAAGTTTCGTCAGATACAGGTCGCCCCCACATTCAACCTCGACCAGCCCGTCAATCGGCTCGTTGCGGTACAGATGCGAGGTCTCCCCATAAGAGGAATCCGCCCCGAATATGTGGATAGGTCGATATCCCGCCTTTACGCCGAGGAAACACCCGGCAACCACCGTATTGGGCCCTGGAATGCTTCCCGTCGTCTTGTAAACCGCGCCCTGAAACGTCAGCGGGTTGCAGTGAGCGTGAACCACGCCTTCACCAGAACAGAACTCATGCGTTCGTGTGCTGGGGTCTACAGTAAAAAAATAACAGTCGATTCCCTGTTCCTGACACCATCCCGCCGTCTGGTTGATGGCCCAAATGTCGCCAGGCCACGTTCTCAATTCATCGATATGGTCCGAAAGAGAATGACCGCCGCCAACCAAGGCAAGCGGTCCTTCCCCTTGCGGTTCCGGCAGATCAGGCGAGAGCCGCACGTTTTCCTCCATCGTGGAGTCTTCCACACAGCATCTCGCGCTAATCTTCAGCTTCATTAGGAGGCCATCAGCCCTTTTTCCTGAAGCAATGCGATAATCGCATCCACTGCGGCGTTGGTGTTACCCAGTGTGCCGGAAGTGTTTGTGACCACCGCGTACTGGTCGGACGGGGTTGCCCCGTGGAATCCGACCAGATCGGTAGCCGACTGACCGAGACGAGTCCCAAGAGGACCGCCATCAGAGAGTTCTTTAAGTGCCATGATATTTCTCCTTCAAAATGGCGGTTAGGATGTACCGGAAAGGCGGGTTGCCAAACGCGGATCAACCGTCTTGACGCCGTACAGGACATCGAGACGCCACATCGAATGGTCGTTGATGCCGTCGTAAACGGGAATGACTCGGACTGAGGTTCCCTTATAGGACTGCCGACCGACTTCCGTTGCACCCGGAGGCGAGATCAGCGGCACCGTTACCAGAGCAAAGGCATTCTTGTGGAACACCATGTTAGTACGATACGAACCCGCTGCCGTCTGCACCGAGGTGATGGCCTTGGTGTTCAGGTCGGACGTACCCGACGCAACAGCCACGTTCTGATGTGCGCCGCTCCAAACCATCGCTGGCGAAATCACCACCGAGTTACTGGAGTAGGACACGACCGTGAACTGCTTGGCAAAACCAAGGTCAGCCTTCGTTACCGGGTTGACCGCATTCACATCGGCAATCGAGATAACATCGCCAGCATTCAACGACACGTTTGCCACGGTGATGGTCTGCTGGTTGGTGTCCTTGATTGCGTCATAGGTGATCGTGGACGTTGTGATCGACTGGTTGACCGTACCCGTCACATCGGAACCCGTGGTGTGGGTGGCGACGTTCTGAGTCATGTAGGTGTCAACGTTGCCGATCATACCAATGTTGCCCTTGCGATAAGCTGGCTTCACGATGGTATCGGTGAACAACGAAGTCTGAGACCCAACCAATCCCCAATGGTCGGCAGGGGAAAGAACAGCACACCGATCCGACTGAGGAACAGCGTACTCGTCCAGAAGCTGCGGGGCCTTGGCGAAGTCCGCAAATGAGTTGATCGTCTGGCCCGGCGTACCGGCCCAGTTCGGCACGTCCTTGTAGAGCGCGTGCAAATCAACGTCGATCTGGTTGGCAAGCTGAATCATCGCAGGCTTGATGGCCCGTTCCGCGAGGTCTTTGATGTCCAAGGTCAGTTCCTGGGAAGTGAACTTGAAGTCGACGCCCTTGCGCTTGTCGATGGTCAGCGTGGTCTTGCCTTCAACAACGTCCTGTGCAGACGCAACAGCGCCATCGCGAACGGTGTAGTCAGCAGGCTTGCGGATAGAAATGGTTTCGCCCACTTCGTAGCCGTTCACCTTTTTGGAAAGGTCTTCCTCATAACCGCGAAAAACCTTCTTCGCCATTACGAGTTCGTTATCAAGGATAGTCACCGCAGCCTTCGCGATGATATCCGCAGTCAATTGGCGGTTAGCCATATCTGGATTCCTTTTAGGTTATCCAGGCAATCCCAAATGCTTCGCCATTTCCGCCGGAGTCATTCGTCCGACATCCGACCGAGCAGATGCCTTTCGCGCCTTGATGGGCGTTACCGGTTTCTGTTCGACTTTTGGCTTTTCACGGGCTTTGGCCTGGAGTTGATCGAAGCGCCGGGCCTTATCCAGAACTTTCACCATCCTTGGATCGATGACCGACGCGATTTCTCTTTCTGTGAAGCCAGCCTGTTTCGTGCCGTATTCGGACACTGCGCGGGCTGTCTCGTCCGACCAGTCCGGGATTTCCCGTTGAAGCGCGGCCAAGCCTTCCTCACGCCGCTTGGCAACATCCTGTTGCTGCTTTGCGAGGGCTTCCTGCTGCTTTCTGGATAACTGTTCGGATTTACTGTTTCGCTGTTCGACGAGTTGACGGCGCTCCCAATCCAGCCGCATGAACTCCGCTTGGTCGGCCTGCTGAAGCTGTCGCCAGTCGATCTGATCGTAAGCCTCAATCTGCCGGTCCATTGCGGTTAGTTCCGCCACGTCCTGAATGTGTTCACGCTGTACCTGCGCTTGGTGTTCAATCTCTGCCTGTCTGGCTTCGACTGCCTTGCGCTGTTCGGCTGTTTCCTGCGTCTTCCGGGTGTAGTCGGCTTGGCGCATGAAACCGTCTTTGAGTTCGGCTGGGACGCGATAGCTTTTGCCTTCCCAATCAATCTCTACAAACTCCGGTTCCGGCTCGTCTTCCGAATTGTCGGAGTCGTCGGAATCGTCGGTTGCCTCCTGATCGAGGTCCGCGTCATCCGCATCGTTAATTGCGTTCCATTGGTCCTTCTCAGGCGCTTCGCCTTCCGTTGATTCCGGCAAAGCGTCCGTATCAACGGATTCTGTCAGAGACAGTTCTTCCGTTTCATCACTCATGATTTTTCCAATAAAAAAGCCGCCCAGCGGGGGCGGCGTCCGAAACCTTCTCTATGAAGGAATTACTGCGATGGTGTTCCCTGCATCGCGTTGACTGAATTCTGTAACTCTTGAAGCATGGCCTTCAACACATCGCCCTGCTGGTCGCTTTCGGCTTTCATCTGTGCAAGCTGTATCTGCAACCCGCGATCAAGCGCCTTCTCTCTGGACGTGTGGTCCATCTTCATCCGTTCGAGTTCAAACGAATTGTCGGGATTGTCTTCTTCTGTCAGCTTGCCAGCGATTTCGGCGTTGGCTTTCATGCGGTCTGTCTGCGCTTTGAAGGAATCAATCTCGACCTTCTTGATGTCGGTCTGCACCTTCGCCATGCGCTCCTGCTTGTCGTCTGACGCGGCCTGCAATTCAGCCTTGAGCGCCTCGATGACCTTCATCGCCTCGGCAACCTTCGGATCACCCTTGCCTTTCAATTCAGGCGGCAACAGGTGTTGCAAGCGCTTCTTGATTTCGTCGGCTTCCGGCCAATCAAGGTTCTTTGCAAGCAAGTCGCCAATCAACCGCCCAGCCTCCGGCCATCCCCGCATGAGTTCAAGCATCTGGTCAGCGGCTTCCTGCCGCTTCGTGTTGTAAGACGGACCGGATTCACAAACCACGTCATACTTTCCTGTCGTCATGTCGAAGATGCGGGGAACAACCCCATCCGGCATTTCTTCCAGATTATACGCCGGGAGGTATTGCACCTCGCCGTTTTCATCCTCTTTCGGAATGACTTCCTGATTTAACGGGACACGTTTTGCCGAGCCGTCCATGCCGAGGATTCGCGCCATCCGTGGTCGGGTGTAGACCTTGGGAATCAGGTCAACGATTATCTTGCCAGCGTGCTGGATGGCCCGGTTCAGGTTATCCGCGAAATGGAATGTCGAGGTATCGCCTTCCTGCTGCCTTGCTCGAATAGCAACGCCTGACCGCTCGTTCGACTTCTCACCTAATCCAGCTTCATGAATACCGATGACAGACTTCATATCACCAGACGCGCTCATAGCCTCCTGCAATGCTCCTGCCGGGATGCCTGCAAACGGCTGGCGTTGCGGCGGCATTCCGCCTGCCCGCGCTACTGCGTCAGCATCATACTCAAGATAGGCATGGTTCTGTGTGTTCGCTGTCGCCCAACGCTCTGCGTCAACATCAAACGCGCCAGCAGGGCCGACCCAGGGCGCTTTAGGAGCAAGCGCGACAACTTCGGTAGTGTAGGTGCGCCATGCGTTGTAAGACCGCTGTGCATCCTTCGCAAAGTGCGTCAACGAGAAGAACTTCCTATCGCCTTCGATGATGACTTCCTCACCGTAGACAGGAATAATCGGGATATACCGACCCAGCCAATCGTTCTCCTCCAGAATCTCGTGGCCGTTCATCTTGTACTGCTTGACCTTGTACGCTTTGCCGGGACGGGTTGCCTCAACCATTATCCCTTCGGCGTCGAACATTCCCCTCTGCTTTTCATACACGGACTGCTCAAGCACCTGCTTGTCAGACAACATCAGGAATTCGGTGTCGATTTCGTCCCGCTTCCAGAACTCGGCAATCCTGACCGCGTTTTCTTCAAACCACAGCGTGTCGGACTTATCCAGGCTCGATATGGAATCCCAATCGATCTTCTCCTTGCCGGGGAACATCTGCTCAAACTGCTTTTCCGTCAGCAGGTCCGTTACGAAGCATGTATTCCAATCGCTTGAATCAACCGCCGTCGATGTCGGATCGCCATAAACCGCGAGGGGGTTGGTCATGCGGTCAACAGTGATGTCCATGTCAAAGGAATCATAGGCCGCGTAATCCACGTTGACCCTGAAATACCCGACACCCATCGATGCAGCAAAATCTATCGCCGTGTCGTAAGCAGCATCGGCATTCGATTGGACCTGGACGCTTCTGATTAGCCCGTTGAGGATTTCCGCTGTGTCGTCGTCGGACTCATCGTCAACAGCATATACCTTGATCTGCGGTTTGTTCTGGCGGGCGTCGTTCGTTACCTGCCGAATGAAAGCCGGGAACATATTGAACGTCCAACACGGGCGTTCCTCGCGCTGTCTCGCCGCAACAACGCGGGGGTCCCACTGTTCACCCATGCGACCGAAGCGCATGTCTTCAATCCAGCGTTCCCGGTTCTCCGCCTCCGCGCTTTCTGCGGCTTCGAAGAACTCCTTCGCCTCTTTCAGAACGTCATCCATCAACAAATCCCTACGGCCATGCCGGGAGACCCCCGCGCATCGACTTTCTTGGTTGTTTTCTTGGTCATTGAGGGGAACAACTCAGTGAATCCCCACACCATCGCATCGCAGCGGTCGGGAGAACCTTCGCCTTCGTATCCTGCTGCTGTCATCTTGCACATCTGGTCTTCCAGTTCGGGGAAGGTGCCGACATGCGAAATCTTACCGAATGAATACAGTGAACTGATTGGCTCGGCCCTGACGTGTTTTCCTCTTGTCGCTCGTACTTCCCGAACAGAAACACCGGGACGGGCTGAATTGAGCGTGTGTTTCACCATGTCGCCGCCCTGGTTTATCTCAACCACGATGCAGTCAGCTTCCCACTTGTCCAAAGCCGCTATGGCTCTGTCCGCCCATTGTCTTGGCGTGCCTTTCAACGACAGGTCATCGAGAAGATAACCCCTGCCGTCCTCACCCAACCCACAAACAACAACGCCATGCTCGTTCGAGCCGTATTCACTTGAAACAGCAGGATCAACAGCAACAACAATCTGCTTCATGGGCGGTGTGTCTAACCTTCGCCCTTCATGCAGAACCTGCCGCGTCCAGATAGCGCCAAGCGCCATCGGTTCGTATTCTCCCAACCAGATATGAGCGTATCTGTCAGGGTTGGTCTTTCTGTCGTGTAACCGCTCCGCCTCCAGTTCATCAGGGAACCACGGGTTTGCGTCGTAGTTCGCCTTGATGCTGATCGCGCCTTCCGGCGGTTCCTGTCCGCAGAAGAACGCATCAACCGGGTCGCTGGCGTTGCGAGGATTCCAGCTTGCCCATATTTCAGAACCGGGCTTGCGAATTGTAGGCCGTAACAGTTCAAGGCTTCTTGCCGAGAGCGTGTGCGCTTCCTCGATCCATGCGATGTCAAAACCTTCCAGCGACTTGATCGATTCAGCGGTGTGGTCTTGCATCCCCTGATAGATGATGACACCGCCGCCGGGCGTGCCTGTTTCGGATTCCTTTGTCTTGAACATATCCAGCACGTTGTGCGCTGCTATCTTGTCTTCGATCAGCCGCTTGGCCGATTCCTTCAACGTCTTCTGCACCTCACGAACACAAACCATTCTGAGGCCCTTCTGAGCCACCGCACGCGCAACAGCCAGTTCCGCGAACGTGTGAGACTTGGCTGAACCTCTCCCACCTCTAAGCGCCTTGTATCGTGATTTTTGAAGGCACAGGGCATACACCCTAGGAATCTGCGGGCTGATTTTTCGGGTCAACGATTGTCCACTCTACCTGAATAGGCCCGCCGCCTTCGCCCGTGTTTTCCTGTCGCGTAGTCTCTTTCCAACCCATCCGGGTTTTAGACCACCAGATAGCTGCGGCGGTGTCGCCATTGATTGCTTTGTTGTACAACGTGCCACCAACCATCGCGTTGGCCTTCGTCGCTGCCGTGTCCAGTTCCTCGCGGAAGTGCTTCCGTAATGTTTTAGGGTCAATCCCGCCACTTCCGATGGTTCGCGCTATCTCGTCTTGAGGAATCCCGATTGCAGCCATTCGTTCGACCTTCTGGCGATCTGCTTCCGTTGGTTCGTATTCAGGCCTCGCCATCTTTTATGGACGGGAATAACTCCCCGCTCTCCTCTAGCTTTGCCTGCTCACCCGTGAAGTCCTGCCAGCGTTTTACAGCCACATCGACGTAAGCAGGGGACAGTTCCATTGCGTGAATCGCCCTGCTTGTCATCTCACCTGCGATGATGGTTGTGCCTGATCCGCTAAACGGTTCGTACACCGCCTGTCCAGGCGACGAGTTGTTTTCGATGGGCCGCTTCATGCACTCGACAGGCTTCTGTGTGCTGTGGCCGGTCTCTGACTTCATGGGCTTGTCAATATCCCATACCGTCGATTGCTTGCGACCACCGCAATAGTGGCCTTTCTTGTTCTTCCGTACAGCGTACCAGCACGGCTCGTGCTTGGGATGATAGTCGCCGCGACCGATGACAATATTGTTCTTTGCCCAGATGATCTGCGCCCTGATGTTCAGGTTACAGCGTTCCAAACTTTCAGCGACGATGTGCGCCTTGTTGCCTGCGTGCCAAACATAAGCCACGTCGCCGGGAAACAGCGCCCAGGCCTCCGACCAATCGGCGTTGTCGTCGTTGGATACCTTGCCAACAGCACGACCGCCGTCGGCGGTCCCATCAGAACGCATAGCCTCGTTGCGCCAGTTCGCATCATACTCCACCCCATAGGGCGGGTCCGTGACCATCAGGTGAGGCTCAACACCGCTCAGAAGCTTCTCAACGTCCGTCGCTACCGTGCTATCCCCGCACATCAAGCGGTGCTTGCCGAGTATCCACACATCACCCGGTTGCGTTACGGGATTATCCGGTGTTTCGGGTACTTCGTCAGGGTCCGTTAATCCTTCCGTCTTTTCCGCGAAGATGTCAGCCAACTCCATCTCGCTGAATCCGATCAGGGAAAGGTCGAAACCCTCCTGTTCAAGCCCGGTCATTTCAATCGCAAGCAAGTCCATGTCCCAGCCAGCGTTCAACGCCAATTTGTTATCAGCGATGATGTATGCCTTGCGCTGGGAAGGCGTCAGGTGCGCGAGAGTGATTGTCGGCACTTCCGATAGGCCTAACTTGCGTGCGGCCATCACACGGCCATGTCCGGCGATTATACCGCCATCCTCATCGATCAGGACGGGGTTGTTAAAGCCAAACTCCCTTATGCTTGCCGCGATCTGTGCTACCTGTTCATCCGAATGCGTCCTGGAATTGGATGCGTAGGGGATTAGGTCAGATACAGGCTTCTGTTCTATATCCACTCGGCCAGTTCCTGCGTGTAGAGAGAAGGCCTGCCGATCATTGTTCGCCGCCGTGCATCGCTGTTTCATAATACTGCTGTTCGGCTGTCCATTCTTGCTCAGGATAGTAGCTTTTCTGCACAAACCAAACTTGAAACCTCGCCTCTAAACGCCTTACTCGCGCAACACTCAAATTAACGGCAGCAGCAACAGACTTTTGTGTGTTTCCGCAAATCCTCGCTGAATAAATGAAGGCATCCCTCGCCAACGTTGAACCGCCTGTGTACGGATCGTGCTTGTTTGTATACATCAGTAAATCACAAACCGGTCGCTGTTTCTGTCGGTGCAGCCATTGTCTTCTCCTATGCCTCGTAAGCGACGGTCATGCCGCTGTTACCTGTGTCGCGCCCGCTACAGGGATACCGACCTCAATAGCCGTTGTAACGCCACGCGTCCCTTCCGTGCCTCTGGCCTCGTAAAGAAGACCCTCGACAATATCTTCGTAACTGGCGTCGAACGCTACCGGCCCGCCGAAGGCGTACCGGACCAGCGTGTTGGCAGGGAATGTCGAACTATCCCTTACCAAACTGACCGTCCCGTTGGCCGCGCTGGCAATTGATGCTGTGAAACCCGATCTCGACCACGTAGAACCGCTGTCCTCTGAGACCTCAAAGCCCTGTACCGCGTCTTCACCACCCGGCACAGACCCGCTCGTTTGCGTAGCGCCTGCAACCAGCGTCCCGGAGTTGGGCAGAGAAATCGTTACAGTGATTGTGTCACCCGAACGTGAGGCACTTTGCACCTCTGGATTGGCTATTGTCTCAATTCCCAGCCCCTTTGTGATGGACTGCGCCATCCTCAAACCTAGCCTTGGATTCCCTCGCACGTCATCAAGCGCCTGGTGAGGCCCCCTGTCGTTTGTGTCCGATACGATGTCATTAAACCATGTTCCGATGACAGCTTCGGAATTACTGTCAACAAAACTGACCAATTCCTGCCGCAACTGTCTGTAACTGTCGATGGTCGTTTCTGCGCTCGGTTCGCTTTCATCGTATGGAGACGCCGGGTTGTTGCCGGTGTTGATTCCATGCCGCGTAAGCGGACACATGATCAACCTTGAGGTCGAAGCGAACACGTCGTCGCCAACGTCAGGGCTGTTCAAAACAGAGTGGTTGAGCGTATAAGACAACCCGCCAGGGTCAGACCCAAGCATCACAGGGTTGAGTATGTTTTCTTCGTAGTTCGTCCCGCTACCAGCGTCTGACGTACCCCACTGATGCAAGACTGCGGTCGTGTCCGATCCGGCATCCACCGCCAGGGTTTCGCTCTCTGAGAATTTGCGATTGCTGTCGCTATCGTCAGCCCACTCTGACATGGCCGTGCCTTGTTCGTGATGCCCGATTAGCTGCACAGGCGCAGTCGTCAAGGAATCGAGATATTCTGCCAAAGCGATCAATCCCG